>Ga0208161_1000598_pt1 | contig 20421 bp, 30 predicted proteins | sample CB_VirMetaG_3_FD_184538 | JGI IMG/M metagenome (GOLD analysis project Ga0208161, IMG submission 184538) | Freshwater to marine saline gradient viral communities from Chesapeake Bay - CB_1508_1S Viral MetaG (SPAdes) (version 4) | ecosystem: Environmental > Aquatic > Marine > Coastal | place: USA...
TAAAAGTAGAATAACCAGATAAACCTAATTTATCTACATTATCTCTTAATTTAGTAATATGATTAGGTTTCATAGTAGAACCTAACATCATAGAACATCTTAAAATAAGAGCATTTGGATTTTTTTCTACAATTGATTCAGCAAATTTTTTAAATAAACCATACATTGAAGGGTTAGATTGATAAACATCAACTGTAGAAATATAAACAAATTTTGATGGATTTAATTTAAGTAAATCTTGAGTAAGAAAGATATTATCATCTAAATACCTATAATAATTTGAAGGATTGTTTTCTTTATTAAAGGCACAATGAATTACAGTATCAAAATCTTCATGTTGGAACAGATTTAATCCACCTCTTCCAAAACCAAGGGAGTTAGGTAAGTTAGCATGTAAATACTTACCCAACCCACTTTTATTTCCTGATATAAGGTATTTAGCCATTAGTGATCAACAAATGCGTTATAGCGTTTATCTAAAATTTCTTTGTTATTTAAAAACCATTCAGTAGTTTTTTGAATACCTTCATCTAATGATACTAAAATATCAAATCCATAAGATTTAGCTCGAGTCATATCAAACAAACGAATAGCATCTCCACCTGGTTTATCAGTTAACCATTTTACTTCAAGATCTTTACCTGAGTGTTTAACTACCATTTCAACTACTTCTTTAATTGAATAACCTTTACCTGAACCTAAGTTAATAGGTTGAGTAATTTTATTTTCAACAGCAAACAACATACCTAATGCTACATCATCAGCATGGATAAAATCACGAATTGTTGAACCATCACCCCATACTTCAAGCACATCATTTTCTTGTGCTTTACGAATAAGTGAAGGAACTACCATCGCATTTGCTGGGTTGAAGTTATCATAGTTACCATATACGTTAGCAGGACGAACAATAGACACATTATTCAAACCATACTGGATAGCATATGCTTCAGCTTGTAATTCACCCATGCGTTTTGCCCAACCAGCAAATCTATCATTGGGTGATGGTACAGTTTCCCAAACACTATCTTCTACAAATACTTCAGCAGGAGCATAAACACCAACAGAACTAGTATACAAATACCATTTTACATTTGCTCTGCGAGCTGCCTCCATCATGTTAGTATTAAATTGAAGCATTGGAACCATAAAATCTGCTGGCTGTTCAGCACACATTTTAGGAGATCCTTTAACTCCTACTAAATTGAAAATATAATCCATTCCTGAACAAATATTTTCACATTGATCAAAGTAACGTAAATCAGCTTTAACATACCCTACACCTTCGGGTAAATCTAAAGGTACTGTAAGATCAGCAATGGTTACTTGAGCTTCTCTTTCTAATAAAAACTTTACTAATGAGCGGCCAATCATACCACCCCCACCAGTTACTAGAACTTTTTGATTTTTAAACATTATTTAATTTTTTACAAAGATTAATAATTTGTTCCTTAGTTAAATCTGTATGATTACCTACATACAAAGCGTTGTCATGAATGTAATCAGCTTGAGCTAAAATGCCATTAATTCTATGAGGAAATTTTTTCAAATATGGTTGATGTGCTTGGTTACCACCACCAGCTGTACCTAAACGATATTCAACTCCTTCAGCTTCTAAAATAGCACAAACATCTTTTAATTTATTTCGAGTAATACTCTGCATCATAAGAGGTAAAGCAAAGTTACTATTACCCTGTTTATTAAAGAAAGTCATAAACTTAGAACTATCAAGAGTATCTAACCAAATATCAAGATTTTCACGTCTGCGTTCTATATTGTAGTCTAAGCGCTTCATTTGTTCAATACCAAGTACCGCGTTTAATTCAGTTGAACGCATATTAAACCCAGCTACAGCGAAAGTAAACAATGGATTTAGATTAGGATACATTAATTGATAATCACGTTGCAATTCTTGGGATGCTTCACGAGTCATCCCGTGTGAACGGAATAATTTAGCTAAATCATAAAGTTTATCATCATTCATACAAACAGTACCACCTTCAATAGTAGTAATATGATGGCCAAAGTAAAATGAAAATAATGAAATGTCCCCAAATGAACCTACACGTTGACCTTTATAAGTAGCACCATGTGCCTCACAACAGTCTTCGATTAGAATTAGATTATTATCTTTAGCAATTTGAATGATTTCATCATTAATTGCTGGGAATCCTAAAGTGTGTACTAATACAATTGCTTTGGTTTTTGAAGTAATAGCATTTTTAATACTTTCAGCTGTGATGTTAAAATCATCAAGTGAAGCGTCTACAAATACTGGGGTCATTCCTAGTTGAGCAACTGATGAAATGTCACTAACCCAACCAATAGGGGGGACAATTACTTCTCCTTCACCAACTAATTCTTTTACCATAGCAATAGAAATATAGTTAGCTGAAGCTCCGGAATTAACCATTACAGAATGTTTAACACCTAACCATTCGGACCAGATTTTTTCAAATTCTTTAACTTTAGGCCCATTTGTAAAACGTTCACCATTCAAACAAAAATCAGCTAAGATTTCTCTATCACCTTGAGTGATATTGTCATTAATAAGAGGCCATGTAAAATTATTTGCTGCCATAAAACTCGCTATGTTCAATAATTAAAAAGGATTTATCACTATTATATGCTTTTTCAAATGCTGGGAAGATTTCCTCAGGTTCTATTAGCTCAATAACTTCTACTTCAGTAAGCATTTTACGCATTGCTTCAGTGTGGTTTTGAGTATGTTGGGGTCCAGCACTAAATGGTACTTTAGAACCTACTGCTACACGAATAATAACTTTAGGTTTCATATCACCTTGAGACATATCTTGCATCTTATCCAAATGGTTAATCAATTGATTAAGTGACAAAATAAAGAAATCAAAACGTGGATAACAAGTAACAGGAACCCATCCTGTTAAAGCCATACCAGTAGCCATTCCTAATTGTGTTTCTTCAAATACAGGTAATTCAACTCGTTTATCTTGAGGGACTTTAACCATTGTGTTTGAGATAGCATGACCACTCATACCAATAGCTTGACCTGTAAATACGGTATTTGGCTTTGAAGCAAGCCATTCCATTGCTCTATCTAATTCTTCTTTATAACGCATAACTTAGAAATTAACCCATTTGCCTGTTCCGTGGTGGGGGTAAGACATTTTATATTGATAATAAATTACATTTTCAGGAGCATCCATACGTTTTCCCCAAGCTACATCAGTTGGAGTATGAACACTCAAATTATTGTCTTCAATTACAAATTGAAGTGGAAGATTCATATTTTGGGAATATTTGTATGCTTCATGGAATACACCAGTTTCCATAGTCATATCACCAATAAAACACCAAACACGACGAGGTGAATTTGAACGTTTCAAACCAGCAGCAATACCTAAAGCAATAGGAATAATACCACCTACAATAGATGAAGCATAAAAATTAGGTTTAACATTGTTAGTACCCATACTTCTACCTTCACTAATCCAGCTAAACAACTTTTCAGAATCTACTCCATGAAGTAAAGCATGATAGTGGTTTCTCCAAGCGGACAACACCCAATCATCTTCATGAATGTACTGGAACAATTCGATTAATTGTTCCTCATTATTTTTAGACAAATGTACAGGTCCTTTTACCTGAGCATTTTCGTATGCATCCTTCACTCGATCTTCGAATGCAATAAGTTCTTCAGGCGTAATATTTACGTCTCGAACTTTTGTGTAATGTTTTGGAATATTCATGTTAATAATATAATAAAATTTTGGTTATGAATCACGCTTAGATAAAATAGGATTTGAAATAGGCCAATGAATTCCTAATGAATCCCATTTTAAAGTAAATTGATCTTTAATATCAGGATATTCACCTGGGTAAGACCATTTATAGAAGAATGTTGCTTCATCACTTAATACTAAGTGACCATTCGCAAACATGGGAGGTACTAAAACTGATTTTTTATTTTTAGCTGTTAAAATAATTGAATCCCATTTTAAATAATTTTCAGATTCAGGTCTATTATCAACAACTACTAACATTACTTCACCAGCTAAACATGTAATCCACTTCCAAGATTTAGAATCACCATGCATCCCCCTTAAAACATGTTTTCTGGAAACTGATACTTTATCATGATTAAAAATTAAATCATGTTCTTCCTGTTTAAAGAGAGTATATAATTCACCTCTAAAATCTTCAAATGAATCAGGTTGAAATATTTTTACTTCTGGGAAGATCATAGATTATTTAAAGTTTTTAATTCGTTTAAGAAATTAGTTAAATTATTTTTAAAAGTATCAACTAAAGATACTTCATAGTTGTGATTAATATATTCTAATCTACTAAAATAATCTTGGGGAGACAAGTTATTTAAAATATCAACTAATTCTTTTGTGGTTTCAAATGTAATAATTCCTCTTGAATCATATCCTAACTCATCTAAATTTGGACAACCCCAATAAATTGGAACTGTTTTAGTAGCAAATGCTTGAGCAATTTTTTCAGTATACCAATTTATATTTTTTACATTTTCTACAGCAACATGGAACATAGAATCATTAAATAAAACTCTTCTGCCATACTGTTCCGGGGCTTCAAAATCAGGAATATGAGAAATATCTTTAGAATATTCTGGGTATCCAGGTCTTACATTAGTAGAATGATCAAAATCATCTAATACTCTATACCATTTCTTAGGCATAGTAATTTGTTCCTCTAATTTATAGATTTCCTGTCTAAATAAATGGCCAGTACTTAAATCTTTAATTCCACTTAAAAAAGATACTTCAAAAGTTTTTTCTTTATTTTTAAAAGAATTATAATATTCTTTATCTTGACTTTGAATTAAACCAAAATGGAAAGGAATAGCATTAGGTAATTTATCTAATAACTTTTGATTATAAGTTAATATACCTGAAAAATAAGAAGCATTAACATAAGCCCAATCATGAAACCCAAAAAATTCATTAGGTTCATGAAGTAAAACAAAATTAATAGGGTTGTCATAAAGATCTTTAGCTGTTGGAAGATGATCCATAAACAGACTAACCGGGAGATCCTTAAATTCTTCTTCTATTTCTTTGAAATAATACTTAGGAATTATATAACCACTTTTTATTACCATGAAATTTCCCAGTCTTTGAATTCAGCTGCTAAACAATCAATTTTATAATCTTTTCTACCGCCTACAACCTCTTGAATTCGGTTTTTAGCTATGTTACGAATACCATTTAAACCATGTGTTAATTCTAAGTTATTACCGTCTTTAATGCCCTTACGATAATTAGATTCGTTATGCCATATATGAAGATTCATCTGCGATAATACAACAATGGCTCGAATAGTTTCAGCTGTTACTTTACCATCTTGTTCATCTAATAATACTTGAATGTCATGAACAATGGCTTCAATTTCTTCAGCATATTCATCTTTATGTTCTGGGATGAATACTTCTTTAAGTTGAACAATTGATAAGCGATCTACTAATTCGCTAAGAGTTGGTAAGTATTTTCTCATAATGTGTCGTAATAATTGTTTTGTTTTTCTTGTCTTTTAATATCCTTATGATGTTCTAATGCAAATTCTTCTTCTAATGGAAGAATGCTATGGGTTCCATAACCCTCTAGTACTTCGTGAACTTTATTTTTCCATTGAATTTTACCATTATTTTTATAAATGCGCCATTGAGGATCAGGCCAATTTACTCTACCTCTGCTATCAACAACCCATCCCCACTTTTGGATATGTTCTTGAGTTAAACCTTTTACAGTATTAACACGAGGTACTCTTAACGCATCAACATTATTTGCTTCTAAAATAACAGGTAAGTATTGCATCAAATACCAATTAGGTAATTCATCAGCATCAATCTGGAAGATGTAGTCACCTACACAGTTTTTAGTAAGATAATTTTTCAATGATGAAAAATCACCTTCAAATGAAAATGGATACCATCTAAATTTAGAACCGTTAACTGATTTAGCTCTAAGGTATTCTTCTATAGATTTACTACCATTATTAGAATCAAATACTATAACAATTTCATCTTGATCCCTTTTATGTTCTAAAAGAAAATCAATTAAACGTTGTATCTCTAAAAATTCATTACAAACTGTAAGGGCGTAACTTATTCTCATTATTCAGGATTGTTAAAAATTCCAATATAATCTAATGCTTCAATAAAATCGTTTTCTTTAAATTCTTTAAGAGTACTCATATCCATTCTTTGTTCATAAAACTTTCCAGGTTTACCTGGGATTGGATATTTTTCTTTTTCTTCAGATTTAACAGGTACTGATTGAACAGCAGCCCATTTCCAAGTTTCAGCACTGGTACCATTAGCAAATACCATCCCTTGAGAAGGTAAATTAATAGTAGCAGGCATCCAAATTTTACCCTCTTCATCTTCACCCATCAATTCTTTATATAGGTTAGGAAGAAGTTCCATTTGCTCTTCAAAAAATTGAGAACCTTGTTTCATAAGGGAATTGGTAATAAAACCACACCCATAACATTGATAATTTTTAATATCTTGGCTTACTTCTTGAACATAACAAGCATCTGAACCACATCTATCACAAATAACTAAATTATCCATTTACTTTTTCTTTTTTAGGGAGACTAATTTTTTTGATTTGGGGTAGTTTTAATTCTACCTTTTTAGGCAACTCTGGGAGATTAGTTGAAAGTAAAGTGTTAAGTTGTTCTTCCATTTTTTCAAAACTAAAATTAGATCTACTAAAATAACCTTGACGTTTACCTTTTACTTTCCAATCCTTATAATTTTCAAAAATGTCAGTAACAAAATGTCCTACGTGATTGTGATCAACACTAAACCATTGAGCTTCTTTTAATAGAAAATCATTAGTTGCAGTAGGATGCACATTTGTTAAACTACCTCCCATTAAAGCACTAAATTCAGGCTTTAAAAAGTCTGTGTGACCGGACCAACCTGTAGCAATAACAGGTTTATTTGTTAAACTAAATTCAAGTAATGGTCTTCCAAATCCTTCACCTTTAGTTAAACTAATCATAGCTTTTACTTTAGGATGATTATATAACTCATTCATTTCCTGGTCTGAGAATTCACCATGGAGAATATAAACTTTAGGTAGTTTATTTGAAGGAACACTCTTCATAATTGAGTAGATGCGTTTTTGCATTTCGTATCTATCCATGTAAGAAGAACCAGCACCACTAACTTTTAAAATCAAAGCAGGTTGTTTAGATTTACCTTTAAAAATTTCATAAAAGGCTTTAACTAATAAACCTACATTTTTTCTATCTTCACCCATTTGACCTTGCATCCAATGGCCAACAAACAAATAAGCAAATGATTCAGGGATTGAATTTAAAGATTGGTACAACTCCTTGTTAGTCATAGGAGTATCTAAAGGTTTGTATAAATCTAGATTAGCTCCTTCAATAAGAACTTCAACGGGAGTTGTTAGTTTAACTTCAATTTTTTGACCATTTTGATCTGCTGAAAAGGTAGTAGATTCAAATACTTTCTTTGAATGGTTCGAGGAAGTAAGAACTAAATTCATTCTATTACATCCTTCAATCCAAGAATGAACACAAGCTGTGGTTTCGATCCCAGCAGTTACTCCAATATTATATTTTCCAATGGGTTGAAATTCATTTGGTACTGTGATTTGGCACCAAATATCAGGTTGTTCAGTTAATTGTTGACCTGTTAAATGTCTTTTTAAAAAACCCCACTCTTCAATATGATCATCAATAAACCCAAAAGGTGTTGAACCCCATCTTTGGGGGATAATTCTAACATCATACTTATCTTGATTAATAAGGGCTTTAACAAAATCTCTTGAACGAGCACCATAACCCGAATATGTGTCAATAGGGCAACTTACGTAAAATGTATTTTTCATTAATAAACTAATTTATGTTTTAAAACTCTTGGCTCGTAATCTGTATCTGCTAGAAATTCAAATTTTTCTCTTGGTTGCCAGGTTGAAAATAACTTATCCATCCCTTCAATAACACGTTGAGACATTTGTTTAGAAGTAAAACCTGCTTCATCTGAAGTTACCCATTCTAATCCGGCTTTTCCAATTTCTTGTCTTTCTTCTTTACTCATGTTATACAACTCCATGATACGTTCTGAAGCATCTTCAGCATTACATCTATCGTCAAAGATATAAGGAGTAGCTGGGGAACCAACCATAGATAAATTACTTGGATAGACTGGTAGAGCCCATTTACCATGTTTTTTATAGGTTCCTTTATGGTTTGAAGGAAAATCAGGAGTAAAGTCAATCCAATTTCCGTTTTCATCTTCAAAACGCATTTGGTCCTGCATACCACCTGTTACATTAGCAATAATAGGAGTACCTGTTAATAATGCTTCTGTAAGTGATAACCCCCAACCTTCAGCAGATGAAAGTAAAATAACACCATCGGCACAATTATACATCATATTCATTTTTTCAGTTGGAAGTTTTTCAGCTGAAATAACAATATTAGAATTTTCTTCTGGGAACATATATTCAATAACGGCTGGAAGGTCTGTACCATGATCACTTATGGGTTCAGTATGAAGTACTAGAAGACATTTCTCAGCTTTTTCTTTAGGAAGTTGCTCAATAAACAATTTCCAAGCTAAAATAGTATCAGGGATTGATTTACGTCTAATATTTCTTGAATTGAATAAAAGAGTAAAATCATATTGTTTATCTCTAGTAAGATATTTTTTAAATTCTTGTAATTCAGGGTTATTAGAATTAATTGGTTTAAAATTATTATTATTTAAACCGTGAGGAATATACTTAATAATTTTTGCTTCACCTTTTTTACCTAGTACAATCTTATTAATGTTTACGGTTTGTTTTGAAATTCCAAATAACGCATCACATGATTCATAAAATTCTTTATTGTACATAGGTGCTGGAAGATCATCCCAAATATTCAAGTAAGCAATAGGGATATTTTTACGAATTTCATTCTCCATTTGGAATAACCAAACAAAATATCTTGGATCAGTAATTAAGAAAATCGCATCTGGGTTTTCCATTTGGATGATTTGTCTTATCATATTTGGTTCTCCATATCCATTTGTAGGATAAAGAATTACTGATGAATCAGTATTTCCTGATAGCTTGTTAGTATCTTGGGACATATCAATCCTTTTGCCTTTATCAGGATGATCAATTGCTCCTGCTATTTGAACCCAATTATAACGGTGTGAAGTATTAACAACCATTTCACGACCAATTTGAGCAACTCCGGAATGAACTCTGATGTCATCCGTTAGAAGTAGGATTTTTTTCCTATCTTCTGGTTTAATATAACCTTCTTTCATGTAATCTTATTTTTCTAAGTCTAAATTTGTGTGGTTAGAGATTTGTTTTCTAAAATCTTCATCTGTAAGATACAAATAAATAGCGCGGTCAGCAAGCTTTTGGAAAGAAAACTTACGTTTTACGCATTCGATTTTAAAATTCTCAAACAAATCACTTTGGATTTTCACACTTGTCAATGTCATGTCTTTGTTTGCCATAATTAATTTAATTTATTTACAAATATACATATATTGAGATTCTAGAAATCATATTCTTTAATATAATCACTACAAATTCCAATACATTCAGTTAAATCATCTTTATACAATTCAGGCATTACTGCTATACTACCTTTAATAGGTTGTTTACCGGGATAGGCCCAAATATAATTTCTGCTTGTTAATGTTACTGTGTCTTCTTGGTGCCAAAAATAGTTAAATCCTCCTATTGAATTAAACCATTCTATAGCTTCTATATTTTTACAATGTACCCAAAGTAAATGAGCTCTTTTGTTTAGCCACTCTTGAGTGATACCTGAAATGGGTTTATCATGTCCTAAGAATAAGACCCCATCAATTGACCAAACATCAATTTCAACTTGATAACCTAAACTAATAGCGTTATCAATGTATTCTGGGGTGTTTTCTAATTTGGGGATGGGGCCTTCGAAATTTCCTCTATGTGAAATTAAAATTTTTAAATTTTGTTTAAGTTGTTCCATGCTATATCTTTTAAATTTTGGGGATAATTAGAAGTAAAAAAAACAATCCAATTTCCTTGTTTTAACATTCCTAACATACTATTAGAGTTAACAGACTGTATATGATTATCTATAAGATAATCTCTTAAAATTTCATGTATAACCCATGTATTACTTTTTTTAGCTTGTTCTAATAAACTATCATATAAATTAGAATAAATTTTCATAGTTTTCCAACCACCAAAAGCAAACCCATCATATAACCATCCTGGTTCTTTGAGTTGATCAGAGTAATGGATCCCTAAATAGTTTTTTTCTTGACAATCTAATAATTGATATAAATCTAAAGGTGTTAGGTGAAGAATATCAAATCGAGTTCTAATAACATAATCATATCCTACAGTAACAGTTTGCCCATAAGCTTCTACCATCTGCATACAATCCTTTACTTTATAAAGCATTGGAAGAGTAGTACCAGGATTAGCATTACTATTATTAGGAAATTGAGTATAAAAATCTTCCCATTCTTTATACCACTTTAGGTTTTCAGGTATATTTGGGTCTGTTTTTATTAAAGTAGGTTTATACAAATCCCTAATATCAAGAATATCATCGGTTTCCCAGGTTGAAATAAAAATATCATACTCCCCTGGGAGTTTATCTAAGATATTTTCTTTAAATAGAGTATAAGTTTCTCTATAATATCTTGTTAGACCTGATATGCAGATGGCTGTTCTCACTTATAATTTTCTAAATAATATTTTAAATCTTCAGGTGTACCTAATCCCCACATTTTAGGAATATCAAATGTACGAATTTGTTTACAGTCAGCTACAGCTTCATTAAACACAGGACAAACATAAAATTCATTATTTACACGAATATTTTTGTCTATCATTTGTTCTGCATATTTTACAAAATCAGACCCATGTTTCCAGTAATAATAACCCACAGTTGCAATATCTGAAATTGGATTTTTTTCTGCTACTTCAGTTACTAAACCATTTTCATCTACTTTAGCAAATGACCATTTTGGGTGAGTTGCTCTAAAAGTAACAATACCCCCATCAGCATCTGTTTCTTGCATTTTATACATGAATTCATTTGAATCCCATTCTACAAATTGATCTGAGTTAGCAAAGAATAATGGGGCATTTGTGTTAATATATTCTTTAGCCATCAAAGCTGTACAAGCAGCACCTTCAGTTAATCCATCTACCTCTACAATTTTGCAGTTAGGAGTAATTAAATTAAGTAATGTATCTAAATTATACTTTTCACGGTGTGATTTTTGTACAATATAAATAAAATTAGCTTTAATATTAAGGTTTTCCACTACAACCTGAATCATGGGTTTGTTTTGGACATCAATTAAAGGTTTTGGAAATGTGTAACCTGCTTGTTCAAATCTACTTCCAGCTCCAGCCATTGGGATTAAAACATTTAATGTTTCATCTCTCCAGGCAGGGGGTGTTTGTTTTTCTCCCATTTCTATTTCGTTTAATTTTTTAAATATATTTGTGTATGTTACTTCTTTTGGATTTTTTACTCGTAAAATGTAAGATTTACTTCGGGCAGCTGCTAATAATCCATAAGGTGAATCTTCTACAATTAAAGTTTCTTCAGGTAAACAACTCATTACTGAAATTGCTTTCCAGTACATTTCAGGGTGGGGTTTACTATTTTTTACATCTTCATTAGATATAATCAAATCAATAAACTCAATAATTCCTAGTTTAGCTAATACAGTTAATACTGTTTTACGAATACTATTAGAACAAACCGCTAATTTATAACCATCTTCAGATAAAGCAGACATTACTGATTGGAGAGTTTGATTAGGTTGAAGCTCCTTTAACATTTGTAGAGTCCAATATTGTTTAGCTTCCCAAACTGATTCATGGCTACTCTCAGGTAAACCTTTTCTTTCAGTTAACATTTGAAGTTTTTGGGTAGTTTTTAAACCATCATAAACTGAAAGATGTTCATTCCAATCAATAGCATATTCACCTAATGCTTTATTTAGAGCATCAAAATGGATATTTTTTGCTTCAACTAAAACCCCATCTAAATCAAATATGATTAATTTTATCCTATTGCTGAGTTGCATAATTCAGGGTTATCTTTAAAGGGGCAAAAAGTACAATTCCACTTTGATGGATTTGGTTCATATTCTTTTTCTTTATACCCATTTTTATCAAATACTTCTTCTATAAATTCATTTAAAGCTTTGGTTGCTTTATTAAGTTTTACTTTACCTGATGCTGGGACGAATGTTTGAATTCGAGGGATCACAAAATCAGGGTGATCATAAACTTTTCTTTTCAAAATGAAAAACTCAATATCAATATTATCTACTGGGATTCCAAATTGTTCTGAAAAGAATTGTTTGTAAAGAATTAATTGGAATTGTTTATCTTCGTCTTTTTTAGTTTTATCATCCCAACCACGGGTAGATGTTTTAATATCAATAATTTTAAATGTATTTGTATTTTCATTATACATTACAACATCCAAATAACCCTGGTATATAACGTTATTATAGCGTTTATTAGGCGTTAAAACAATAGGCACCTCACACCCCACCAAATGCCATCCTCGTTTACTAAAATACGAATTACGTTTTTTAGCAAATGTTCTTATAATTTCAACCCCATCTTCAAAGAATTCTCTTAATTCTTCAGCTGAACTAAAATGTTGGTTGCCATTTTTCTTGTATTGAACTTTATATTCTTCTCGAAGAGCATCTTCAAACATTTCTACAAGATTTTCTCTATCTGCGGCAGCAGCACTTTGTTCATACATTGTGCTTAAGTAATGTTGCAGCACTGTATGAAGAGCTGTTCCAAATACAGTATGAATAGTAGAAGTAAATACTTTAATACCATCTTTGTACTGGATAGACCATTTACGTTTACACCCTCGATACATTGAAAATTGAGAATAAGAAACATTCTTCTGGTAAGCATAATTAATCTCAGCAGGTTGATATGCTCTTATCTCTTTTACAATTTGAGGTATTTTTTTCTTCTTAGCCAAAACTTTGAATATATTTTGTTAATTTGTCTATGTCTTTAATTCTTTCTTGTATTTGATACTCAGCATAAAAATCATTGCGAACAAAATCTCTATCATTAAGCACTTCATTATACAAAGAATCTATATCTTCTGGGTTTCTAGTTTCATCAAATCTATAATGTTCTAATACAATATTATCTTCTTGTAAGGTAGGAATCTTTGCATAATAAGCCAACTCACTTAACCAACTATCTGAAGCTGTATTATTAGAAAGTCGACCTAATATTTCTGCAAGTTTTTTAGGAAAAACAGGAAATATAAACCAAACATATCCCGGAAGATTAGAATCTATATTACGAACATAATGAGTTAAACTTTTGATTAAAGGATTTAATATTAAAAATTTACCCACATGCTCCTTAATTACTAAATCCCAATTTAAAGATTCTATTTGGATATCATCTGAATAACTGAATATAAAATATCCTGAGGATTGAGTAATTAGATAATTTTGGATTTTAAAAATATTTTTATAGCCTCCTTTTTCAAAAAGATAATATTTTACATTAGGGTGAGTTTGAGAATATTCATTTAAAAAATCTATAGTCTCTAAATCATCAGTATCCACCCCACACAAAACCTCAAAATTACTTTTATCATAACAAGTTTTAAATAAAGTATCTAAAGATAACTTTAACTTGTTAATTCGGTTTCGTGTAGGGATTAAAATACTTACTATAGGAGTTTTAATCCCCATATTATTTTTTCCATTTATCTCTAATCACTAACATAGCAATAACACCATAATTAGCAATATCAAGAAAACTATCAATCATAGGTTCATTTGTAACATAACTTTTTCCCTTACGTTTCAATAGATTTTTTAGACGATTAATTTTATCATTAACACGAAGCCAAATACCTGTGAGTGATAGTTGAATATCTTCTTGTTCTTCTAAAGTAGAACCTAGAGCAATATTTGAAAGTCCATAATCCATCATTTTTTGAGCAAATAAAATATATTGTTCATCCTGAACTTTTTTAAATGCTTCAGCTAATTCAGGATAGGTTTTTTCAAAATCACGAATTGCTTTTTCTTCTCCAGTTTGATCATTGTAACGTGGTAGAGTTTCTTCACTCAACATATCTGCTATTTTAGATGTAATACTTCCCATAACTTTTTATTTTAAATATAATGAATTTGTTTATTTTTTCCAACCTCTATAATACAGGTCTTTAGTAGCTTCATTTGAAACCCAATACCCACCATTCATTTCACTAAATGCTGGGATTTTTTGAAAATCAAATTGAGTGAGATTTCTATAATAATCTTCCCATACTTCAATTTGAGAAGTAGCCGGTGATGATTCGGGAGAGGATCTACGAGTACCATGTTCAGGTCTTCCTAATGAGGCACAAGTAAAAAGTAATAAGCCATTAGGTTTGAGATGATTAATCATATTTGTTATCGTAAGATCATAAAATGGGTCATGTTCAAAACATTCACAACTTATGATAGTATCAAACAATTCATCTGATTTGTATTCATGGCCTAAACAAGCAACATCAACACAATCTCCTTCACTAATATCAACCCCAATATAATCACAATTAGAAAAGTGACATCTAACAGTAGGTTGGTTCTGAACTCTGCGGGAACCAATTTCTAATACTCGAGCATTGTTAAAATACTCAGGGTAAAGATTTTTGGTTTCATATACAAAATGAAGAATTTCGTGATGCATTAAACAACTTGTTTTTTTACTAAATACCTTTCAATTGCTTCTAAACGATCATCAGCATCTGCTAACATAGCAAGTGCTTCTTCAGCATTTTTATAAAAATCTTCTGTTGAATGATCTCCAATACCCGCGGGGTTTTTTTCTAATAATTCTAGAGTTAATAGAGCTTTTGCTTTATCAGCCACAGCTGATGTATAGAGCATATCTTTTAATCGACTCATAACTTTGCTTTCTTAATTAATTTATCTGCTTCTTCTTCATTTACCCCCATGTTCCAAAGAATATGGCGTACACCTTCTTTTCTTAGAATATCAATATAATGATCAGCTTCACCTAAACTACATGAAAGGTGTTCGGCAATATATTCTGCTAATTCTTGATAATTTCTTTTGTTTTCGTTTTTAATGTACTTAAGCCATAGTTTTTTCTTCGGGATCATTTCTCGGTAAATGGTGTAAATTTGTTTCTTGTTTTGTGGACTAATCTTTTGTACATAATTTACAACATCTATGTAACCTATATACATCGATACATATCTGTGTATCATATAAGAGTTCCAATTATCCCACGACTTTTCCGAGAAAGAATCGGGATGAGACTTCTTTACAGTTATCTCATCCAACCATCCAAAAATATTTTTTACCTCAGTTTGAGACATTAAATAACATCATTTTTATACTCTTCTCTTAATTCCACGGGAATAGTACTTTCCAAAATTTTACCGGTTTGAGGATCATAAAATACAGGAATAGGTAATACAGCATCTTCTTCTGCTCCTACCACAAATTTAGATACTTTACGAAGTAATACTCCTTGAGTAAATACTTTGTTTCCTTCTGGGGTTACAATTGCTTGGGTATTTGCCAAGTCAATGTTAAGATTCATTTGTTGTTGTTGTTCCATAATTTATTTATTTGTTTTTGATTGCTTATAATCTAAAATAAAGCCAATTAATACTAAAATATTCATACCTAAGCTGGCTAAAATCTCATGTATGTCTTGATAAACTGTTGTCATTAAATGGACATGCCCAATCATCCAGAACGGTATGGCCAAATTTTGACTTATCCAAATTAAGAGAAATTTAATGAAATGTTTCATTTTTTCCATACAACATTGCTATGTCTAATTCTTTATGTATCCATTCAAACTTAAGATTAAACCCACACTTACTTAATTTTTCTAAAGTTTTATAAACCCAAACACCATCAGGTGAACATCCTAAATGAATTTCTACAGCAAGCTTATCAACCCTTTTAAGTAGTTCATCTGGGGTATCAATTATAAATCCATATTCACCACATTCAATATCTATTTTTAAAAAATTAATTTTTAAAATATTATAAGTAGTTAAAATTCTATATAAATCCCAACAAGTAGAATCAGTTTTACTATTAGTTATCCACCCTAAATGAGGGACAATATTAGAATCATGTTTAGTATTTTCTACCAAAGAATTATACCAAAATTCTTGACCTTCAAATGAGTATACTTTTGAAGCACCTTTGATATCTCTAGCATATCTACTAAAAATACCAATATTTGCTCCACAATCTACTACAACATCCCCCGGTTCAACTTCAACACCAAATCTAGAGTATTCGTTATCATAAATAATTTCATCGTAAAAAGCCTGTAGGACTTTTGCATCATTATCACCTTCACTTAATTCTGGAAATGAAAAATTATCAAGCATATTTACTTAAGTTCAATTAATTTAGCAATAAGGGCCATTACATTGATTTCTTTATCAATACGAAAATTAGCTTGATATGAATATTCATTTATAAGGATTGCCACCATTCCTTCATTGCCAGACGCATATACTCCAGCGTTATCATAAAGGAAACGATATAATTCCTCAAAATCTTGTACATTCGCATTTGCAATAACTTGTCTAATTTCATTCCATTTTGGTTTTGGCTGTGACAACATTTTAACTACTTGAATCATATAATTAGATGATACAAGTATTGATTTATCTATTACTACCTCATCACCTTGAATTGATAATTGAATAGTATTAAGCATTTTACGAATATCAGGATAATACTGATTTATAATGCTTTTTAAATCATCAGCAGTGCAATCTACTTTTTCCTCTTTTAAAACATTTATAAGATGATAAGCAATATCCTGCTTTGATGGAGGTACTATTTTAAGTGTTTGACAACGTGATTGTAAAGGATCAATAATACGCTCTACATAATTACAGGTTAAAATAAAACGTGTAGTACGTGAGAACGTTTCAATGACATTACGAAGAGATGCCTGCGCCTGGATAGTGAGGAAATCTGCTTCATCTAAGATAACTACTTTAATAGATTTAAATGAAGCTGCTGATGCAAAACCTGATACTTTATCTCTAATAGTTTCAATACCTCTTTCATCACTAGCATTGATGTAGAGATAATCACAATCTAGATTGCGTACAATAAGTTTAGCAAGAGTAGTTTTTCCAGTACCAGCTGGTCCGTAGAAAATTAGGTTTTGGATATCGTTTTGGGAGAGATATTGGGAAATGGTTTTTTTAATATTCTCATTTCCAACATACTCGTCTAATACTTTAGAACGATACTTTTCAACTAATAGAGTGTGGTCCTTCATCAAATAATATTTTTGCTATTTCGTGTAATGGGAAATTTACTTCTATCGATCCCCTTAATAATTGAATATACAATCTTCTACTGTGGAGAACACGATATATTTTACCAATTATGTATTCTTGTTCTCCAATAATAATTTTATCACCTTTTAAAGGATGCTCATCAACAAAAATATCAGTGTCTCTCATACTCCTTGTCTAAATTCTCCGTACAACGAATACATTTTAGGTTGTTCTTTTACTACTTCTTCTTCGTGAGTTTGAATAGCGTATAGCTTACTGTTCATAGGATCTAACCTATAAGCACCTTTAAAACCTGTTTGATGAAGAAATGCTTCTAAGGTATCAGTTAAAGTTTTAAATACCTCTTTTTTAGGATCACCAACGAGTGTCCACCTGTCTCCAGGTGGCACTCTAGTGGCAATCAATTCATTATGTTCTACTACTTTTGTTTCCATTAATATCCATGAATTTCATCAGGTACAGGATCTTTTTTATCAGCTACTGGAACCAAAGTACATTCTGTAAGCAATAATGTTCCTGCAACTGAAGCAGCATTTTCAAGAGCTGTACGGGTTACTTTAGTAGGATCAATAATACCAGCTTTTTTCATGTTTACAACTTCTTCTGTTTTAAGATTGTAACCAGCCCAAATATCATTTCCTGATTCTACTAATCGGTATTTACCAATCATTTGAGCATCTGTTGAAGAATAACCAGCATTAACAAGAATTTGTTCAAATGGTTTACCACAAGCTTGGTATACGATTTGTGAGCCAATACTACCTTTGTTTTCAATTGTTTCACGAGCATACAATAAGGCAGCACCACCACCAGGGACAATACCTTCTTCTAAAGCAGCTTTAGTTGCTTGAAGTGCATCATCAACACGGTCTTTCTTTTCACGCATTTCGGTTTCATTATAACCACCTACGTGGATAATAGAAACACCACCTACCATTTTAGCTAAACGGTTTTGAAGTTGTTCAACTGCATAAGGAGTATCAGCTTGGGAAATTTGAGCTTGAAGTTCTTCAACTCGAGCTTCAATAGCTTCTTCTGAACCTTTACCATCTACAATTGTAGTTTCTTCTTTAGAAACTGTTACAGCACGAGCTTGACCAAACCAGTCCCAGCTAAATTTGTCAAGTTTCATACCTTTATCCTTATCAAAAACAACACCACCAGTTACAGTAGCAATATCTTCTAAGATAAGTTTACGGCGATCACCAAAATCAGGAGCTTTAACAGCACATACTTTTAGGGTACCACGAGCTTTGTTTACAATCAAAGTTGCAAGAGCTTCATTTTCAACATCATCAGCAATAATCAATAGAGATTTGTTTGTAGCTGATACTTGTTCTAGGATTGGAAGTAATTCTTTTACTTGAGTAAATTTATGATTTGCAATCAAAATATAAGCATCTTCAAGTTTACAAGTCATTGTGTTGTTATCAGTAACAAAGAAATGTGATTTGTATCCTTTTCCAAACTGCATACCTTCTACAGTTTCAAGGTAAGTTTCACCTGATTTACTTTCTTCAATATGAACAACCCCATCGCGACCTACTTTTTCAATAGCTGTAGCTACTAATTTACCTACTTCAGAATCATTATTAGCTGAAATAGTAGCTACTTGTTGAAGTTGATCCTCAGAAGAAATATCCTCAGTATTAGAACGAAGTGTTTCAACTACTTGTTTAACCGCTTTATCAATACCACGTTTAATTTCTACAGCATTAGCCCCATTATTTAAATGTTGCAAACCTGCTTTAATCATTTCACGTGCCAATAAAGTAGAAGTAGTAGTACCATCACCAGCTTTATCAGCAGTTTTCATAGCAGCTGCTTTAACTACTTGAACACCCAACTGTTTTAGGTTACCATCAACATAAACGTTTTTAGCTACAGTAACACCATCTTTAGTTGATTGTGGGAGTGAAGGATGTTGATCAATCAATACATTTCGTCCATTAGGACCAAGTGTACTTACTACGGCATCGGCAAGAATGTCAATACCAGCCATTAGTTCTTTTCGTGCCTCAGCACCAAATTTAATTTCTTTTCTTAAGTCAATAGGCATAATTATTCGGGTTTAATTCGTGCTAAAATTTGATTTTCGGGCCCAATAAAATATTCTTCACTATCATATTCTAATTTGGTAAAACCCATTGTAGGCAATACTACAATATCTCCTACTTTTACTTCACATGGGATGAATGTACCTGTTACTGTATATTTACCAGGCCCAACAGCTACAACTTCTCCTTTTTCATTTCGGTCTTTTCCCAAATCTGGGACAACAATGTTACCATACATTGTTTCTTCTTCTTCAATCGGTTTTACAATAACCGCATCAAACAGTGCTTCTAATTTCATATTCCAATTTTATTAAACAATTTTTCCATTTCGTCTTGCAAACGTTGCCATTCATGAATATACTCCATAATTGAATTATATTCACTCTTTAAATCTAACTTAGATTTAGCGATTGCCCTAAGAGCATGGGATAACTTCCCATAATGGCCTAAGGGTTTTTCATAGGTTTTGCCCAAGCTACCTTTTTCTAAATTAGCTGGATCAGGAGTAACTGTATGAACAACAGTGTAGCAATACTGATCTTTTGAAAGATGGAATGGTTCGAGTGCAGGATCTTTAATAATAGTATAACTCATAATTTTTATTTATAACGTGAATATACGAATTCTTTATAACAAAACCAACTTTAGGGAGTGATTTATTTACTTAATTTTAATTGCTTTGGGTTTAGATTCTTCAGCAAATGGGATTCTAATTCCTAGCAATCCATTTTCCATCATTGCCTCCGTTTTAGAGAGGTCAAATTTAGAAGCAATTTTATAACCTAAATTAAATGAACGCTTAGCAATCCCTCTATGAATGTAATTACACTCATTAGTCTCACAACAAGCTTCATCTTTGGGTTTATTGTAGGAAATTCTAAGAACGTCTCCTTCGATATTAATTTCAATATCGGATTTAGTAAGACCAGTACAGGCAATATCAAAATGAAGCCCATGCTTGTTCTCAAAAATATCTACTGGGTGGGAAAAT
>Ga0208161_1000601_pt1 | contig 20383 bp, 9 predicted proteins | sample CB_VirMetaG_3_FD_184538 | JGI IMG/M metagenome (GOLD analysis project Ga0208161, IMG submission 184538) | Freshwater to marine saline gradient viral communities from Chesapeake Bay - CB_1508_1S Viral MetaG (SPAdes) (version 4) | ecosystem: Environmental > Aquatic > Marine > Coastal | place: USA...
GCATGGGGATGGGCCATCGTGCGGGCCAGGTGTTCAACGGCCTCGCCATCATGGGGCCAGAGTACCTGTGCATTATCGGGCAACTCAGACGCGGATACCTCACTCACCATATTTGTTTCAGGGTCGAGGTAGGGCACCTGGCCAAGCCGTAGCTGCCCCCGCAAGCGATCTCGGTTGGCATTGATGGTATCCGCGTCGAGTTTGGATAGGTCGGAATAGCTAGAAACCCTAGCCATGACTCGTTCGGCATGGGCCGCATTGTCAAAGCTGGTGGGGCGAACAGCGTTCCAGTTAGACTGTTTAGCCTCAACATGGCTGAAATCAATAGGCTCACTTTTTGCGTCGATGCGCCCAGGGGCATGATCCGGGCCACTCACCATTGACACGTTAAACTTTTTGGCACTCAAATCGACGCCGTCAACACGATAGACCGAACCATCGGTTTGTTTTAGGTAGTCACCCGCCTTCACTACCGTGCCCGTCGTGCCCACGTAGGCAGGCGTAGAGCCGTCCAACAGGTCTTTGTGGGGGAAGTGTTCATTTCGGCTTAGCGCATCTGTTGCCGCCCGTTGCCGTGCCTCTAGCGCCCGCCCTCGCTCACTATTGCGATCCTCTGGGGTCATCTTTGATAGCGCCAGTTTCATCGTCTGCACTTGGCCAAATTGCTTCAACGATGCCCCTGCCATTTTCTCCTTGTGGCGGGCCATCTGTAGCTCTTGGTTGGCCTCCAGCTGCCGTCGGGCTTCTTCAGGGTCGTCTGACATCATCAGCGAGATTTCATCCATACTGAGAACTCCCGTGTTTTGGTTCTCGGCTTCGTCTGCATCGCCCCGCCAGAGGTCATCAATCCAGCCCCGTTTCCGCTCAACCACACCCTTCCGGTAGCCGTCAAAGGAACCCTTGGCATGGTAGTAATGGCATCCCACCTCGTCTAGTTCGTTACCTTGGCGCACACCCCGTCCGTTCCGCTGCTCAATTGACGCTGGTGTCCAAGGTGTCGTCAGGTGGTGAATATCGGTGGTGCCGATCTGAAAATTCATGCCTTCGCCCATCGTGGCCGTGTTACCAATTACCAACGTAATTTTTCCGGCATTGTAGGCATTGCTAATTTTCTGTCGGTCATTCGTTCCAGGCAACGTACCGGCATTCACAATGGCGATCTCATCCTCTGGATACCCCGCCTCTACCAACTGTCGTTTCAAATCCTCATGCAGTTGAATTGCATCACAAAAAATGATCTGCTTACCACCGTTGGCATTGCGGCTACTCATTACCTGATCCGCGCAGGCGGCAATCTTGGGCGGCTTCTCCCCCTCAGGAATATCGGCCATGCCTGACTTGCCGCTACCGGCTTCGTTGTAATAGCCGAGGTCAAGCGCCGCCTTATCCATGTCGCTAATGATCGAGAAGATGTGATCTTTTGCACCATCATTGCCAACAACTTGTGCTCGGTGCTTGAGGTCGGCATACACTTCTTTCTGGGCGGCGGTCATTTCAACGAAGTGATCCTGATTATTCTCCTCCGGCACCCTCATCAGGGGTTTATTTTCTTTTTTCCGCTGTTCGTTGACGTCCTTGACTGACTGCATTCGAGCATATTTCTTGAACAGGTGTCGAAGGTCACGCAGGTTTTTGAACCCCACTAGGCCGGTCTTTTCAGTTATCTCCCCATCAACCCCCGGTGCCATCACCTTCTCGATCTTCCCAAACATTCCTAGGAAGTCATCGACGTTCTGAATGCCCCGCTTTTCAAACTCTTCAGGGCAAACGTGCTGAAGCATATTGAACGCTTCTAGGGGATTGTTCGTAGTCGGAGTGGCCGTTAGCAGGTAGGTATTTTGGTTGTTGTTTTGCTCGCGGATATAGCGGGCCTTGTAGTAGAAATCCAACGACCGATCTGATTCAGCCTGACTGAGGAAGGCTACATCGCCAGAGCGTTTGGTGCCATACAGGTTTTTCAGGTGATGCGCTTCATCTTGGAACAGCGCATCAATGCCCAATTCCTCAAAGGTAATCGTATCGTCGGCATCCCCAGACCGATTTGCGATGGCTGTCCGACGCTTTTCGATAGCTTCTAGCTTTTTGTGAGTATCCTTGGCATCCGCGCTGATGTGGCCAACGCCTGCCATTGTAATGTCGTCTAGGTACTTCGATTCCTTATCAGGATGGAGTTTGAGTGTTTGGAATGTCGGTTCACTCATCAAAACAATGTCGTAATTGTTTTGAGAGATTTGGCGCATTTTCCGTTGCTTCGTGGCGGCGTCATCATCGCCAAACGCTAGGTTCCCATCTTCCCGATATTGAGCCTCGGTCATCAGCGTAGGTTCATCGGCGTAGATTTTGAACTTTTGCTTTCTCCCTGATGCGCTGACTCGTTCTTCTTCTCCGATCTGTTTATACAGGATGTAGTTACCATCCTTATCTTGCTCAGGGTTGCCGCCCTTGGTTTTGATCTTGTACCCAGGCACCTCCCAGCCAGGTTCCCCATTGGCCCAGAATTTTTGAGTTTGGCCCAGAATCATGACGTTGGCTTCCGGTGCCCATACGCCGATTTCCTTTACCCAGTTTGCCAGCACCGACTTGGGTACTACAAACGTCGGCTTTTTGGCCCGCCCCATCGCTTTCAGGTGCAGCGCTAGGCCAATACTGGTTGCCGTCTTACCTAGCCCCACCCCCAGGGCGATAATCCCCCGGCCCTGCTCCGCCATTTGACGGATCGTACTGTTCTGGTAGTCATGCAGTCGTTTAGGCCGCCCGCCGTCAACCCCGTCGTGCTGGTCAAACAACGGAATATCCAACGGTTCCCCGCTAAATTCCTGAAGCAGGTCGCCATTAAAGGCTAGGTTGTAGGCTTCCTCTACCTGTAGCCGATATTGACTACTAGAGAGCCACTGACCAAAGTCTTTCTCTAGGGCCGCTACCGCCTCTTTGGCCTCTTTGGTATTTTGCCCGTGGGAAATTCGGCCCCGATTCATGGTGGTTAGCACGTCCTCGGCGGTGCCCCACACGCCGCCTTTACCCACATGTCGCCATTCTTGGGCGAGGGCATCATAGCCAAACTTTACGTCATAGCCCCGGGCAGCCATGAACTCGTTGAGGGCATCAGCGGGAATCCAACTACCTACGGCCCAGAACGGCGTGGTGATATCTTCCATCTCCCTAGGCTTTAGGCGAGCGCGAATCATGCCGATCTGTTCTTCTAGCCTATGTCGGGATGGAGACCCCTCAGGCAGGCTCTCAGCCTCCATCATTAGGGCATCCATCAAGGTAAACCCGTTACCCCTCAGTAGCCGATCAATGGGCTGATAGGTGCCGCCCATGTAGCCTACGGTAGGATCCGTGGCCAGTGCCGCCGCTAGGTCGCCATCGGTCATCTCGGTATCAAGGTGCTGGCGGATTTCGTCTAGCGTCACTGCTTCACCGCCCGCCGCGCGGTAGGCTTCCGCCATCGCCGCCCCCGCTTCACTATGGGAGCGTTTGGCCCTAGCCATGACGGAATCATGGTCGGTAAAGTAATCGCTTACCTCCCCGGTTTCGCCGAATGCGCCTTGCAGGTGCAGTAGCACAGGAAATTGTCCCACTAGGCCCGTTAGCGTTTTATCCGTAGCGGGGTTGCCGTGGGCCTCTCGGTAGCGTTGCAGCATGGCTAGGGCTTGCTCAACGTGAATTGAATCGTCGCTACCCTCCTGTTGCATCTTTTGTACATGCGCCGCCAATAGCATGGCATGGGTCAGCTTTTCTTTATCGGCGGTACTGCCCATCGCATCCACCGCTGCTGCTGTTTCCTTTACCGCCGCCGCATCAGTCGGGTCAAGGTGTGCCCCCGCCAGCCGCGCATAGGCCGCTAGGTTTTCTGGGGCAATCATCACCCGTTGGCCCGGGTCTTGCAAGGTTGCTTCAGCCGCCGCCAAAGAGCTTGTCCCGTAGGCGCTAGAGTCTGCCCCCTCATCGGCAGATACCGCATCCTCGTGGTCAACTCGGTGCCACCGAAGGGGCTTGCCCTCGTAGCGGTACAGCCGTCCATTGACGTATTTCTCGTCCCCTTCCTGTGGCCCCCGCTCATCCATCGTGGGCACGTCTAGCCCGTCATAGGTCACGGTTGGGGTATGAGGTTGGGCCTGGGCCAACGCATCCTCAATGTCGCCATCGACCGTAAACGTTTCATCCCCATATTGGTTAATGATCGTTCGCACTTTCCCTAGGATGTGCTGGGGATTGTCCTCAAAGTACTTCCCGTGGATAAACCGATCATCACGAGTCGCCGCCACCGTGGCTTTATCTTTGGCTGCAATCGCGTTTAACACCTCGTCAGGGTGCTTTTGGATAACCAGAACATCGGTAATGGTTCGGGTTCCAGTGTGTTTAAATGCAGTATTCGGCAGGCGATACACGCCCAGTACCCGCCCCTGTTTCATCAGTTCACGCCTGAGTTTTTGGTGGTTACTGCCCGTGGTAATGCCATGGGGCACAATCAACGCCATGGTGCCGCCTGCTTTCAGCCGCGACAAACTCTCATGGACAAAGAAATCACCATTGTCTGTCCAGCCCTTGCCCACCTTGCGGAATGCCTTAAGGTCTTCCACCGTGCGGGTACCAAAGGGGACGTTCCCCACGACGGCATCTGGCACAAAGTCAGGATTATCCAACAGGAACCGCTCGAAGGGGACTCCATGCGTTACATCGGCGTGAGGGTTCAGTGCCGTCGCCGCCGCCCCGCTGGTACTATCCAGTTCCACGCCCACGGGTAGGGCGTTGGGGTCATTTTTCAATTGGTGCAGGAATACCCCATTCCCACAGCTAGGCTCTAGGACGGTGCCGCCATCAAAGCCATGCTGGTACAGCAGATCGGTGACAAATTTTGCCACGTCAGGACGGGTGTAGTATTCACTCAGACTGCCCTCATCGGCAATGATGCCGCCCTTGCCAGAGTAACGGGCTAGGAGGGTCAGTTCGTCCTTAGAGTAGGGGCCGTCAGGCTTCTCCGACAGAAGGTCTCTTACCTGTTGGTTGATGGCGATCCGTTCCTGCTGCCGCTTGGTACTGGCAAAATCAGCATCCAGTTCAATAGCAGGCTCTGGAGTAACCGACGCTGGGGTGCTAACCGGGGTTGGTTCAGGGGCCACGGGTTGGGCCGTGGGCATTGGCTTTGGCTGCTCCGCCTTAGGCCGTAGCGTAGGCACAGCATCATTTTTCAGCACCGCAGAGCCAGAAATCATCATGGCTGCCAGCTGATCCGCTGTCACCGTGAGCATATTTTTAGGTGACGGGGGCAATAGCTCCCCATTTTTCATCCGGCCTAAGGATACTTGATCCTCTTTTACGCTCCAAACCTGCCAGTCCCCATGAGAACGCTTGAGATTATTCCCAGATATATTAAACTGCTGCCCTACTTCAGGCTTGAAATTGTCAGGATTTTGGGATGCACGGTCACGGCCTTGCCTCATGGTTTGCCGGACTGATTCAGCAATTGTCTTGGGTTCTACCGCAGGTGTAGGCACAGGGGCTACCGCAGGTGTAGGCACAGGGGCCGCCACGGGGGTTGCGGTAGGGGCCGTGGTAGGGGCCGTGGGTTTATCCTGGAGGACGGCGAGGCTAGGTGCGGTAGGTGCTTTGGGTGTTTTCCCTTTGATGTCTTCTCTCACCCATCCTCGCTTTTCGCGATAGGTAAGCGTACCGCCATCCTTAGCCCGTGCTGGCTTGGTGTCGCCATCCTTGGGCTTAGGCGCAAGGATAGACCTAGGCGCTTTAGGTTTACGGGCTTGCTTTGGCGCTTTGGGCTTCCTGGCCGCAAATGTCTTAGGTGTCAGGTTAGGGAATAGCTCTCCCTGGGTAGCCCAGCGTTCTTGCTGTTTCTTGTCACGCCTTGCCTTAGGTGTCAGCCCGACTACGCTGGGAGAGTCGCCAAATAATGAAAATTGGACGGCATCTTTCCGCAGGCGAACCGTCATCGTTTTAGGGTTCAACGTCAAGGCGTACATAGAAACTCCCATATTCCAAATAAAAAGGGCCGTCTGTTGGACAGCCCTTTACCTACACAAGGATTCTCAGTTTATTGTGGCAGATCTAGCAGTTCGATGGCGCCACGGCCAACGCAAGTTTTGGCATGGGCTTGGAGAATTCGCATCGCGGCATACTGAATCTGTCGCACACGCTGACGACTAATCCCCATGGCCTCACCAATCTGGGCCATGGTATAAACCTGGCCGTCGTCTAGCCCATACCGCATGGCCATCACCCGGCGGTAGTTAGGAGGCAACTTGGCTAATAGCTCCTTAGTCATCTGCTGTTGCTGTTCTGCCGCCAGCACCTCAGCAGGGTCGGAGCTGGCAGCAGACCTCATCGACGACCCCAGGCTACTGTAGTCGTCACTGTCCCCCCGCGACAGCAGGTTTTTGTCTAGCGAGTCCACCGAGCGCGTGGACTGCAATAGTTCTTCAAACTTGGCCAGTGCGACATCTAGGGACTCAGCCGAATCACGTCGTCGTCCACCCTGTGTACGCAGCTTACCGCTACGCATGAGGTGTTCGGCCATCTCAACCAATGTGGGCGAGCGATGGTGTTCCCCGTGAAAGTTGGCGGCAAACCGTTTTGCTGCCTTTAATGTCTCATGAACGTGGTTAGGTAGCCGGACAATCCGCGCCTTGTTTTGGATAGACCGCGTCATCGCCTGACGAATCCACCAATACGCATAAGTAGAGAACCGATACCCCTTGGCTGGATCATATAGGTCAGCCGCCCTGGCCAAGCCCAGGTTCCCCTCCTGTACCAGATCCAGCACATCTAGCCCTTTGCAGGTGTATTTTTTGGCCACCGCGCAAACTAGCCGGAGGTTGCGTTCCATCATCTCTCGCTTAGCCTGTTGGCCCGCCGCTACAACCTCAGGTGTAGGGTTGTCTGCATCAAGCCACGTCCTCACCTGGCGGCCCAGGCTGATCTCTTCCTCGTGGGTCAACAGTGGGCGGCGTCCTATTTCCTTCAAGTAAGCTCCGTAGCTGTCACTGTGGACGTTACTTGAGCCCGTCTTCTTACCGTGAAACCTTGGCATAGTGTTACTACAGAACGCAAATCCCATATACCGTACCACGGCAAGGTTTCACGAGAAAAAGGTTAGTCGGTACAGAGGCAGGCAAACTCCCTGGTGTCAAAAGCTTCATTCTGTCGGTATGCCAACCGATCACGCAGGGAACCTCTTTTGTCCCAAGTTGCGTTTCGCTCATCCTCTTTAGCCATTGCCCACACTAAATGGGCCGGATAAAGATCGTAGTTGTGGGATAGCTCGCGATTGCTGTGAAAGAAGCAGTGGGCACAGTTGGATACCATCGGCCACTGCCACCCTTTTTTTTGCCAAAAGGCAATTACATCCCGCTGAGTTATTCCGGCCTCGATCATCGGGCAGTAGGGTATCCGCCATTCATGCAGACGGTTGCGGTGCTTGTTGCGCTTATCCTTGGCTCCAATAGGACAACGGACAGGGTGCTGAATGCTGTTCGCCTTGCATTGCCTCAGTTTGTCCCATCGGTGCCGTTCATCGGCTCGATAGCCAATGTGCATCCAAGCCATGTCATCCGGTGCCTGAAAAATATTCAGATAGGTGTGCCAGTAAATAGCCAGCACTTTCAGTTCTTCAGTACACCAACGGGCTTTTTTGTGAGGCAGGGCTACTCGACGTTTGATTGGCCGATCAAACGTCAAGGGTTTGGGCATCCAGCTACTATCACTGATAAATGAGGGACTGGACTGCCCTTCATAAGCGCAAACCCAAGTTACCTCGCGCCCTATTTCCTGCTCCAACCGCAACACGTTCAGCAACGTCAGTTCAAGCTCAGCCGTCCCCACAAACCCAGGGATGCGCTTGCGAACCTCTTTCAAAATCCCAGGATCCTTAGGAGCCATAGTCGGGTCATCTGTCAGCACCAAAGAAAACAAGGTGTAGTCGGTCGGCCAATGGACGGCCATATACCCGCTACTTTTGCCCCCGCTTAGGCTTGTGATCGACGGAATGGGAGTGTAGTTCATTATTTAAGCAAAAGCACATTCGCCTTATTGTGACACTTATGCGGCCTGTTGAGGTTGGTTGGCCCTCATCATGCTAATCCGGGCGGCAAGGCCGGAATCGTCCAGTACCTCGGAGTGGCCCATCGTATCGTCGTAGCCTTGGAAAATCTCAGAACTTTTGGCCTTACGTTCCATGCGGGCAAGGGCGATTTCATCCTCAGGCGCATCTGCCATCAAGGTATGGACTTCGACATCCTCAGTTTGGCCCCGGCGGTAGATGCGCTTTGACCGTTGTTCGTAGGCTTTCTGGGTAATTGGCACGTCAAAGTGCATCAGAAATTTACCCCGTTGGAGGTTACTGCCCGTCTGCATAGCATCCGTGACAATAAACACATCGGTTTCAGGGTTCACCCCCTTACTTGGCGAAAATTTAAGCCGTTCCCTATCCTTTTCCTCCGCCCCAGAATCCCCACTGGCAAAGCCTACCCGGAGACCTTCTTTAGCCATCTGCTTATGCAACATCTCAGCAGCCTTAGAGCTGGCACAGAAAATTACCCCAGGCTTACCCTCACCCACTAGGCGCTTTGCCTCCTTAACGGCGTGTTGCGCTTTGGCATTGTGTTCATACGGCGTGCTGTGATAGAGCCGGTTGAGCGCCGTATAGTGCAAGGCTGACGCGCCAATGACCTGCCCGCCGATCTTTGCCTGCTTTTCTTCGTCGCTCAGGTTAGCGTAGTCCTCCGGGGCAAGGGCGGAGATCGCCTCACGTACCGCCGGATCATCCCAGGCATGGGCTAGGTCAGCGCCATTCAACGGGGAACTGTCGCCCCGCTCCATTTTGGCAGCCCTCGCCTTGGGTAATTCGCGGGCTTTCCATTCTTTGATGGCATCGTAATGTTTTATCAATTCAGCCCGCTGTGTCTTTTGATATGGGGTCAGCGGGATGCGCGGCTTTTCCTCGCGCATGGCAAGCGGCACATCGACGCCATCTCGTTTAGTCGTCGGAGTGATATCAATCGCGTAGCTATATTTGGCCATGATGCGCTGAAGGGCACGACGGTTAACTTCGGTGTTTCTGCCATAGCGGGCCATGAACCCTTTCATGTCTGCCGCCTCAGGAGCGCCTACTTTCTGCAAGAAATCGCCAATCTCCGATACGTCATTTTTTAAAGGGCTCCCCGTCGCGTGGATGTAGTGGCTACTGTGGTAGGCGAGGGCATCCAGGGCTAGAGATCGCTTACTAGCGGATGTACCCATACGCCGGGATAGGTCGTGGGCCTCATCTACAGAGAACAGGAGGGAACTGGGGTCAATGCCCTCGTTTTTCAGGGCCGTCAGCATCAAGGCCCGCCGATCATCCTCAGAACGCGCATCAGTATTTTGAAAATCCTGTGGGTCTACCCCAGTGTGTTTCTCAACTAGATGCAGCAGATCATTGGTTAGGGATTCGCGAGTGGTGAAGTGGAGGTGCATATCAGGGTTTTTCAGCGCTTCAATGCGTTTCTCCCTATCCCACCCGATATTTCCAGAGTAGTTATATTTCCCAGGTTCAAGGAACGTGGCACACTCCCCAACAATCTGTCCGACGATGTTAGATGGCACCGCCACGATAGACCGTTGCACCGCACCCTGGCTATGCAGGTGGGTAAATGCCCCCAGCATCAATGCAGACTTACCCGCCCCCGCCGAGTAGTGAATGCCAACCTTCTTGCGTTCTTGAAGGAATTTCAGCCCCCGCTGGTGGGCAACAAAGCTACCATTCCAGCGCACCTCCGGGTAAAGGTTTACGGCATCATTCAACTGCCCAAACCCTGGCAATACCTCAGCCAAGGCTTGATCTAATTGCTGCTCAGCGGTTTCGCCTAGCATAGTTCGGCTAAATACCGAGGATGGCTTGACCTCTTCCTTGGGGGATTCGTCTTTCTCTGGCTTTGACGGCATCAAATCGCCAAACAAACTAGGCTGATCTGTAGAGTCCCCTTTCATTTCGTCATAGCGTTCCATTATGTCGTCGGTCTGGGCAAACCGACCACCTGGGCCGCGATTCATCAAATTAGCTAGGTCAGACGCAATATCGGATCGAATCTTGGCCAACAACTTTGTGCGTTCTTCCTGTGAAGCCGTAGCAATCACAAGCCGGTCGGAGTGGGCTGTAGGCTGAACTCCCATCATTAATGGCTTGCCTTGGATACTGCTATAGGCACCGGCGAAGCGATGAAGGAAATCACCCTTGATCTGATCCTGAACAGCTTCATAGGCTTTCTTATCGCCGCCCATCAATTGCGAAAAGTCATTCCATGGTGAGGGCTTTTTGTAGACCTTTTGGGCTGCCGCTTTGGGTTCCACCTCGCCAGCCTCAACCTGTCGCTGTAACTCATCAAACTCAGCCTCTTTACGCCGAATTGCTTCATTCTGGACGGGTACTAAGGCTTGCCATTGCGCGTCTAATTCTTGGTCGGTAATTTTCTTGGCTTGGTGTTGATCCCTTAACCGACTCATCTTGGCGGCAAAGCTGCGTTCAATCTTTTCAATCGCTTGTTTCCTAGAACGCTTTATGCGTTCTAGGGCAGGACGTACGTTAGGCGCATAGGTCACACCCGTATCTACATCGCCAAAGTCAAGCCCAACCTCGGTAAATTCTTCTTCTATCTTTTTCGCCCTTGCAACGGCCTCATTATCCTCATCCTCCCAGGCTACGTCTACATCGTCATCATCGGCCCCGTCTTTGTGAGGGTCGGGAGCGCCATCTAATAGCTTAGAGACGGCGTAGTCCCTCAAGAGCTTGCGCTCCTTAGGGTTTAGCTGCTCTAACGGCTTCAATGCCGCCTTAGCCGTAGGCATAGCCGCAAGGGCACGATGGGCCGCTTCCTTGGCGGTATCGTGGTCTAGGGTTTGGGAATGGATCGCCTCAGGGCTCAAGTGTGCGTTTAATTGCCGCTGGCGAGCCGCCTCCATATCACCCATGGCGCGATAGCCCTTAACAATGTCGGTGTCGGTCAGCGGTCGGTCTGGGTTCGCCTTTAGATTTTTTTCATGGGTCGTCAGGAGTGCAATTACCCGATCTTGAACCGCAGAATTTGACCCAAACCCCATATCTATATAGGTTTTTGGCATAAACAAATCCCGCCTTACCTCCAATGGATCGGAGCCATTGGCCACCCGTGCCCCGATGTATTGCCGGATAGCATCTGTCGCTTGTTCGTCGCTCATCTCCGGGGAGTAGTCAAAGGTGGTATCAAAATGTTGTGCCTCGGCCTGCACATCGGTAAAGGTTGCGGTCGGACGATAGGCAAACCCATCGGGGGTGAAATTTTCTTGATCAAACTCGCCGCGCTTGATGGCAATAGCGCGTTCATAGTCTGCACGATCGTCAGGGTCGTAGGTGGCCCCGACGAGCTTTTCCATGCCGGACGGCTTTACGCTGACCAATTGACTATCGGGGCCATCCTCTAGGGCGAAGTCTTCCGCCGTCAGGCCATAGTGGGCCCAGATGGATGGCACTTGCTCCCCCTCCGCAGTCTCACGGCTTAGGAGCCCTGGCACATCGACGACATTCTCGCTGTCACCCCTCACAGCAAACCGTAGAGAACGCGCCCCCGCCTCTAGGGCCAAGGTCATCGCCGCGCTGGCTTGGAGTTGCCCCAGGGCCGTCCCCACATCTTTACTGAGGCTGGCCTGTAGGTTAGACGATTGATTGGCTAGGCTATCCAGTTCAATCAATTGGTCAGGGGTGTAGCTGCCCTCGCCCTCACCGCCCAACAATGACGGCTCGCCGCTTTTCTGCTGTTCAATTTCCATCATGCGGCTGTGGACAACCTTAAGCGCATCCAGGACGGGTTGATTGCGGTCAATCACTTCCTGGGCGTAGCGGGTAGACCATTCCCCGTGGTGGGCCGCCTGGGCCGCCACGACGGCTTGATACTCCCCATCAGAGAGCCCTTGCCTTATCTGGTAGGCAAGCAGCTTGGCGGCTTCATTGTGGCCAAGCTGCTGTACAAGGGCCGGATCAACCGGATTTGCCTTTAGTACCTCTGAGGCAATCTCCCCTAGCTGGGCTAGTCCACCCGTCCTTAGGTGGGATGCCATTTGTTTAGGGTTCAGCAGGTCAGCTATGTCAAGTAGCCGCCCGTGGACAATCGCATCCTCAATCGTTTTTGCGTCAGATTCCAATGCTGCAATTGCCGCCTGCTCATCAATTTCTGTTACCCCGCCGAGGTCTACAGCCCGCGCCGCACTCCAGGGTTGACCGCGCTTGATCGCTTTCTCCGCCGCCTTATTAGAGCGATCAATGTCCTTGCGTTGCTGGGCAAGCGCCGCAATTTTTCCGGCAACTGCAGGGTCAAATTCAGGGACGTTAGGATCAGCCTCCATCCATAGCCGAGGGTTATAGAAATCATCGGCTTGGGAGCGTTCCCCCACCGTCCCGTCGTGTTCGTTTACATTTCCGGCATGGGTTTTAGCCGCCCTCTCCCAGTCATCAAAGGTTTGGTCTGCACCATCAGGAGAGCGTACCAACCATTGACCATTGGGCAGTTTGGTCATAGACGACACCGCTTCGCCATCTTCAGCAGAGTAAGCGGCATGTTCCTGGCCATGCTGCAAGGGATTACCGAGGCCATCTAGATCTACGTCGCCCAGCTTGGCGGCAGCGCGGGCCTCATGGTCGGTGATGAGTTTCTGTTCATAGGTACGCTGGATGGCTTCAGCCTTTTTTACGGCCTCACGGGCAAGCGCTTCAATGGCCTTGGCCTCAGTTGAGTCTGTATCGGGGCTGGCAGGCGTTACCAGTGCGTCGAGGTGCTTCTCTTCTAGGCCATGGCTAATGCCCGCCTCAGATAGCGCCTTGAGGGTTTCTAGGGCATTCTGGTGTCGTTCCCCCCGGTGGCGTTCTTTTGCCTGTTTTAGCTGAGCCTCTTCCTCGGTCTGCTCTTCTTGGGTTTGGGATTCTTGGCGCTTACGTTCCCGTTCTTGGCGTTTTGCCCGTCGCTCGGCGGCGCTGGCTTTCCACTCTTCCGGTGATTTTAGTTTGCTTAGGTGAAGTTGATTCAGCTTGCCCCCGGCCCCGCCGATCACACTGGCAGTACCGTCGGAGTGCTGGCGGATCTTGACGCGCACAAATGCGTCACTATCCGGGCCTTGGGGTTTCAGGGTGATCCATCGTTCCCCCTGTTGCAATGGCGGGTCAGGCTTCTTAGCGGCAGGGGTAGGTGCTTTAGTTAGGGGCTCGCTGGTGTCATCGTCAAAGGCATGATGGTACTGCCCTAGACATTGATCACCCCGGTAGTGATGACATTGATCGCCGTCAAACCGTAGGGTGTCGCCCTCGCGAATGTCGAACGAAAAGGCCCCCGTGGTGGAGGCCTTTGGCTTGAGCCGTCTCTTTTCTGTTTTAGCAGTTAAAGCCATTACGTCTCATTACGCCTCAAACAACACACAATGGATCGGCGGTAGGGGTGGGCCACTGGGCGCGGTTGCTATTTTGCCGTAGGCCGCAATGTGCCGATCTTCGGGTGACAACTCCCATAATGCTGCGAGTTCATCTAATTCTGCCGCAGCCGCCTTAGCGAGGGTATCATCGGCCATGGTTCAGTACCTCCAGTAATCGTTGCTGGGCCATGCGGGCCACGGTGGGCAATGCCAAGTCCCAGAGCATAGTAATCGCGTTGGGGAAGCCCGCCGGGTCATGGGCGCAGCGGTAATCTTCGGCCATACATTCTGCCAATAGACGACGGTTGCCCCAATGGGTAAGCCCCCGTCCAGGAAGTAGCCCTAGGTAGGGTAGCCAAGGGTCAAGGTCATCGACCAATGGGCAAGCCACACGGGAAGTCAGGATAGCTCCCACGTAGCGTTTAATGAGCCCTTCTAGCCACCATTCCGCGTCGATTTCCTGACACCGCAGCACCGTATCTAGGGCCACGTCGTAGGGCACCCCGTGAGCTGTTGCCGCCGCCTTTAGTTCACGGGTCAGCATTCGCAAGCGTCGGTCTAGGGCGGCCTGCGGGTCGTGGTGGACTAGGTAAACCGTCCCCTGCGTTGGCAGGCAGAATGCGCAAGTAGTCGGGGGTAGAAAGTCAGGAACGCCGCTCACTAGCTCAATGCTAACGGAGTCCACGGGCACTCCATCTAGGCGACATCGTTCTACTGCTGACCGCACCATCTGTCGTTCTAGCTTTGCCTTGCCAACCGAGGTTAGCACCGTACCTGATAATGGCGAGTTGGGGAATACCGACGCCGCCTTGATCAATTCATTTCCTTGCAGCGAGGGCGCATCCCCCTTAGGCGATACCTCTAGGTCAATCACCCAATGGTCATCGGCAGGGGTTAGCTTAGCCAGTCGATATTCATAATCACCGCCAGGTGGCAACTGGCCAGAACCTGCCACCGCACCGAGTACCTCCAGGTCGGACGGAGACCGCACACATAGAAGCGTTATTGAATCACCCTGAGATTGAGCAATGGCGCGGACTCCCTTGGCATCCAGTACCAGATTTGCATCACGGGCAAAGTCAGTCTCAATGTCGTGGAACTGCGAATCGCTAATCATTTCAGGGCCGCTTAGGTTAGCCCGCACCCGCAGACGCATATACCCCTGGGGGCTGGCCAGTACCGGGAAGTACACCCCACGGCCAAACTCGCCATCCTGTGCGGTAAACCGAAACTCTGGCATCCCACCGCCAGTCCCACCACGGGCAGCAAACCGTTCCCAGCGATTGTTGCGGTTCATCACATAGGTACGGCCCTGGGCATCGCGTTTGAGGCTACCCACTGACTTTAGAAGCCCGCCACCGCCAAGGATGTAATCATCCCAGCTATGGACACACCCAGGGCCGCACTCATGGATCGGCTCATCCCCCAGATAATCCGCTGCCTTGGCCAGCTCGCCCCCGCCCCGGAAGGTTCTGTTGCCCGCCTCTCGCAACATCTCTATTAGTCGCTTTTGCCGCTTGCTGAGTAATTGCTGCGTGGGGTTGTCTTCGAGGTGTTGGACGGTTATTTCAGCACCGCCACCATCCCCCACGCCTAGAGACTTTTGCAATTGAGCCGCGATGGTCTGGGCTTCAATCGGTTCCCAGTCGCCAATAAATTCTAATTCAGGCATTTTTGATACGTTCCATCATTTGACGGGTTAGGTGTGTCTGGCGATCAAAACAATGGCCCCCTTCTATGTTGGGGTGAATGAACCTATCGGTAGAGCCGTCCGTAAACCGCAGGCAATGATTTCGCCACGGACACGGAGAGCCATCAGGAAATAAACCTTGGCAGGCATTCATAGAATTGGCATCACCACCTAATGATGATCCGCTTTTCATCCGCCGCCTTGTTTAGGCCAGGTTGTTCGGCCATCCCATCAGTGGGTGGGCCGGGTGGCGAGGGCGGTTGGCCAGGGGTAAGCCCTTGCGGGCCACCTTGCCCCTCGTCTTGCCCTTGGTCTTGCCCAGGAGGGCCACCCATGCCCATCTGAGCCTGCATCATTTGTTGTTGCATCTGTTCGGGTGTCATAGGCGGCTGCCAACCCGCCGGAGGTTGTAGGGGCAGATCACCCCAATCCACCGCGTCACGCCCGCCCCACTTAGAACGCAGTTCGTTGATGGTCATTGCGCCCATCGTCACCTCGCCCGCGTCCCGTTGATATTCTTGCTGTTCCTTAGGGGTTTGGGACTGGGTAAAGGAAAACTCTAGGTCATCCCAACCACAGGTGCCGTGGATCACCATCTCGGTATGGGTCTCTTCCAGTTTCCGCAGGAGGGGCGCAACGCCCTTAGATTCCATCAAGTCCACCTGGGTTTCAGCCACGCCAGAGCCAATGCCCCCGGTCACTTCGTCAGTAAAACCGATCTGAGAAGGGCTGATCCGGTAGAGCATGGTGATCCGGCGGACTACGTGGGTCAGCAGCTCGGTAAACTGCATTTCCTTGTTGGACACCGTGGACAATGGCACCAAGTCGAATACCTGTTGCGACTTACCCTCAGCGTCACGGGCCGCCCGGAAGGCGTGGATGTTCCAAGGGTTGTCTTGGCTGGTTTGGCGCATTTGAGACATTAGCGACCGAAACTCAGCCGACGATAGCCCCATCACCGCCAGGAGGGCCGGAGGGATGCCGTTTTTCTCGAAGTAGCTGGCATTGTATTTGTTGGCATTGAGGTCAGACGCGATGGACACATAGGCGGTTTCAATCGGGCTTACCCCGTAGGGACTCCAAGATACCGGGTTTAGCTTGATATAGGCGAGTTCGTCTACCCCGAAGTCAACATTTACTTTGACGTTATAGGACTGCCAGTAGGCTAGAGGGATGCCCGATTCATCACAGTCGATCTCTACGGTGTCGCCAGCGATGCTGCCCAGTTCCAGGGGTAGCACCCGTCCCTTTACCTCAGCAGTGACGATCTCGTATGCCCCGGCATCGTAGATCAACATATCCCGTAGCAATACCCGGTGGAAGCTGTCTAGGGATTGATGGGGCGCAGGCTTACGAAAGAACTGCTCTAACCACCGGATACGCTTTTTTTGATCCTTGTATTCATCCGGGTTGCGGTCTCGGAGCCATTTAGAATGTTCCTCATCAACGGGCCGTACCGCCCAGTCACAGCCGCAGACTAGCTCTACAAGGGTATCGACACAGGCCCGTACCACCTCGGAGCGCATATAGACCATACGCATTACCTCGGTGGATAGAAACCCTTGCCGAGGTTGCCCCCGGCCCTCAAATGTCGTCCAAATGTTCGGCGTAGTCCGCCGCCGCCGTCCTTGCTGATGCTCTACCCCGTCCCATGCTCGTTTGGTTAGTTCCCTGGCACGGTCTAGGGAAATGTCAAGGTCAGGCGACTTGGCTAGGTAGTTAAATTGCTTTGGCGTTAAGCTAGACATCTGACAAGCAACCTATAGGTATGAGTTATGAGTATGGAAATCGGTACGGATATGGGCATGAAAGCGTTTGCACGCTACGCAGCAGTGCAACGGCAGATCAAGTTTTTGCAGGCCGAGGCCGACGGCCTGAAGCCTAAAATTATGGCGGAGATGGCGGAAATGCCAAACGACACCCGTCGATATACTGGCTCGGATGGGTCAGAGTTTAGCCTGTCCTATCGCAAGAAATGGAGCTATAGCTCCAACGTGGTTGAGGCAGAGGAAATGGTAAAGGGCATGAAGCGGGCTGAGGAAAAGAGCGGCACCGCCACCTATGAGGAATCGCCTGTTCTTAGCGTGAAGCTTGGCCCCGCCACCTATATGGGGTTGTAGCTAGGGGATGGCCTACAACTCACGCCAATCTTCCTCTAAGTCGTCGCCATCCATAAACCGCCGCCAATAGTCGCGGTGGGCATCGACTACTGCCCTATCCCGTGGGTCGCTGGGGTCTCCCACATACGGGAAGCCCCCGGCCCCCACCTCGGCCTCAGCCGCTTCAATCAATAATGCAGCGATGGCCCGTATCTCTTCCCGTGGCCCTAGCTCATTCTTGAGCACACGCAATGCCTCTAAGGCACGAGGATAGGTAGGACGATCACGCAGGTAGGCCACAAGCATAATATGGGGTTTACCCTATAGCTTATCGCGGTTCGCGGCCACTAGAGTTATCCTGCCGGGATGAGCATTATCCCAAGTGGCGACGCGGTCGGTAAGCGCTGGATGCGGTACAGCCTTACCAAAATTGTTTTGTCGCCTATACTTATACGAGGTCATCTTCATCTGCTTTGGATTGAAGCTGACGTGCGGACTGCACAGTAATATCGTTTGCCAGCAGTCCGTAGCCCTTCACAACAGGATTGCTGAGATGAATAATTTTGTAGCAAGATTTCCAAAGCATTCCCCCAAGGGAATGTCTGTCAGTGCCTACGATCATCACGTCCAGTTAGGGCAATGTGCCCGATTGCTACGAGGTGAATGCAGTCAGCCATGCGAACCCGTGGACGAACACGGAGAATACCCCGTGGACTTTGACCACATTCAAGCGCATTCTTGCGGTGGTGACGATGCTGATTGGAACTACGAGCCGAAATGCGCCAGCGTCAATCGGTGGCAGAAGGGTGCCCGCCTTGATTCGCGATTTTCTCAGTTTTCACATTTTGACCAAGTTGTAAATATACTGTCGCTAAGGCCACATCAATATAGCCATGGATATGGCTTGGTGAAGGGCGAGTATAAAGGTCTTTTTGAAAGCCCGTCAGACGAGCTTTTGAGCCATTACATTTTATTGGCGTGGATGGTTGGCACAGGCAAAAGTATCGGGATGAAAGCCATCCTGCACGGCATTAACGAAGTCATCCAGGAGAAGGGGCCAGCCCGTCGGCGAATCTTCAAGGTGTTGTGGCTGGTGCACCAGGAGTCATTGGTTCGGTCTATCTGTGCTGAGGTAGAAAACGAGCCGACCGATTACGGCATCATCCCCCACAAGCCCAATACAGCCATCGTGAAATGCGCTGAAGACTGGCAACGGGTAACGCCTCAGGCCGACATTGTTTTTGCCTGTACACAAAGCTTGTGGAATACCAAGAACGCCAGACTGACGATGGAAGACCGGAGGCAAAAACTGTCTGCCTTTGATGCCATTGTCATCGACGAATGTCACTACGGCGTAGACCGATACGTTGAAATTCTGGCATTAGCACCCCATGCGCTCAAGTTTGTGATGAGTGCAACCCCGCTTGATGGGAATGGAACCCTTTTGTCTAAAATTGAAGACGGCAAGTTTCGTCATCTGTTTAGGGTGTTTTCGGTGTTTGGCTATAGCAAGGCCCGGAAAGCCGGATTCCTAAAAAATGTGTTCGATTGGGATGCGGGCGTTAAAGCCTTGCGATATTGCGCTGTGGCAGGTGGCGAGTCTGATTACATTGAAAGAGGCAAGGTTGTTAACGGGGACAACAACACAACCCTAAAGTACAACAGCCCCCGAAAACATCACGTCATCAAAATGGCGATTGACAAGGCTAAGCAGATCAAGGAATACCCTGCTCATGTCATCGTTCGGTGTGACTCTGTGATTCGCCTCAAAAGCCTTGAGAAGTCGCTCAAGGATGAACGCCTAGAGTATTTCCCCGATGAGCCAGGGTGGGACGTGACCAGCATTTACAGCGGGTCTAAGGGAGTGAGTATTGACAACCCAGATCACCCGTGGATGGTTGTCAAAAAGAAAGGGGCGGTTAGCGCCAAATCTGCCCGCTTGCTGCTGGCTGTGAATATGGGACAGTTTGGCGTCAACAATCCCTATTGCTCAGTCGTTGCGTGGACTGATCCAAACCTGTCGCAAGTTGAGCTAGTGCAGCGCATTGGGCGGGCAGTAAGAGTGCTGCGGACTGTCCCTTTAGAGAAACAAGAAATCACTTTGGTCTTTCCCGATATTCCTAAAGCGGTGCAAGGAATTCAATCCGCCATTGATTACATTCTTAACATGGAGAATGTAATCAATGGGAGTTTTGCTAAGTTGCTGGACAAAGTGACGACCGAAGGCGGACTTATGAATGGCGCAATGCAAGACTTGGCATTGACCAGTGAGATTCGCTATCACATCAACGAAATGCACGGGTTGGCACTTCCTGACGGGTTATCCCAAGAAGACATTAAATGCTTGGCTGAAAACTTAAGTGATGATGCCTCCCCAGAGTTTGCACAAAAAATCAAGGATTACGTTGAACGGCTTGACTCAGAAGAGTATAAAGACGCTCAATTTGGATTGCCAGATTCAGCCCAGCCTATTGTGTTTGTCCATCAGGAGAAATGCAAAAAGACATTTACCCAAGCTGAAATGAAAGAATTTGTGGTGTCCAACTACAAAGCAGACGATATTCCCGTGATCTTAGGTGAGATTGAATCTCTAAATGAGGCCGTCATCAGGATGGTATCTAGCCAGTTGCGAGACAAGCATAGTCGATTCAACCGCCCCCCCAGCAAATTTTTTACCGTGCAAGAATTGCTAGGCACTAATGACTCTAATCGAGATGCTGAGTCTTACTTTGGTCAACTCAAAATGAAGTTCAAAATCCTAACGGATGAAGTCTCGTACGATGAGCGCAAAAAGATTTCACGCTTGATGGGTCGTAGCTTGTATCGAGCTTGCGCTACGGCATTCGGGTTGCCAGATTTTCAGCAAAAGACCTACGTCGATTTTGAGGCCCAGTTGTCTTGCACAATGTGCGCTCCGTCTGTTCGCAGTCGAATTATCAACCGAGCAAAAGCCATCGTCATCAATAAACTGAAGGAGAAAATGCCAGGGCATTACTCGCTATACGTCAATCAAATTCAGCAATTCTTGGAGGCCGAAAATCATGCCGAAGCGTAAAGCCAATGAGCCAAAGGCCATAAACGACTTTGAACTCCCTGTAGGCATCTTCTCCGATTTTAATCGGGGGTATCGATCTGGCAAGTCTGTGCTGTGCCATTTCTACGGGATGAGCTG
>Ga0208161_1000604_pt1 | contig 20341 bp, 25 predicted proteins | sample CB_VirMetaG_3_FD_184538 | JGI IMG/M metagenome (GOLD analysis project Ga0208161, IMG submission 184538) | Freshwater to marine saline gradient viral communities from Chesapeake Bay - CB_1508_1S Viral MetaG (SPAdes) (version 4) | ecosystem: Environmental > Aquatic > Marine > Coastal | place: USA...
GTTTGCTGTTTTTACTGCGTTCCATTCCGCTAAACTTCTAGGATAAGGTCTTAAAAAAGGCAAAGTGCCTGAAAAATTTTTAGGTTCCGCATAGGTATCCACTTCATAAAGAGTAGGAGGTGGAGGTGGTGGTGGTGGCGGATTTGGTCCTGGATCTGGATCTGCTGGTGGATCTTTCACAGGTGGCCACGTGCCAATGCCTGGTTGTATGGGTGTTGGCGATGGTTTTGGATAAGGATCGCTGGGTAAAAAGGTTCTTGGTGGTTGTTCAATCTGTGTGCCAGACACAAAAGGATACAGGGCGGCATCATGTTCCACAGCATCAATCTGAATCTGTAATTCATCTGTCATTTTCATTGTGACCACTCTGAAGGTTTGTTGATTTAACCCAATCACTTGATCAGTAACTCTAATAATATCTCCAGGAATCACATCCATCAATTCTTGTGTGGTGGTAAATGAAATACTGCGTTGTGATCTGGATTTTTGATACAGTGTTCTGGCCAATTCTCTTGCAATATACACATTGGTCAATGTGGGAAATGTAAATTCTCCTATAAAATCTTCACCATCTGCTGTGACATCTGCTTCCACTGAATAGATGGCCTGTTGACTGCTGAAATCTTTTTCTGGTTCCACATAATTCACAATCACTTTGTTGTATTTGGTGCCTTTACTTTCTCCACTCAATGTGACTGGACCTATGAATTCATTGTCATCCACATCATATGCCACTGTGACTGTGCTGGAGGTGATATCTGTGGCATTGCCTCCATCATCCACCACCAATTTGTATCTGCCTTTCACATAAGGCAGAATGCCTCTACAACCTGTAAGCAATTGTTTAACATTGTCTATCAAACTTTCTCCTGTGTTGATCACAGCATTACAGGTCATTGCTTTGCCTTTTAATTCTGAAGTGTAATCCACATCTTGACTGAATTTGTTTGCCGCAATATAGAATGACTCAGCATCAATTTGTGATTTTTTCAAACCACAACCATAGCGTGGATTTAAAAGATAATCCAGCAGTGCATTGGCAGGATTGTAACCTGCTGTTAAATCTCCCACATTGGGTCTATAATCAAATTTACGTGTGCCATCTCCCAGTGGGTTACCTTCTTCACTGTAATCTGCTGTGAGTGTGCCTGTGCCTGGTGTGTAAACATTGGGATTTCTGATGTCTTCCACTTCTCTGCCCAGCACATCGAAACTCACTCTGGGAACTCCTCCTGTGAATGGATTGGATTCAGATGTCTTGTATTCAAATCTAAAAGCGGCCCATGTTAATTTTACACCCTGCCTTAAACCCCAATTGTTTTTCCAACTGGGTGCTTGATATAAGATTGTACTGCGTGTGCCATCAGATCCGCCTCTGTGTATTTCATACTGCACCAAATCTTTGAAATCTCCTGAGGTGGGTGCTTGAACACCTGTCACATTGATTGAACCCAATGAATCTCGCATTTTGTTTGGATCATGATTGGCCACCAACTTGTCATCTATATACACAGCATTGATTTTTCTAATGGGTCCTTCACAGATAGCATATGCCACATAGAGGTACTTGTTGTTTTCGCCTGCTGATTCCACAAATATAATACTGCCGCCCACACGTCTATAACCATACACCACTGGTATTGACACATTGGTTCCTGTCTTGGTTGCTTTGATGCCTTCTGCATAAGATCCTAAATCTTGAATGTTGTCACCTGTGCTCATTGGATCTATCACAAATCCAAATGCATCTCCCACAAAGGATGTGATCTTTTTGACCACACCTGTGATCTTGTCGATACCTTTTTTGATACCTTTTTTGATTCCACCAATAATTTTTTTAAACCATCCCATTGTTTACGGTTGCCCCCATTTAATATCATTCACACTTTCATGAGCAAACTCCATGATTCTATCTTCATAGTGCTGTAATAGATTGGAAGATAAACTCACAGTGTTGGCATTGTGCCAATTGTTTTCATTGGTTCTACGACCATTCACTTTTCTAAAATCCACAAATTGACTGGCAATTTCCAGCGTGATTTCTGCTGTGACTTGATCATTGTTGACCTGATAACCAGATACTTTGCCTGCAAACAACACAAAAGAAAAATCACCAGCAGAATCTCCCACCAATGATTGATCTGTGCTGTTGATGAATGCTCTTTTGATCACTACAGATTTGTTAATCATCTGTGAAGAAGCATAATCTGTGATGGCATTGGTTGCTAGAGCACTGATCACAATATTCACACTGCTGATCTGTAAATCTGCAGTTTCTTGATTTTCTGAAATGGCAATAATTTTGTCTGTGGTTTGATAGGTGGTTGCTCCAATGGTAATATCATAAGGAGCATCTGTGTAGTATTCCACTGTGTTGTTTTTGTTGGTCAATTCAATCAACAGCAGAGCAATTAATGAATCATTGGCAAGATATTCATTCTGCACATTGCTGAGATCTCTTACCATTTAAATTACCTCTCTTACTTCAATCGCAAAATCCACTGTGCCATCTAAATTATAATTGTAAGTGAATTCATCATTGGTGCATACCACCCTAAAAGGTATGTTGGAAAAATTCACAAAATTTCCTGCGGAAACTGATTCCACAAGATTTGGTTCAAATTTTAATGTTTTACCTCCTGCAGAATCTTCTGCTGATGTGCCTAAACCTGAGCAATCTTCTGTGATCATGTACACTTTGCTGTGAGATTGAAACTGTATCATGTCTCCTGTTCTCAAATTGATGGTGCCAGCAGTGGTGATGATATCCACTTCATTGTTGCCTGCTGATGTGGTATTGACCACTTGTAATGAAGGTGTGCCTGTGTATGATCCTTGAAAATCACTCACACCTGGTATTTGTATGTAAAAATCATTCAATGCACCTCTTGTCTTTGCAAAAAATCCTTGTAGATATTTGAATGCGTATTGTGTGTAGGTGGTAAATTCAAGAGTGCCTCCCCACAATGTGGTAGAGTTTGCCACTCTGATGGTTCTACCACTCACAGTGGTTGTGACACTGCTGTTGGTGATCTGTTGAAAACTGACGTTTCTAAATTCTGCTTGTGTGCCCAATGTGGATAATGGGCCATTTAAATAACCAAGATTTGCCATTATGATGTAATACCTACCCTTCCTTTTCTATTGAGTGCTTCATTGATCACACCTATAATTGTTTGTTTTCTTTCAATCAACACTTGATCTATACCTCTTGAATCCACAGCATTGATTGTGAAATTAATATTTACATTTCGACCCATTTGATTGTTGGCCACAATGGTACCACCAGCATTAGGAACAAACATTTCTGGTCCTTTTTCTCCAACTAGGTATGATTGACCAGGTGATACAGATCCGCCTTTTTCTCTAGGTCCTGTGTATTGGGTTGCTTTTATTTGGGCAACTGCCGCAAAACCTTGTGCCGCTGTTTGTGCCGCCGCTAATAAATTGAATGGGAAAGGCAATGCCAATGCGGCAGATATACCTCTATACACATTGACCACTGCTTCAGCAACTGCTATTGCTTTGGCCACTTTGAATGCTTTTTCATTAAATTTTGCCACAGTGTTTAGAATATCTTTACCTGTGCCAATAATTACTGCTTTTCTTTGTTCATCGCTTAATATCTGTATATCAATTTCTTTTGCCTTGCCTTCTTTCATTAAATCAATTGTTTTTTGTACTTCTGCTTTCTTTTCTTCAGCATTCTTTCTTTCTAAATCTGCCTGTGCTTTTTTAAGAATTGCAATACGTTGTGTGTATTTCTGTTCATTTTCAAGATCTTTCTGTCGTAATTTTTCAAATTCATCTATTGCTTGTTGAATTGCTTCTGCTCTTTCATCTCCTTTACCTAAGATATCTTTAGCAATATCGCCACCAATTTTTTTAGCAAGTTCACCAATTTTATTCAATCCTTTTTCCACTTCTTTATTGGCAGGCACAATATCACCAATGGCCTTACGCACAGCATCTGCTGATTCCTTATTTTTTTGAGCTGAATTTTCTATGGCCGTAAATATATTTTGAAATAATTGTTCTGTGGCACCTAATTCTCTATTATTTTCTCCCACATCATTTTTTAATTCTTTGAACGGAGTTTGCAATCTTTCTGCTGTTGCAGTCATATCTGCCACTGCTTGATTTGCCGCGGCAAGTTGATCATCACTTAAAATACCCAGTGTATCTAATACTTTGGCAATACCACCATACAATTTGCCTAGACCTTGTAATACAACACCCAGACTTGCACGTATTTTGTCTAAAACACTGCCAATAACAATGGCAATTAATTTACCTTTGGCCCCTAAGAAAAAGAATCCAACCAGACCAATTTCTCTTATTCCGCCTGGTAATGAATCTATGAATGAAAATAAATCTCTCAAACCTGATAACACAAATTTAAATATTGGCATCAATCCATCTATAATTCTACCTGCTCCTAAAAGTGTTCTTTGTATGAATTCTATGAATCTTTCACCTGCTACCTTGGCAAAATTTTCTAGTGTGCCAAATGAATCTGACACATAATCATCCAATGCTCTCAATGCCGCTTTGGAAAATTCTAATAATCCACCTTGTTCAGCAAGAGCAATTTGAAATCTTAACAATTTGTCTTGAAGCATAGATAATACACCATCAAATGTGCTGGCAAGAGCAAATGCCGCTTTTTCATATGGACCACCAGGACCAAATGCTTCTTGGAATTTTTTTCTAGTTTCTTCCACAGTGTAAGTGACACCATCTTGGAAACCCAATAATGCTTTTACGCCTCTTTCTCTAAACAATTCAGATGCCGCAATACCAGATGAAAATGATCTTTGTAATTGTTCTGCTGTGGTTTGAAAATCTAATCCTGTAACGGCGGCAATGTTACCCACAAGTTTTAAATTGTTGCCCAGTTCTTCTGCATTTTCAGATACCACAGCAAGGTTACCTGCTCCTCGCTGTATTTCTTCCAATGTAAAAGGAACTTCACCTGCAAATTTTACAAGCGTTCTAAATGCCGCCGTTCCTTCATCTACTGATCTGAATAAAAATTGAAATCTTAATTGTAATCTTTCAACATCTGCTCCAACTCTCAATATTGATTTGATTCCAAACGCAGTGGCCAAGGCAGAACCTGCGGCAACAATTTTAGATGTTAATCCACTGAATCCTCTTTCTAAATTTCTTGTGTTTTTATCAAGACGATTCAGTCGTGCATCTATATTACCCAATGCTTGTTGGGTTTTATCTACGGCGCGGATTTCTATGTCTGTTCTCGCTACCACGTTTCATTGCCTCCTGTTCCATTTTGAACCATGCGGCCCAAAGTTGTATTTCCTGGACATCAAACTGCATAACTTCCTTTATGCTTTTGCCTAACTCTTTTGCTATACGCATTAAGAGTTGGAGTTCAATGTCCTCATTTAGTTTTTTTCAACTGCCTCATAAGAACTGGTTGTGCTGTTTAACACAGCGGCAATTCTTAATATGACAGCAGGATCAACCTCATTCATTAAGGTCAATTTGTCCATCTTGTTAAACATTGGTTTGCCTTCTGGATTCAATGCTTTTTGAATCAGCGTTTCACACAATGCTTCAACTGTTTTACCTTGTTGCTGTAATTCAATAATTTTTGATTCTACAGCAAATGAATAACTGGGTTTGTAATAAACATCAGTTTTCCATTCGGGCACAGGTAATTTTTCTAAACCACCTGCTAATTTTGATTTAAAATGCTCTGTGGCATTCTTTAGAGTTTGACTCATTATCTATATCTCCTTTTAGATATTTCCCTAATAGTAGGCCCTACGATACCTTTAGGTGCTTGTTTGGATCGCCCTCGTTCTAGTAGATCAATGTAAGGCACGCGGTTAGTTATAGAACGTGTATTTCTAGTACTGCTCATCTTCCAACCTCGTCTTGCTCTACCTTTATCAATAGGTGTATTTTGTGTGGCCACCTGTTTGATATCTTCTGCCACTCTGGTCATAAAGGCATCTTTTTCTTTTTCAAGATGCCTTATGACATTTTGTTTTCCTGTTAAAATAAATTTTAACATTTTACTAGATTGATGTCTCGTGTAAGATGCCTGATCCTTGAAATGAAACTGTTACAGTTACCAAATCATCGAAACTTGCTGTTCTACTCACTGACGTTACAATCACCTTGCCTTCGTATTTTACGCCTGATGAATTGTTTGGATAAAATTCCACAAATAAATCTGCGTCGCTGGCAGGATTGAACACTGAAATATTGGTTTGAGTTGTGTCAAACATACATTCCATTGTGCCTGTAAATTGATGTAATCCAGATAGGTAGGTTCTTGCACCATCACCCATTGCTGTGTCTTCAATCACGTCTTTTGTATGTTCAACAGTCCAAGATCTAACTTCTGCTACTGTTGTTCCAGCACCTGCAGAGTCAGTTCCAAACTTAACCGCACCGTTTTCACCTGTTAGTGTTGCCATGGTCGTTCTCCTCTGTTGTTAGTTGTTGAATATCCCACTCGACGTCTTGTAAATCATCGTCGTTGGGTATTTTATGGTTGACTTCTGCTTCCGCTTTGATTTCAACCTTTGGCAGAAGTTTTTTTCTAGATGCAGTCTTGGTGACAGATAATTTTTTAGGATTTTCTGTGCTCCAACCTGCTTCTAAAAATCTTTGCAATCTGTCTGATTCCACTTCATGTGTTTCAGATTGTCTATATATTTTGATATATTTCATTACACTGCTCCTTTGGTAAATGAGTATCGCACATCCACAGTCATTAAGAATTCTCCCAGTGGAGGAGTCCTATTCACAATTTCAATGGTTCTTACTCTGGTGGTGGATGCTTGAGCGGCATCCAATTCTCTTGTTCTGTCTGAATTAAGAGTTTCTTCTATGCGTTCAATCAATTCATTGCGTTTTTGATCCACTGTGATGATCTGTGCTGATCTGCCATCTGCTCTCACAAATCCTCTGATCTGTATTTCTATCACACCACGTCTGCCGCCACCCATCACATTGTCTTCGCGTGTTTCATTGCCTGTGGTGATCAGCAGTGCAGGAAATTGTGTGATTGCTAATTTTTCAATATCAAATGGTTCGCGGGTGACCAAGGTAGGTCTTGGAGGAGTCATATCCTTCAATACGGTTTCAATATTTTTTGCGATTTCTTCTCTATTGCTCATTCACTACCTTTTTAGACGGAGGAAGTGAGTGGGTTCTTTTTCTGCATCAGACACTGAACCTGAAGAATCCAAATCATATTCCACACCATCTCTTAACACAAGATCCATTTCTCTCTCGTATTCTTTTCTGTAAAAATCCATCTTTCTTTCGTAGATATCTTGCTCTGCATCAAATTTTGCCAATTTAGGATAGATATGAAATCCCAAACATTGATAGCACGCCGCTCTGGTCAATTGACTGGCAGTGTACATATCTTCATCTGGTTCTAGTTGTCCTGTGGATAGATATTTGATATCATACAGACCAATCTGTTGAGTGGGCCACCAACGTATACGAAGATCTCTAAACACATCACGCTGTGCTTTTGCTAATTCTTCATCAAAGTCTGGAATACCCAAATTGAGTATGTCTGGTTCGTAGTCTTGAATGTCTGCAATAGTTAATAAGGTTATTGCCATATAGGGTTCTTCCCTCCTGTATAATTTATATGTATAGTCAAGTACTTCTTGACTTCATTTATTTAGCGAGATTGTGTGGATAAAAAGAAAGAGCGACAATTTCTTGCCGCTCTTTCCATTATGCGTTTAGAAGAAACTTATTTATTATAAGTTTGCGTCTCCGATGATTGCTACACCATATTGGTCGAATAATTCGGAAACACCATATGCCCACGAACCTACTATCTCGTCAGCTCTTAAAGAAGCATCTCTTTGGTTTTCTATTCTGAACTCTCTTTTGATCATTACGCCTAATGCGTCTTGATGAAAAGCACCGCCCACGAATGCGCCTGCAGAGTCACCAGTTACGGTATTGCTTTCGATTATAACAAGATTTGCTATACGTCCTACAAAACCAGTTCTGATTGCCTCGTTGGCAACATCACTCACATTACCAGAAGCACCAAAAGTGTTTGATAAACTTTTCTTGATCTGGAATGCTTGTTTAGGGTGTAACACACAGTAGATGTCACCTGAAGGCACATTATTGCTACGTAATAATGCTTGGGCCTTAAATAGGTCTTCCACTGTTAACTCTCTTGCACCTGAACCCACAACGTTAGTTGTAAATCCTGAGAAAAGAGCACATACATCTTTGTCAAACTGTTCTGCTAGAGCTGAACCAATTTGTGTGCCCACTGCTTGTGCTACATCGTCTGTAGCAACGTCTTTCATAAGATCAGTTAATGTTACCATTACACCTCTCTCTGCGGCAGTGATTGTTTTAGATGTTGTTACATCAAAAGTGGCATTTGCTAAATCTGCACCATCTGCTGGTGTAGAAACCGCCACTGTTGGGTAGATTGGTACACTGGCAGTTAATCCAGGTGTTCCAACCATGTTATAGTTACGGATTAAGTTTCTTAATACCGATCTTTCATTTAGCGTGTACAAACCTGCTTGAGTAATATTATTATACAGGGCCGTACTTGCTACTGTGTCAAATGCATTTGTTGCTGGCATTTGCGTTCTCCTTTATGTTAGATACGAATACCTCGTGCCTTCATAATTTCTTTATATCTAGCACGATGTTCTGGTATTGTCATATCCAGTTGGTTTATGTCGTTTACGGCCAACGATTCTTTTGAACCTGTGCCTTTGCCTGTGTTAGAACCTGTTGGTCCTGCACTCACAAAGTGCGGGTTTGCAGAAAGAAATTCAGATACCAAGTCTTTAACTTGTATTGGATCACCTTTGTCATTGTAACGCACTTGACCCGTTTTTGTGTCTATCACATCCACTTGTCCTGCTTCGTTCAACCTCAATTGACCTTTTAGCAACTGTGTCACCTGTGTGGGATTCACTGCTTTAAGGTTTGACGCTTCACTTAACAATGTACCATCAACCTTGATTGAAGTGAGTTCTGACTGGTATTGTTGAATTTTAGAATTGAATTTGTCTGCTTGTTCTTTTAACAATGCTTCAAATTGTCCTCTCTTTTCCAACTCTGCCTGTCTGGTCTTTTCTTCTTTCTCGATCAACTTGTTGTAGTGATCAACATCTATGCCTGAATACTTTTTCTCGTATTTGGCACGTTCCCTCGCTACTCTTTCTCCTACAATTCTTTCGAGATCGTCTTGAGAAAAAGATTGAGTCTGTTTTTCTGCTTTAATCGTTGTTGTTTCCTGCTCTTTGACTTCAGGTGCAGTGTCCTGAGATTTAACCGCTTGTGTTTCTGCGTTCATATATTTCCTCTTTGTTTTGAGTTGAGTGTACTCCCTGCCCTCTAGACAGTACTATGGTTATTTATTATCGTTTCTTTCTTTTGCCTCTAGACATAGATTTACCTCTGGTAGGTGCTCTTCTAGATGACATTCTTTTGCCTCTGGTTTTTGCCATATCATGCTCCTTTCTAATTGATCGCCATCACAGTATCATTGGGATTTTTGTGTTTCAATTTGTAATTGAATCCATACAATAAATCAATGATACGATCATTTTCTCTGCGTTTGTTTTCAAACATTATGGTTGGGCGATTTCTTTTGATGGTATCTAGAGCGCCTTGCATCACTTGCCATTCACCCTGTTCCACATCAATCTTGATAAAATCCACATCTGTAAAATTGTAACTGTCCAATGTACGTGCTGATACCACAAAATCCATGGTGTTATCCCAAAGTTCTTGTCTTATGGGTGCTGTGCTTCCGTGTTGTGGATTGCCTGTTTGTGTGGGTATCTTCAGTGTGAGTGTGCCAGGCACATCACTCAATGCCACATTGTGGGATTGAATCTTTTTGTGCTGTGCTAGAATATCATATGTTCTTGGATTGGGTTCAAATGCAATTACTCTATCAAATTGATCTTGAAATGGCACACTGGTATCTCCATCATGAGCACCTATGTCAATGTAGGTTCTGTGCTGGTAAATGTAAGGCCAAGCATATGATTTTATTTTTTTCTCACTCATAATCGTTCTTGTCCCATTCACTCTCTAATCCTATCTTCATTTCATTGCAATACTTCACCATACTTTTCAATACTTGTGACACTGTGATTTCTTCCATTGCTCTTTCACAGTATTGACAGGGCCAATCTGCATGACAACCTTTGCCTTCTGGATTGCAGGTTGTTATTGAAGTGATGTTGCATTGTTCTGAATAACCTGTGCTCTTGGGACTGGAATGACTGCCGTATATCACCACACAAGGTGTTTGAAATTGTCCTGCCGCATGATGTATGCCGCCTTCTGTGGTTATCACCAATTGAGCATTTTTTACCACCAGCATGGCCTGTCTAAATGTGTGAGTGATCACAGATTTAACATTGCTGTAATGCTGTGTGACATTGGCAGGTTGGCACCTCACCAGATTGTATTCTTGCATTTCATCAATTAATGCTTGCCAGTGATACCACTTTTTGTTGTCATGATAAACACTGTTTGCTTTGGCATCTGGATTCACCAGAATGTATGGTTCAAATGGTTTTATTGATTGATTATACCAATCCAATTCTTTCTGTGTAAATTCAAAGGGTGCTCTCTTGGGTTGATAGGATGTGCCTTTATGATACCAACGTTTACCATTGTTAGGATGTGTGTCGTATGGCACACCATCATCCTGCAACCATTCTGTATCACGGAATATTTCGTTTAATTGAGGTGTGACTGATCTTGCTTTTTTTATATCAACAGGTTTGCATTTTTCACCTGTTCTGCGCCAATGATGATAGGCCTCTGCTCTATACATTAAATCATCACCTTTGCCCATTATATTTCTCTTACTAAAGTATGGTCCCAACCTCTGAAACAAACAGTTTTCTTTTGGTAACCTAAATCATAAAGCATTTGTAATGCTGTTTTTTGTTCTGGAAAATAAACTTCTAGTAAAATAACTGGATTATTTTTTGCTATTGTATTTTCTAGACCTTGTATAATTTGAGGTTCGCCACCATCAGTATCAATTTTTATAAAATCAATGTGTTCTAATTCTAAATCATCTATTTTATAATCTTTATTATCTACTGCACATTTATAGTGTGTTGTTTTGTTTTTATCAACATTATAGAAAAAATATTTTCTATCTCTTGGTTCAAAACAATAGGTATGTTCATAATAGTGATTAAGATAGCGAGTAAATTCACCATCTCTAGCACCTATATCAATTGCATTTCTTTTTGTTTCCTTGTGCCAAGGTAAACTTTCAAAAAAACTTCTTTTGCAATGATGTTGAGGATGTTGTTTTATACCATCAGGAGAATACAGAAAATCATTGTCATACCATTCTGGTTTGAAATGATAAACAGCATTTTCTGTTTTAATAAATTTACCCATAAATTATTTTTTATTTTTTGTGCCTATGGTTCTTCTCACAATGTCATCGTGATTGAATTCTGCCCAATACAATTCAAAAGCAACTCCATCTTCAACACCTTCAAACTGATGATACTTGCCTGGTTTGACCTGTGTGAAATCTCCTGCATTCAGCACTGTGACATCAACCAATCCTTGTTGGTCAGCATCTTGCCATACTCGCACAATCATTCTGCCTGATTCCACATAGAATCCATTCCATTTGAATCTGTGTTGATGTTCTGAACATTTATAACCTTTTTTGAATTCTATACGATGAAACTCCAGCACCCCATTGGCGTGTATCAATTCTGTAGATCCCCAAATTTTTCCTGCTTTCATCTGCCTTGACCCCTGTATTGTTTGTAATTATTCTTTTCCTGTTTGTTCATTCGCTTCTTGTGGCGACCTAATTTTTTTGGTTTAGATCTTATGATGATATCTTTGAATTTGATTCGTGCCATTATTTGCGTTTTTTATATCCAGAGGCATAGATTGCTCTTGCCTGTCTTTGTGCTTGTTTTTTTGTTTTGTAAATTTTACCTGAAGAACCCCAACGATATCCGCCTTTAACTTTCCTGACTGGCATCGTTTATTTCTCCGTACATTTTTTCAATTTCAGGATGTAACTGTTTTATCTGTTCGTCTGTGTAACCTTCAGCAATCATTTCTCTGATGTGAGCAATCAATTTGCTGGGATCAGTTTGTGTTGGGTGTTCCATTGCTTCTTCTTCAGCAGTTTCTTCTGCTTCTTCTTCTTCGAGATCTTCTGCATCATCTTCCAAAGCAATTTTGTAGATCTTCTTGTCTATTTCGGCATTGATGTATGCATCTCCAATGTTGGAATCTTTGGCCATTTTTAATATTGAAATATCATTTGCTCTGTCTTGTATTGAAAATGATCTTGGATATTCAATTATTCCATCAAATGAGGTGCCTTCATACAGAGCATACAATCTCCATATCTGTTCTTCTGCGTGTTCCAGTTGTGCGGCATAAGTGGACAATCTACTGCTCAATTGACTGAATTCTGATGATATAGCAACTCCAGATAATCTACGTGATTCTGGAGAACGTATTCCGCCTAGGTGGTTTGTTCTGTCAATGGATTCAATCTTTTTCTCCATTGCTTGAATCACTGACTCAATGGATGAACCTGATGGTTGAAGCAAATAAGGTTTTAGATTGCCATCTAAATTTTGTGGCATCTGTATGATTGCACCTGCTCCTGCTGATGCTTCTGTGTCTGCTGTTTTAACAAGACTGGGGTGGTTGGTTAATCTTATAATCTGTTCAATCTCTGATGAAAATTCAAACAGTTCTCTACAGATGTCTGCTGTGTCTCCCAAAGGAGATATACCAATGCCTCTGATGTCTGATCTCTGTGTGTAAACACAAACAGCAGGCACTTTGCCCAATGCATTTGGCATGGTTTCAACATATTCACCCAATTTTTTATTGGTGATCTTGTACACATTGACTTCTGTGGGTGTGTATTCTCTAATGTATTGTGTGTTGTTGATAATTTCTTCTTTGATTTTCAAATAGGTCAATTGATAAAAACCATTTGCTTGTCTTGTGTATTCCCAATCCAACACATCCAGTGGTTTGAATAGAGACACATAAGGTCTGATCTGTTGTTCTAATTCTTCTGCTCTTGTTTGTGCATTTGATGTGGGTTTGTCCACAATTACCCAAGCATGGCCGAAAAGCATACTTGATGTTGCTAGGTCTTGTAAAAATTGTTTGAATGATCTGCCATCCAAATCAGCATCTTGTAAAAAATTTGATAGATTAAGATCTGATTGTAAATTGCCCATTATTCTCACAGGATCTTTTCTAAATAAAAATGAATTGAATATGTTGGCCACACTTTTTACGTGATTATCATAACCAACCTGTCTTAATCTTTTTTCATAATCTTCTCTTGATTCGTAGTAGTATGGTTCTAAATATTTGCCTAAAAACCATTCAAATCCACCATTGTAAGCATCTTGTAAAAATTGCCATCTGTTGGCATACAGTTGATATGCTGGATGTGTTTCCACAATGTATGAAGCATAATTTCTTGAATCACCTTTAATTAATCTATCTCTTATGACGGCCATTATCTAACACTCCCTGAAAAACCCCATCGCAATGGTGTATGGGTTTCTGTTTCTTTTTTAATTGGATACAAATAGTCAATCAAATATCCCACAGCATCTGACATATGCACATCATCATTCTGATCAATCACTGATGTGTTTGGTTTGTACAACAATCTTTCTAAACTGCGGATTATTTGTTTGCATTTTGGATCAATGTACATAGAGATATTACCATTTGTGTTCTTCAACTTACTATTTACAGCATTTACCCTGTCTCTGATAGGAGGATTGGCAAGTTTATTCAAAACTCTAAATCCTGCATTCTGCAATATTGATATGTCTGTTCTACCACCTGCTGAAGTCTTTCTCTGTCTGCCTGCCGCATCTGGATACATCACTATTCTTGATCTTGGATATCTATTTTTGATTTCTTCTACCACATTGTCTGTGTTGCTACCAGACATATTGATTTCATCCACAAAGTAGATCACATGATTTTGTATCACTGCAATCGCCACACTCATTGGATCATAGTTAAAATCAATTCCACAATGTATTTCTGAAGTGTCCAGTCCTGCCAAAGGTTTGATGTGATGTTCTCTGTTAAAATTGTAATACACACTGCCTGAATAAGAATTAAAAGTGGCAAGATATTCTTGATTGAATGTTCTTTCATCCAAATCTCTACGTGCTTCTTCAATCTCTTTTTCATCAACCTGACCACCATCCAACGTGGTGAATGAAAATGCTTCCCAATCTTGTGTGCTCTGTGCCATGGTGTACATATCATGACTGAATGAACCTATACCTCGAGGAGTGCCTATGAACAGTGCTTTGCCCTTGGTGTCTGATAGACTGGGTCTAATCACTGCTGTCCATAATTCTGGATCTAGATCCTGATACTCATCTAATACTACCAGATGGTAACTATTTCCACGTAGTGAATCTTTAGACTCACCACCTTTTAGATATATTTTGGATCCTGATTTTAATCTGATGGTTAATTCTGCTTCATTGGTTTGTTCAACCCATTGTAATTTTCTTAATTTTTCTTTCAATCTGGTCCAAGCAATCTGTTTTGCTTGTCTGTAACTGGGTGCTAGATACAGCACTTCTTTATTGATATCAGATGCATGTTTGGCCAATTCTCTCAATGCCACGTGGGTCTTGCCAAACCTACGTCCGCAAGTGGAAACACGAAATCTTGCTTTTGAATCACAAATCTTTTTTTGGGCCTCTGATAACAATTTAATCTCCTATTCTACGTCATCGTTCCAAGGTAGAGGAATTTTAACATTGCCGTCTTCTGGATTGTCTTTGAATCCCAATACCTGTTTTGAAAGGAATATTTGTGCTCTGGTATCACCATTCAATGCTTTTTCCCACATTGCTCTACGCAATGATCTTTTGCCAGACTCTTTGCCTTTGGCAATGATACCTTTATATTTTTTTGTCAAATGATTCACAGAACAACCCACAATCAGAGCAATTTCTTCATTGGTACATTGAATTGATGCCAATTTATAAATTTGTTCTTTGTCAATCACTCGTTTTTTGTTTTGTTCTTCTGACATTATGCTTGTCTCTCCAACACTTTGATTCTGATGTTTCTAGAATCTTGCAGTGCATTATTGGTTGTAATTCTATATTCCACATTGTAGATATTGCCCACTGTGCCACCTGAAATAACTGCTGTGACCACATAATTTGTGTAAGAAGTTGAATCTATTGTGAGTGGTGCGGCATCTCCTGAGATAGATTGTGCTGTGATTGTGACACTGGCAATGGTATCTCCTGTGGGCATCCAATTGGTCCAATCCAAAGAATAATCCAGCACAGCATATGGATCTTTTTCTATGTAAACACCTACTCTGTCTTGTTTGTATCCTGTTAGGGTGGCCATTATCCTTCTCTCCTGTCTATGATACCCACTTGATCAACAATTCTTGTGTTGGCACCTGGTGTAACCTTAAGAATTCTTGTTTCATTCAGTATCGATCTGATTCTGGTTTCTTGTTGTAAGATATTTATACGGGTCTCCGAATCAATTTGACGTATTCTGTATGGATCTATAGCAAAACCTGCCGCAATGCTCACTGTGGTGGTAAAAGCATTGATGGTTACTGTAGGCAATATCACTTTTTCGCCTTGTGCCAACAGTGTGCTGGTAGAAATTAAATTTGCTGTGCCACCAAGAATATCCAGCGTGTCTACATTTTGCACAGAGGTGTTTACAAAAATATCTGCTTCTGCAAATAATCCAACTTCTCCTGTGGAAGCAGTGGTGGTGATGGTTTGTATGATGTCTGCTGTGGCAGGATTTACTCTACCACCTTGTGCTGTGACTGTTGTGCTTACATTGATGTCTGAACCAGGCAGTGAAATCAATTGTTCGTTTGCTGTGACTGATGTTGTAACTGTGATTGATGCAGTTTCTGAAAATCCTGTGATAGCATCTGCCAGTGTGGTAGTTGTGGTAGTGATTGTGCTGGCACCTTGACGTTGCACATCTGCATCTGCAGACACTGTGGTCGAAAATGCTGTGATAATTTCACCTTCACGCTGTGCTTCTGCTGTGACTGTAAATGTGGCATCTGCTGATATTGTAACAGCATCAATGATTTGTATTTTGGATGCTGTGCTGGTTACTGTGGTTGTGGTCTGTATGGGTGATACTGGTGCTGTGGATAATATTAAAGGATCAACCACACTGAATTGTTCCCAAGTCTCCTGGATGGGTTCATACCAAGTGCCCATCTCATCCCAGGCACGATTGTTGGCAATTGCAGTCTGTATGATGGATTCTGCTGATTTAACTTTTTCTGCTGAAGCAGTGGTGGTGGTGGCAGTGACAATGCTGACACTGCCAGCGTCAAATGTGATTACTACATAACTGTCATCAACATAACTTTCGTTGACGTAGCGAATATCTGCCATCGTCTAACTCCAGTTGATTATGACATTGTGATGGATATAGAATTAACCGCAAATTGTAAACTGTCCCCATCGTCCACTTGCTTAGGTGTGGACAAACCACCTGCAAAATATACGGATCCTGCTGTGGATGCCGACATTATAGCAATATGTGTCACAAGGCCAAATGAACCACCCGATGCTGTGAATGTTACAGCAGAACCTGTTGGTCCTTGAGATGTGCCATTGGATGCTGATCCAAATGCTATGGTTTGACGTGAATATCCATTGCCTGATACTTCGGTTGTTAATGTGCCTTCTTCTAGATCTTGTAGTGTGCCACCTGTCGAATCTGGTGCAGTGAACAGTGCAAGATAAAGAGTGTCTTCTGGATCAAAGGCATCCGTTGCATTACGAAGCACGTGATCAAGCAATTCGTTTTCAAGAAAATTTGATGCACTCATTGTTGTTTCTCCTTATAAGGTTGTTGTTGTTTGTTGTTATAACACGATTATTTATGTACCAATCTTGTCTATCTTAATGTATGTGTTTGGGATGGCATCATAGAATCCCAGTCTTGCTGGAATTGTGCCTGCTGATGCATCATCAAAATATCCAATCCCACCTGCGTAAGTTACATCTCCTGATAGCGAGGTTGCTGTAAATCCTAAATAATCTTTCAGTGCTTCTGGAGTTGCACTGCTGGATCCAAAATGATTGATGTTTTGATCAGCACTGCCAAAGAATTGAATATCCTTGGTGCCTGATAGAGTGAATACTGCTATCAAATCTTTTGACCAATTCACCATATGTAATGTGCTGTCGCTTTCATCGGATGGTGTGATTTCCACATCATCAGTCTTATTATAGATCCAAAAATCTGCTCCATTGGAAATGGGTGCTATCACATCTGTATCTGATTCTATACCACCTTGTTGGTTATATGTGGATGTCTTACTGGTGGTGAGACTTTTCAAACTGACCACATATGTGCCTGCTGGCAGTGTCACATAGTTGTCCCAACCTGATGCATATTGCACATTGTATTGTCTGGTACCTGTAGTATAATTGTTGTTTATTGACCCAAGATTTCCATTCATTGACCAGAAAGTTGCTGAGAATCCATTTCGATTGCCCACGGTCATGATGCCATTAGTGATGCTCATAGAAACACTATTGGGTCCTGACACTGAAAATCCTGTGGGTTTGTTCAGTGTGGGTGTTGCCCTTGTGACTGTTGCTCCCTGTATATCTCCCAACACCGTTTCTTCTGTGCTGACCAGTGTGAGGTCTGAAGATGTTTGTGCGCCTTTGTTGCTCATGCTGTAATATTTTCCGCCCAGTGTGACCATTCTGTATTTTCTTTCTCTTTCTTCCTGACCTGGTGAATCTCCTGGATCACTGCCGCTCCATTGATTGATCACATAACCTCCGAAAGGAATCACCAGCGTGCCTGATATGCCTCCCACTGATGTGGATGCCACTTGTTCCCATTTGCCTGTGGATGTGGAATACTGTAAAAGATCTCCATCTGTGGGAGATGAGATATTGAATGTGTCTATAATATCATTCACATTGTCTATGTTCTGCTTGATGTCTGCTCGTGCAGATGAAATCTGATCTGAACCCTGATCTACGTTTGTGGTTGATGCTTTGGTTCCTGATGGCCATGTGGGCATTTGTTTTCTCCTTTTTTAATATTTATTATTGAAAGAATGCAGAATTATCATCCAAGAAATCTGTTTGTCCCACTGTGCCATCCGCATGCATCAACATGATGGTGTTCTCATCATTCTTGAATGGTTGTGTGGGCACTGTGTATGATGTTCCTGTGTATCTGGCCACTGAACTCACTCTAAATTCATCTATGTAACCTGGTGGTGTGTAATTCTCTGCTCCAATTGAATTGTGCCATATACGCATTTCTGTGTGTGCATAACTGTTGGTGTCTGCATAATCTGATCCTACCTGTGCACCATCCACGAACAATCTTGTGACACCTGATTCTCTCTGCACCACAATGTGTTGCCAAGTGTTGGCACTGATACAATTGAGTGCTGTGATTCTGTTGGCAGTGTTGTAAAAATATAGATCATCTGCTGTACCATCTGCAGGATATGAGTATATCAATATTTTTGTCAAAGCACTGGAACCTGCTCTGAAGTCTATGGCAAATCTGTCCAGTGCAGTGAGATATTGGAACCATTCAATGGTGAAGTCACCTGTGCCAAAATCAAACTTGTTGCCTTCATCTTTGATAATGAAATAATCACCTGTGCCATCCAATGATGCACTGGTGCCTCCAAACTTGGATTGTGTGGTTGAAATGCTGGTGTTGCCAATGGGTCTAATGCTCATTGGTGCTCTTGCTGATGAATTGTCATCCAAAAAGAAGGTAGAACCGCCTGTGCCTACACCGTGTATCAACAGCAGTGTGTTTTCGTCTGATACGAATCTTTCTGTGGGCACTGAGAATCCTGAGGTGTATCGTGCTGTGTCTGAAACTCTGATTTCATCCATGTGACCAATAAAATCGTCTGTTCCTCCACTACTGTTGATTTTTCCAACTATGCTGGCAATTTGTTGGATACTTGGTGAGGCAGTGCCGGAAGTTGGATCTTCACTTCCATTAATGTAAGTTTTAAAAGTTGATCCGTTTCTTACCCAAGCAAGATGTTGCCATGTGTTTGCTGAAATTGTGCCTGTTGTAGTATAACTTATGCCGCCGTTAATAAACAATCCTATATTGCCGCCACTTGTATGATACATACCAGTTCTACCTGACGCACCCAATGAATATTGTGTAAAGAAATAATCTAGTCCTACAATACTTGTGGGATATACCCACATTTCAACTGTCCAATCAGCAGTTGCTGGAAGTAATGGTTTATTGCAATTAATTCCATCGCCTGTTCCATCAAATATTATAGATGAAGTACCGAATTTACTCTGTGTTGTGCTGATTTGTGCGTTACCTATAGCACTGAGGCCCACTCTTTCTCTGTCACCTGTGTCATCCACGAAGGTGGTTAAATCATTTGTGCCATCCGCATGTAAAAGTAATTCTGTATATTGATCATGTGTAAAAGCAGTTGTCGATGGCGTAAATCCGCTACTGTATCTAGCAATATTTGATATACGAAATTCATCCATATAACCATATGCATCTGACCATGGTCCTAAACCAATAATAAAATTGCCACCTTGATAAACTGATGTACTTGAAGTTGCAGTGCCTTGACTAACACCATCTAAAAATAATTCAAATGTTGTGCCATTTCTCTGCATGGCAATATGATGCCAAACACCTGCAGAGATTGTGTCAGTGCTTGCGATAGTAACATCTGGATCGACAAAAAAGTTAACAACACCTGTGGTTTGAGATGTGTATCCTGTGGCACGACCTGTAACACCACTTGCATATTGTTGCCAATGATCTCTGTTTGCGGCAAGTGTTGTTTGATTCAACCAATATTCAATGGTAAAATCACCAGTTGTTGGTAATAAAGGTTTGTTACAATTAATAGAATCACCTGACGCATCAAAATATGCACTACTGCCTCCAAACTTGGATTCTGTGGTTGAAATGTTGGCACCGCCTCCTGCTAGTAAACTAATGGGTGTTCTGATTGCTTCTGTGAATGGTCCCACAACCACTGCTGATGTTTTTGCCAGTGTGTTGATTCTAAATGCGCCTAGTGGCATGATTTCTCCTTAACTAAAATTAGTTGATAGTGACGCAAAATAGTTTGTGCCATCGTAAAATACTGTCATGATGTCATATGCATCTGCTGTTGTACTTAAAGTCTTGGTGCCACCAGCAAACTTCATTGTGGATGTTAATGTGTATGGACCGCCTGATGAAGGTTGTCTTATGATCAGTGTCATGCTTTGTC
>Ga0208161_1000605_pt1 | contig 20331 bp, 29 predicted proteins | sample CB_VirMetaG_3_FD_184538 | JGI IMG/M metagenome (GOLD analysis project Ga0208161, IMG submission 184538) | Freshwater to marine saline gradient viral communities from Chesapeake Bay - CB_1508_1S Viral MetaG (SPAdes) (version 4) | ecosystem: Environmental > Aquatic > Marine > Coastal | place: USA...
GTACATTTTCGACGAAGACACGCCTCTGGGGCTTATCAAGCGCGTGAAGCCTGATATCATCACCAAGGGAGGAGACTACAGGGCCGAGGACGTGGTTGGGCACGGACTCGCCAAGGTCGTCATTCTCCCGTACGTCGAAGGCAAATCAACAACGGGAGTGATTGATGCGTGTCGTGGACAAGGGCTGGGGCTGCGAGAAGATCTGGGCAGACGAGCCGACGTACTGTGGAAAGGAATTGGTCTTTAACGCTGGCGGCAAGTGCTCGATGCATTTCCACAGCAAGAAGGACGAGACGTGGTTCGTGCGCTCTGGGCGCTTCATGGTGCGCTGGATCGACACCGAGACGGCGAAGGTCAGCACGAAGGAACTCACCGCTGGCGACGTGTGGCATAACCCGCCGCTCATGCCGCACCAGCTAATCTGCCGCGAGGCTGGCACCGTGTCTGAGGTCTCGACCTTCGACGACCCCAATGACAACCATCGGGTGATGCCGGGGGACGGCCAGATATGAGGTTCCTCGTCATTGGCGATGCGTGCCACGACGTCTACCGCTACGGCACGATCAAGCGGATCAACCCCGAATCCTCGGCCACGCTGCTGACGCTGCACGGGAGCGAGATCCGTGTCGGCATGGCGCTCAACGTCGCGGCCAACCTGCGCTCCTTCGGTGTCGAGGTCATGTCCGAGGTACCGATCGAGGGGGCTTCGATCAAGACGCGCTACGTCGACGAGAAGACCGGCGCCCAGCTTCTGCGCGTGGACGACGACCATGTGCCCGAGAAGACCTACAAGGACGTCCGCGTCCACGATCCGGCCGCCTTCGACGCGGTGGTGGTGTCGGACTACGACAAGGGCTTCCTGACCGAGAACGACATCGCGTGGCTGTCGCGGTTCGAGAACTGCTTCATCGACACGAAGAAGCGCAATCTTGGCGGGCTGGGCCCGGCGTGGTTCAAGATCAACGCGGCCGAGGAGAAGGCCCTGATCTCGAGGCCGAAGAACCTGATCGTGACGAAGGGGCCAGATGGCGCCGCCTGCAACGCGACGACGGTCTCGCCCGGGTTCCCGGTCAACGTGGTCGATGTCTGCGGCGCGGGCGACACGTTCCTCGCGGCCTTTGCCTACGCCATGACCAAGGGTTCGAACGTGCCGAGCGCGATGAACTTCGCCAACCGCTGCGCGGCGATCACCTGCACCCACATCGGCACCTATGCGCTGAAGAGCCACGAGGTGCCGAGCCTATGATCCTGATCACCGGGCACAGGGGCTTCATCGGGCAGAACATGATGGCTGCCTTCCCGGGCTCTCGGGGTTATGAGTGGGGCGACGGCGAGGTGGATCTCGACGGCATCTCGCGGGTGATCCATCTCGGGGCGATCACCGACACGCAGTGCGGCAGCTGGCCGGCGCTGATGGCGCAGAACGTCGCCTTCACGCGGGATCTGCTGCACGCCTGCGCTGATCGGCGGATTCCGATCCAGATCGCCTCGTCGGCCTCGGTCTATGGCGACGGGCCAGCGTTCAGGGAGGACGCCCCTGTGGCGCCTCAGACGCGCTACGCCCAGTCGAAGCGCATGATCGAGCTCTACACGCTCGACCGCGACTGGCCGATGCCGGTGCAGCTCTTCCGCTACTTCAACGTCTACGGCCCGCACGAGGAGCACAAGAGCCAGCCCTCGCCGCACACTCGGTTTCGGCGGCAGGCGGCCGAGACGGGCAGGATCGAGGTCTTCGAGGGGAGCAAGGGGATCGCCCGGGATTTCGTGCCTGTCGAGCGGGTGATCGAAATTCACAGAGCCTTCTTTGACTTGGACGCCAGCGGCGTGTATAACCTCGGGACGGGCACAGCCAAGTCGTTCTGGGACGTGGCTCTAGACGTGGCGTCAGAGACCAAAGCAGAGATCGTAGAGGTGCCCATGCCATCGCTTTCCGGTTACCAATGGCACACATGTGCCGACATGACGAAGACGCTGGGGGCGATGCAAGATGACTGAGGATCGCCTGAGCAGAATCGAGGACAAGCTGGACCGTCTTGCCGATGCCATGACGACGCTTGTGAGAGTGGAAGAGCGCATGGGCGCCTTCAACGACCGCCTCGGCGTGATTGACGCCCGCCTTGCGAAGCACAGCGACCGCCTTGATCTGGTCGAGAAACTCGCGGAGCGGAACACCCAGTCGCTGGGCTTTGGCGAGCGCGTCTTCTGGATCGTGGCGACCGTGGGCGCGGGCGTGGCCGGCAAGATGCTATTTGGAGGGTGATCGATGATCTACAAGCATTGGCAGGACTTTCCGAAGGAACAATGGCGCTGGTCGAGCTTCAGCCCGCGTGAGATGGCCTCGAAGCGCGAGGGCGAGCTCATGGTGGACGAGGATGCGATGGACAAGCTCCAAGCCCTCCGCGCCAAGCTCGGGCGTCCTGTGATCATCACCTCGGCCTATCGCAGCAAGGCGCACAATGCGGCCGTGGGCGGGGCGCAGGAAAGCCTGCACCTGCGGGGCAAGGCCTTCGACATCCGCATGGACAACCACGACCCGGGCGAGTTCGAGATTGCCGCTCGCGAGGTCGGCTTCACCGGCTTCGGCTACTATCCCAAGCAGGGCTTCATGCACATCGACACGGGCCGCTCGCGGACGTGGGGCACGCCCTTCCCGAAGACGGAGACCAACCTCCCGACTGAGCAGCCGGTCGGCAAGGAGCGCGAAGACGTCGCCCAGAGCAAGACGGTGCAGGCGTCGGCGGTGACAATCGCCTCGGGCGCGGGCACGGCTGCGGCCAGCATCAGCGCGCTCGACGGCAACGCGCAGATCATCGTCGTGGCCTTGGCGGCGATTATCATTCTGGCCGGGGCCTTCATCATGCGTGAGAGGATCAGGGCGTGGGCGGCTGGCTGGCGCTGATCCCGTGGCGCGTCAAGGTGGCGGCTGTGGTGGCCGCTGCCTTCGTGCTTGGCCTCCTGCGGTGGCGGTCTGCCGCCGTCGAGCAGGCGCTCGAGAAGGCGCGTCAGGAGCAGGAAACCCACCGCCTCAACGCGATCATGGACGCCCAGAAGGTGAAGGCAGATGTGGAAACGCTCGACGATGTTGGCCTTGCCGCTCGCGCTTCTCAGTGGCTGCGCAAGGATTGAGTTCGCCGACACCTATTGCGACGTGGCCGAGGTTCACCAGTTCGGCGGCGAGGAGACGATCTCGTGGCTTCTGAGGAATGACCGCGACCTTCTGGTGTCGATCGTCGTTCACAACGAGACCCGCAAGCGGCTCTGCGCTGAATAGGCGACTTGTTTTCTTGCCGTTTGCGGGCCATAATGCGGCCCAAGGCGCATGCTGTATCAGCTGCTGACACTCTCTCGGAGGGGTTATGGCATACAGCATGACATACGACAGCCTGCTGACGGACGTCCGTCGCTACCTTGAGCGGGGTTTCACCGCCGAGAGCGACGAGATCGTCTATGAGCAGCTGCCTCGTCTGATCACTCTTGGCGAGCGCCGGATCGCCCGCGAGCTGAAGATCTCGGGCTTCATCCGCGCCGTGCAGACGCCCTTGCAGGTGGGCGTGGCGGTCTACCTCAAGCCGGATCGGTGGCGCGACACGATCAGCATGACGGTGAACGGCTCGCCGATCTTCGCGCGCTCGTACGAGTACTGCCGCAAGTACTGGCCCGACGAAGCGCAGACGGGCTCGCCCCAGTTCTATGCCGACTACGACTACCAGCATTGGCTGATCACGCCGACGCCCTCGGCGACCGACACGCTCGAGATACTCTATTACGAGCAGCCGGCGCTGCTGGGTGACGACCTGCAAGTGAACTGGCTGACCGAGTACGCGCCCGATTTGCTGACCTATGCCACGCTGCTCGAGGCGACACCCTTCCTGAAGAACGACGAGCGCATCGCGACGTGGCAGGCGATGTACGACCGAGCTGCGCAGGCTCTGAATGGGGAAGACCTGAAGCGGATCCTCGATCGGTCTGCCAATAGGAGTGAAGCGTGATGCCCATCTACACGGATGTCTTTGGCGGCGCGAACATCTACCCGAGCGAGATCAGCTACAGCGCGATCGCTCTCAGCGCCGACGTCACCCTGAGCTGGCCCGAAGAGACCTCGACCAACACGAACCTCGCCACTCGGATCATCGACGTCACGCCCTCGGGCAGCGGCTTCAGCATCATCCTGCCTGCGGCCGACAAGACGGGCACGGGCAACACGATCCTCTTCAACAACCGTGGCGGCAGCACCTTCACGGTGAAGAACGCGGTCGGCACGCAGGTCGTCACGATCGCTGCTGGCACGCTGTGGCAGGTCTACGTCGCCTCGAACACGACGGCTGCGGGCACATGGCGCGCGCTGCAATACGGCGCCGCGACGTCGACGGCGAATGCGTCGGCTCTGGCCGGCACGGGCATCGTGGCGGTTGGCACGCTTCTCAGCCAGTCGGTCCCGATCGTCACCTTCAACTCGAACTACACGGCCGGCCCCTCTGATCGGGCCGAGATGTACAACTGGACGGGCGGCGCGGGCACGCTGACGCTGCCTGATCCGGTTGTGGTCGGGAACAACTGGTTCATCTACCTGCGCAACTCGGGCAGCGGCGCGATCACCGCAGACGCCCCGGGCACGTCCGAGATCGACGGCAACTCGTTTTTGGCGTTTCAGCCGGGCGAGTCGGCGATCATCGCGAGCGACGGGACGGACTTCTACACGATCGGCTTCGGCCAGTCGGCGACCTTCGCCTTCGACTACACGGTCATCGACGTCTCGGGCACGGGCGACTACACGCTGACGGGCACCGAGCTGAACCGGGTGGCCTACCGCTTCACCGGCACCCTGACGGGCAACAGGAACATCGTCTGCCCTGCCACGGTGCAACAGTACTGGGTCGACAACCAGACGACGGGCTCGTTCACGCTCACGGTGAAGGTGACGGGCGGCGCCGGCGTGACGGTCGCGGCTGGCGTGCGTGCAATCCTCTACTCCGACGGCACCGACATGCTGGATGCCGACACCTCGAACATCTCGATCCCCGTTGCGGTGAACCAAGGCGGCACAGGGGCGACGACGGCGAGCGGCGCGCGCATCAACCTCGGGGGCACGACGACCGGCATTGCTCTGTTCACGGCGGTCGATCAGGCTGCGGCGTGGGCTGCGCTCGGCGTTGCTCCTGCCGGTGTCGTTGACGGGGGCAGCTTCTGATGCCCGAGACCACGATCGTCCTCAAGTCCAACCCCGGCATCAAGCGGGACGGGACCAAGTTCGAGGGCGACTTCTACGTCGACGGCCAATGGGTGCGCTGGCAGCGTGGCCTGCCGCGCAAGATCGGCGGCTACAAGGCGACCCAGAAATACCTCACCGAGATCAGCCGGGGCTTCACGAATTTCACGCAGCAGAGCTTCGTCTACTGCCACTCTGGTGGTCCGACGACGCTCGAGCGGTTCACGATGGACGGCTCGCTGAATGCGTCGATCATCTCGGATCGCACGCCCGTGGCGGTCGAGTCGAGCTGCACGGTGACGCTGACGGGCGGCGCCTCTGGATCGGTCGACGACATCACCATCGACGGGGTGTCGATCCTCTCTGGACCCGTCGCGTTCAACACCGACCTCGACACGACGGCGGGTGACGTGGTCTCGGACATCAACACCGGCACCGGCTCGCACGGCTACACGGCGGCGGCGGTGGGGCCGGTGGTTACGATCGAGGCCAACGTGAGCGAGGGCTCGGAGCCCAACGGGTTCGCGGTGGTTGTCACGACGACGACGATCACGACGACGAACACGGACATGGCCGGCGGCTCGTTTGCCCTCACGGCATCGTCGGACAACATGTGGATGTTCGACTACCAGTACGAGAGCAGCGGCAACCAGAACTACATCCTCGCCCATGTCGCGCCTAACCTCGACTGCATCTGCAATGCGACGGGCGGCCAGATATTCTACGGCGACGTCTTGGGCACGGCGCCGCTGATCAGCATCAACCTGCCGCCGGATGCGAATGCCACGGGCGGCATTGTCTCGCTGCATCCCTACCTGCTCTTCTACGGCACCGACGGCATCATCGGCTGGTCGGTCCCGGGCGAGCCCACCGACTTCCTCGACACCGGCAGCGGCGCGGGGCTGGCTCGGGTGTGGGGGCAGAAGATCATCAAGGGCATGCCGCTGCGTGCGGGCTCTGGCTCGGCGCCTGCGGGCATCTTCTGGGCCTTCGACGCGGTGATCCGCGCGACTTTCGTCGGCTCGACGCAGGTCTTCCAGTTCGACGTGATCGCGACCGAGACCTCGATCATCTCGCCTAACAGCGTGATCGACTACGACGGCGTCTTCTTCTGGTGCGGCGTCGATCGGTTTATGATGTTCAACGGCGTCGTGCGCGAGGTGCCGAACAACATGAACCTCAACTACTTCTTCGACGGGCTGAACCGGGCGCAGGCGAACAAGGTCTTCGCCTTCAAGGTGCCGCGATATGGCGAGATCTGGTGGTGCTACCCGAGGGGCGATGCCACTGAATGCACCCATGCCGTGATCTTCAACGTCCGCGAGAACACATGGTACGACACCGAGCTGCCGCTCAACGGGCGCTCGGCAGGCCAGTACAGCAACAGCTTCCGCGCGCCGATGCTGACGGGCGCCGTGGGCTCTGGCAGCGATTACCGGGTCTGGGTGCAGGAGCAGGGCGTCGACGAGATCGACGGCAGCGACCTCAACCCCATCATCAGCTACTTCGAGACGGCTGATCTGTCGGCGATCGTGCAGGGGCAGAACAAGGCGATGCGGATCACCCGGATCGAGCCTGACTTCGTGCAGTCGGGCCCGATGACGGTGCAAGTGACGGGCCGGGCCAACGCGCGCGCGCCCGAGGTCGTCAGCAGCATCTTCACCTTCCCCGAGAACCCCTCGACCCCGCAGGAGCAGATCGTGATGCTGAAGGAGCAGCGGCGCGAGCTGCGCGTGCGCTTCGAGAGCAATGCGGTCTACGGCGACTACCAGATGGGCCAGATCATCGCGCATGTCTCGACCGGAGACGGGACGGTGCTGGGATGAGCCTTCCTCATGTCACTTTGCCAACGTACATGGGTCTGGTAGACTGGGCCAATCAGGTGGCGCTTGATCTGGACAGTTTTGGTGCGTTCGGAAGGCTCGACGATCCGAACAACTGGCAAAACTGGGCGATGCAGTTCCTCAACAACACGTCGCTGGGGCGCAATTTCCCCAGCCCGTACGACTTCACAGACTGGCGGGAGTGGGCTGAACGCTTCGTTCAGACGCTGTCATAAGGAGCGCCGAGATGGACATCACACAGGCAGTGCAGGCGGCAAGTCAGGATCCCCGCTTTCAGCAGGCGATCGAGACGGCGCGCGCCGAGTTCTCCGATGTCGATCCGGCGCAGCTCAATGAGCTGATCGAGATGCTGGAGTTCGCGCTCCAGAACCCGCAGGCCTATGCCGAGGTGCGTGCGGCGGCGATTGCCGACGACATGGTCGACGAGGAAGACCTGCCGCCCGACTTCAATGCCGAGCTGATTTCGGCGGTTCTGGTTGTTCTATACGGCCTGCGCGACGGCGGATCTCGCCCCGAGATGGGCATGCCTCCCCAGATGGGGATGGCCCCGGGCATGCCTCCAGAGATGGGCATGGCTCCTGCGATGGGGATGGGTGCGCCTCCGCAGATGATGATGGCGCGCGGTGGTCTGGCGCAGCTGGCGGCGCAGGGGCGCTATGGCGACACGATGCTGGCGCACATCACGCCGCGCGAGGCCGAGATGCTGCGCGCTCGAGGCGGGGCTGGGACGATCAACCCGATCACCGGCATGCCCGAGTTCTTCCTCAAGAAGCTCTTCAAGGCGATCTTGCCTTTTGCGATCAACTTCATCGTGCCCGGGCTGGGAACGGCGATCGGCACGGCTCTGGGGGCTACGGGCGCCACGGCTGCGGCTCTGGGCAGCGCGGTGATCGGCGGCGTCAGCTCGGGCCTCACGGGCGGTAATGTGTTGCAGGGCGCTCTCATGGGCGGGCTGGGCGGCGGTCTGGGCGGCATCACTGGCGGCGCGGTCAGCAATGCGCTGGGGCTTGGTCTGGGCCCCACGGGGCAGTCGATCCTCGGCAGCGGTCTTCTGGGCGCTGGTGCTGGGCTGGCGACGGGTCAGGGCGCACTAAAGGGGGCCTTGCAGGGCGTGGCAGGCGGTGCGCTGGGCCAGCTCGCGGGCGGGATGCCGGGCGACACCGCATTCCAGCAGGCGCTGAAGACGGGCCTCGGCACGTTCGGGCAGGGCATCACCGCAGGCTACGACCCGAAGACGGCGGCGGGCATGGGCGGCCTGTCTGGCATCGCTGCGGGCTTGACGTTCAAGCCCTCGACCACGGTGGTCGACTCACTGAAGACCGATGGAGACAAGAAGTCGACCTTTTTCGAGAGGATCACGAAGGGTGGCCCCCTTGATCAGACTGGTGGCGAGACGGCCAAGGGCGGCGACTCTCTTGGCGCACTCGGGAAGATCGCGCTTCTCAGCGGCCTTGCCTCGGCGCCGCCACAGGTGCAGCAGGCGGTCTCGGCATTGTCTCCCGAACAACAGGCGTACTTCAACCGGCCGACGGTGACGTGGGACTGGAACAGGATGCAGCAGGACGCGAGCGCGGCCGGCATGTCTCTCAGCCAGTACATGGCGCAGAACTGGGACAAAGTGTCGCGCGGCGCCTATTCGACGGAGCCCGAGGTGGCGATGGCGATGGGTGGCCCGCTGGGTCAGGTCGCCCGTTTCGCGCGCGGGTCGGGGTCGGGCCGCGACGACACGATCAACGCGCGCCTCTCGGATGGCGAATATGTGATGGACGCCGAGACGGTGGCGATGCTCGGCGACGGGTCGAGCAAAGAGGGCGCGCGGCGTCTGGACCAGATGCGCGAGCAGCTGCGGCAACACAAGGGGAAGTCTCTGGCAAAGGGTAAGTTCAGCCCCGACGCCAAGTCTCCGCTGTCTTACATCAAAGGAATGGCGTGATGGGCAGTCTCTTCCAAGGCACACCGCAGACGGCGACGTCCTACACCACCTCGACGACCGAGACGCCGAAGTGGATGCAGGACGCGATCTATAACCAGATCCAGATCGCGCAGAACATCGCCAACAGGCCTTACGAAGCCTATGAGATGCCGACGGTGGCCGAGCTGTCGCCGCTCCAGCAGCAGGCGTACGCCGCTGTTCAAGAGAACGCTGGCTTCTATAAGCCGACGATGACGGCTGCTCAGACGGGCATGCAGGGTTTCAGCACGGCTGGCACAACGGGCCAACTGCGAGCTGATCAGGCTGCAAACCTTCGTCCGGGCATGATCGATCCCAACTTGCAAGCGGGTCAGCAACTCTTCGGTCGCGCTGCTGGTGTCGATGTTGCTGGCGCCGGCGCTCCTGCCTTTGGCGCTGCTGGCGCTCAGGACATGCTTGGCGCGGCCGATCCTTTCTTGATGGCCGCTGCGGGCACGAGCGGCGCAACCGCAGCGCGACCTGCGATCAACCGCGCTCTTTCTTATGACATGATCGGCGCCGCTTCGCCCGAATTGCGCAGGGCTTCTGGTTTGAGCGCAACGGGTGCGGCTACCCCGGGCATCACTGCTGCGATGTCGACTGATATTCTTGGAGCCGCCGATCCTCTTTTAGGTCGCGCTGCTGGTTTGAGTGCGGTTGGAACTGCTCAGCCATTGCTTTCAAGAGCTTCTGGTATGAGTGGCACATTGGCGGCTGAAGGATCCCTCGGGAAAGCCGCCCAGATGAGTGCGCTTGCGGCGTCCGACCCTCTTTTCGATCAATCTCTCGATTTGTCGGCAATCAGGGCGGCGCAGCCTCTGGTTGACAGGTCCACGGCGCTCGACATGGTCGGCGCGGCGCAGCCTTACCTGACTCGGTCTGGCGGCATGGATATTGTCGGCGCGGCGCAGCCCTTCATGGAGCGGGCTGGCACCACAACGGCCGAGGCTCTGTCTGAGCGCGCTTTGGCCGCTGCTTCTCCCTATCTGCAATCTGCGGCTCAGTCGACGGCAGAGCGTGTGGGCGAATACATGTCGCCCTATCAGCAGGGCGTTCTCGACTTGATTGCAAAACAAGCGGGGCGCAACCTTCGTGAAAACATTTTGCCGAATGTCTCGGATGCTTTCATCAGGGCGGGTCAGTTCGGATCAAGCCGGATGGGCGAGGCTGGCGCCAGAGCCATACGGGACACCCAAGAAGCTGTCTTGAATGCTCAGGCTCAGGCGGCGCAACAGGGCTATGGTCAGGCGCTGCAAGCGGCTCAGGCAGATCTGGCGCGGCAGGCGGGACTGGCGGGCACGGTGGGCTCGATCAGCGGTGCCGACTTGTCGCGCATTCTGTCGGGCGGCGCCCAGTACGGTCAGCTCGGGCAGACCGCAGGCCAGCTCACCGGGCAGCAGATGCAACAGCTCGCCAACATCGGTCAAATCTCGGGTCAATTGACGGGTCAGCAAGCGCAGAACCTTCTTGCTGCCGGTCAGACGATGGGTCAGCTTACGCAGGCCGAGCAAGACGCGATTGCCAGAATTGGTCAGATGCGCGGTCAATTGACGTCCGAGGACAGGCAAGCTCTGACGAACATCGGTCAGATTAGAGGACAACTGACCACACAAGAGCAGGCCGCGCTTTCCAACATTGCGCAAACTGCGGGTCAGATCACGTCGCAGGAGCAGGCTGCACTGGCGAACCTCGGCCAGATCAGAGGGCAACTGTCTTCTGAACAGGCCCGCAATCTTCTTTCTTCCGGTCAAGCCCTTGGTCAATTGACGACCCAAGAGCAAGCCGCTCTTGCAAATATCGGGCAGACGAGAGGCCAATTGACTGGTCAGCAAGCGCAAAATGTGCTTGCTGCTGGTCAGACGCTCGGCCAATTGACAGGACAACAACAGGCTGCGCTTGCCAACATCGGTCAGACCAGAGGTCAGTTGACGGGGCAGCAGATGGCGAACCTGACCAACCTCGGTCAGGCTCAGACGTCTGCGGCGGCGCAGCAGGCGAATATCCTTGCGAACCTTGCGCAGGCTCAGACGCAGGCGGGTCAGGCGCAGCAGCAGTTTGGTCTCGGCGCGGCTCAGGTGGCTCAGGGGGCGCAGGCTCAGGACTATGCTCGGCAGATGTCGGCGCTCCAGAGCATGGCGCAGCTTGCCCAGCAGGAGCAGGGGATGCGTTCGGCTGACGTGGCTGCGCTTGAGGCTGCTGGTCGGGCGCAACAGGCTCAGTCGCAGCGCGAGCTTGATGCGGCGGCGCGGCAGTTCGAGATGCAGCGTCTCTACCCGCAGCAGCAGGCCGATTGGCTCAGCACCCAGATCCGTGGCATGGCTCCGATCACGCCGCAGATGACGATCCAATCTGGGTCAACCACAGGCGACGTCTACAGCCCGTCGCCTCTCGCACAACTTGCAAGTGCCTTGTCCGTCTACAGGGGCGTGCAGAACATCTAAGGGGACGTCATGGGATACGAGCTCAAGAAAGTGATGCGCCTCTACGGTGTCGAGACGCCTTCGATGGCGCGCTATGCCGGGGTCGACAAGCCTGCCGAGGTGGCAGAGCTGAAAGACGACGCCACAGCCGAGCAGCGGGCGCAATACGAGAAAGACAAGGCCGCCTTCGAAGAGCAGATGCGGCGCTACGACATCGATCAGGCCGCGTACAAGGGCTACACCGACGCCTACGGGCGCAACGTCGGCATGGGCAGCATCTACAATCAGGGCCAGTTCGGTTTCGCCGGGCAGCAGCCTGCCTTCGAGACGTTGCAGGCGCCGGTCTACAGCACGCCGATGACCGATGCGGCTGGTGGGGCTGGTGGGGCTGGTGGGGCTGGTGGCGGGGCGCAGGGCTTCGACTACGCAGCATTCGCCAAGGCGAACCTGCCGACGTGGTTCCGGCCCGACATCTACGATGCAGCGGTGAAGGGTTTGGAGCAGGGCGTCAACTTCGGCGACTACAACCTCACGGGCAGGGGTACGAAAGGCACGCTCGCCATCAACTACGGCGACGACTTTTCGATCCCGACCGGCTTCCGCAGAAGCAGTGATCTGCAAGCTCATGCGGACGCGCTGAAGACGATGTACGACATCTACAAGACGCAACCCGGCCAAAACTATGCCGAGGGCGGCGAGGTGAAAGGATACAACCGAGGGGGGCCTGAAGACGGCATCACCACGCGCCCGATCTACAGCGACGATTTTGAGCCGTTCGCCCGAGCGATTGATCGCGCCCGCGCCACTGAGCGTGCGGCGGCCAATGTGCCCCCTCCCTACGATCCGTATGCCGCGCCGGAAGAGGACACGCGGCGCTCTGATCTAGAGGCCATTCTTGAGCGGTACATGCCGCAGACCGACTACAGCGGCGATCTGGCCGCAGCTCGCGAGCGTCAGAAGGCCGAGTTCGACGCCTTCGCCGCGATGATCAAGGGGCAGGCATCGCCCGAGGCCGATCGTGCGTCGAAGGCTGAGATGTACTTCCGCCTCGCGGCTGCTTTCGGCGCGCCGACGAGGACTGGGTCTTTCGGCGAGAACCTCGTCCTCGCGAGCGGTGAGCTTGCAGAGGTGGCTGCGGGCAAGCGCAAGAGCGCGGCCGATCGCTTTGCGCGCGAGCTTGAGCTCCAGAAGACGCGCATGGAAATGGCGGGCTCGGAGGTCGACGCCCTTCGCTCGGCTGCAAGATCTGGCGCCGCCGATCAGCGCGCGATCGCCGAGAAGCTCATCGAGCAGTCTCTGGCGGCGGGCAAGCCGCAGTCTTCGGCGGGCAAGGAAGCGGTCGACATGGGCTTCACGCCGGGCACGCCCGAGTATGCTGCCAAGGTGGCCGAGCTGACCGAGATGCAGCGGAAGAGAGAGCTTGCTGCTCTGGAAGGTCAACTGCTTGCCCAGCAGCGTATGCCTGCGGCGCTCATCAACTTGAAGTCCGAGACCGAAGACGCGATTTCCAGCGTGACGCAGGCGATGGCTGATGTGAAGGAGGCGTTCGAGCTGAACCCGAACAGCTTCTCGGGCAGCGCCTTGGACCAGTTGCAGTACATCCCGCTCGCAACGCTGGGGTCCGACGCTCCAAAGGTGGTCAACACGCGGCGCATTGAGAACCTGCTCGGCGAGCAGGCGCTGGGGCGGTTGAAGACGACCTTCGGTGCGGCACCGACGGAAGGCGAGCGCAAGATCCTCATGGATCTTCAGGGCATCGGCGCCAAGAGCCTTGAGGAGCGCGCCGAGATCATGCTGCGCCTCTACGATGTGCTGGATCAGAGGCGTGAGCGCGAGCTGCGCCGCCTGCAAGAAATCACCTCTGGGCAATATGGCGTCTACCAACCCGAGACAGGAGAGGAATGACCATGAGCGATGCAACGCAGTTCACGCGCGCCCTGCTCGGTCAGGGCCTCGGTCTCGGCTGGGGTGATGAGGCAGAGGCGTGGCTCCGCTCGAAGATCGGCGATCGCGCCTATGAGCAGGAGCTTGCGGACATTCGCCGCGAGTATGGCGAGTTCGCGCAGCGGCGCCCGACGGCTGCTTTTGCGACCGAGCTTGCCGGTGGCGCGCTGCCTGCGGCGATTGCTGCCTTGGCAACTCCTGCGACGGGTGGCGCCGCTGCTCCTGCCGCTGCGGGCACCCTCGGTCGTATCGCGGCCAACCCTGTCGCACGAGGCATTGCGACGGGCATTCTTTCAGGTGGCATTGCGGGCGCGGGGGCTGCGGAAGAAGGTGAGCGACTGCCCGGGTCGGCTGTGGGTGCCGTATTGGGCGGCGGCATGGGCGGCATCATGCCTCTTGCCTTCAGGGGCGCCAGCTCGGCCGCAGACTGGCTCAGAGAGCGCATAATGCCGTCTGCCGAGGATGTAACGCGAGGGGCCGCTCGCCGCGTCAGCAGGGCCCTAGGTCGCGCTGACGAGGGCAGGGGCATGTCTCCGCAGGAAGCCGCTCAGAAACTCGCACAGGACCGCGCAAGGGGCATCCCGTCGACGCTGGCGAATGTGGACCCCGCCCTTGTAGGTCTGGCTGAGACGGTTGCCCAGCGCAGCGGCGCGAGCTCCAACATCATTGAGGCCCAGCTCGGCCGCCAGATGTCGGATGTGCGCGAGCGCGTCATGGGCCGCACGGGTCGGGCGCTCAAGGCTGGCCGCTACTATGACGAGGAGCAGGCGCTCGCGAGCGATCTCCGCACCCGGGCGAGAGACCTCTACGAGGACGCCTACAGCTTCGGCACTGTGGACGACAGCCGCATTCTTACTGTCCTCCAGAACCCGCAGTTCAAGCGGTTCTTCGACAAGGCGCGCGACATCGCCGACACCGAGAAGATGGCGGCCAGCCTGCGCGGCGAAGATCCGAGCAAGTACGAGCTCACCCCGATCTACACGATGGACGCGGCCGGCAACATCACCGAAACGGTGCTGCCTGACGTCCGCACGCTCGACTACATCAAGCGCGGGATCGACACGGTGATCGAGCGGGGCTTCGAGGGCGAGGGCATCAGCAAGGCCGAAGCCAGCGCGTTGCGCGATCTGCGGCGTCAGTTCGTCAACGCCATCGACGAAGCGACCATTGACCCCAACACTGGGGTGTCGGCCTATGCTCTGGCCCGCAGGGACTACGCGGGCGACATGGAAGTGCTCGATGCCATGCGGACTGCGCGCGAGAAGTTCACGCGCCTGCCGCCCGAGGAAGTCGCCGACTTCGTGAGCACGGCAAGCCGAGCAGAAGTGGACGCCTTCAGAACCGGCGCCTTCCGCAACATCTACGACAAGATCATGGAATCGCCGCAGAACTTCAACGCGGCGAAGCGGATCGTAAACAGCCCGCAAACGATGGATCGCTTGCGCCCGTTGTTCGACACGCAGGCCCAGTTCAACCTCTACAAGGCTGCGCTGCTGCGCGAGGCCCAGCTCTTCGATCAGTCAAGCAAGATCTTGTCAGGGTCTCCCACCGCCCGTCGCCTTCAGGCTCGTGAGGAGTTCGAGGGGGGCGTTCCTGTGGGCGAAGTGATCGCGAACACGATCAACTCGGGCTTTATGAACTCGCTCTCGCTCCTCGCGGGCAACGTGGCCCGCAGCGCGAAGATGCCCGATGAGATCGCGGCCGAGACGTCACGCCTGCTGATGTCGTCGAACCCAACAGAGGTGGCGGCTGCGGTCAAGATCCTCGAGGACTACGCGGCCAAGTCGGCGGTCGGCGCGAAGAACCTGACGGCTGCGGAGATGGGTGCGATCATGGGCGCGACTACGGCGACCATGCCTGCGCCTGATGCAGGCACCGAGGGCCCGACGATCGAGCGCGCGCTAGAGCAACGCCGCATCCCGGGCGAGGCCCTGACGAGCATCGAAGAGGCTCTGCGCCTGCGGCGTGAAGGCCAGTGACGGATGGACTACATCGCGCGGCCGACGTGGCATGTCTACGACGACTGCACGCTGAAGGTTTTCGAGCGCCAGCGTCAGGTGCTGGCGCTTGAGCTGACGCCGTCCGAGGCGATCAAGCTGGCGGCCGATCTGATCATCGCGGCTCGCAGGATGCAGTCATCCGCCCCATCGTGATGTTCTTTTGGGCGCGGACCTTGCTGTTGTCCCACGTCCAGATCTGCCCGTCAGCATCTCCAAAGCAGACCCACATGAGGTTGTGCTCGGGGCCGTAGTCGACGAGGACGTGCGCCAGAGCCGGGCCTCGAGGCGTGTCCAGAGGGATGGGCGGGTTGAGCTGAAGCATCATCACACGTCTTCCCACGGGTTCCACGCGGTGTCGCCCGACACCCGTTGCAGGTCTTTCGTGGTCGACACGAAGTCCCGCTTGTCGAACTCTGGATCGACCTGCTCAAGCCGGTTCGCGGCCTTGTCATACAGGGCCTGCCAGTGGCGAGAGGAGCCGCGCCAGTAGTTGACCTGACGCTGGAGCTCTTGGTTCTCGCGCTTGAGGTCGTCGGTCATGTCTTGTCTCCCTTGATGCTCTCGAACAGATTGCGCTGGATCAAGTCCGTTTTGTCCTTCCTCGGGCGAGATGGGACAGACCAACTGCGGCCGGGCGTCTGGCCGACAAGCCTCCAGCCAGCGCCGATTACGCTTCCGCCGTCTTCATCCGAGCGGATGTATGTGCCGATGCGTGTGAACCCTAACGCAAATGCCGCTCGGGCGGCGGCTCCATACAGGAAGGAACAAGCGTTTCGCGTGCCATCTGTGCAGAGCCGCGTGACCTCAAGCGTCAACCCGTCGTCACGACGACGAGACACCGGCCGACCGACTATCGCCACGCCGACAAGCGTGTCGCCGATGGCTGCGCCGATGCTAAACTTGTGGCCCTGCACTGGCCCATGATGCCGATGATGCCTCGAGACAAACTCGTTTGCCCCCTCAAGATCAATCGGCACGGCCCGCAGCTTCATGGCTTGTCTCCCTTCAGTTCTGCGAGTGCAGCGCGGGCGATGTAGATAGCTTCGTCCCCCGCGCTATCAAAATATATCCTTTCCAAAGCCTTCACCGCCTTCGCCAGCTTGGCCTCTGCGCCGTGCCACAGCCATCGCCATCGCCCGGCACCGCGAAGGCCGCCGCGAGCAGCGCCGCCGCCGCCCGTGCCGCCCCCCCCGGCCCGCCCGCGATCCGCGCCGCGCGCAGCGCCGCCGCCTCGACCCGCCAGCCCCCGCCGCGCAACCCCGCGACCAAGACCGCAAGCACATCGCCCGCCCGCCAGCGCCCCGTCTCGAAGCGCTCGACCATCTTGATCACGCTCTCGCCGGTCGCGGCCTCCATCTCGGCGATGGCCCCGAGCGTCAGCCTGCAGACATGCCGCACGCCGTCGATCTCGACCTCGACCTCGCCCGCCAGCGCCGCGATCCGAGCTTTCGTCAGGTCGCAGTCCTCGCCCAGCGGGCAGCTTTTCTTGGTCATCACACCCCCTCCGTAAAATACTGCGGCAATTGGCCTTCGACCCACTCGCGGCGGATCACGGCGATGCGGCCATTTCGTGCGTAGATGTCGGCATCATTGCGAGTGGAATACCAGCCATTGATTGGAAGAATGGTGCCATAGTCGTTAATCCACTGCACCTTCTTCGTGGGCGTGTCCTCTTCAATTGCAGCGATCTCATCCATCGCGGGTTCATACTCTAGCGTCCCGACCTGCTCTTCCAACGCCTCAATCCGCTTTTGCAGCGGCTTGATGCTGTCTTCGTGGATGAACTCCACGATCTGCGCGATCCTCTGCGCGATTGCGTCCTCGATCACGCTGTTACGGATTAGGTCGCGCGCCATCTCTCTCATTTGTGCGTGCTTCTTGGTCATCTCTCTCTCCACCTCTTGAGCAGCTCGCTGCTGCTGTTGGTCTTCATCCCCCCGACACCGAAGGCAAAGGACACGCGGGAATTCCCGCTGAACTTGTCTGCCTCGGGCGTGTTCTCAATGCCTCGATCCCCGCCGTTGGCGAAGATGACCTTGTCCTTCGGCCACATCTTGAGCGTGCGCTCGATCGCGTGGCAGGCGGTGTCGTCGCTGTCGTCGAAAAAGAGGACCGTGTCCACGACACGCAGGGCGCGGATGATGTCCTTGCGCTCGGCGAGCGGCATGAACGCAGCGCCTTTCTTGCGGATCAGCCACTCGTCGCTGTTCAGCCCGACGACCAGCCGATCGCCGAGCGTGGCCGCCGAGTTGAAGTAATTGATGTGGCCGACATGCAAGGGGTCGAAGCCCCCGGTCACCAGCACGATGTCCATCACCACTCCCCCGTCCAGTGCTGCATGCCGCACTCGGCATAGAGCCGGCGCTTTTCTTTCTCGTGGTCGAAGTCGACGTCGCCCCGGTGCAGGATCGTCTTGTAGGGCGGCTGCTCGCGGTAGGTCGCGATGAAGGGCATCGTGGCGATGTGCTCGCGCAGCTTGCCCATGATCCACGGGCCGCAGCCAGAGTCGATAGGATGGCCCGTGAGCGTCTCGGTCACCGCGTGCATGTAGGTCTGGGGCCCGAGCAGGTAGGTGCTTCTCTGGCCCTGTGAGCGGCGCGCAAGGTACAGGTCGGCCGCCAGCTTCATCGCCGGGTTCCCGGGCGCCGTCGCCATGAAATCGTGGCTGAAGTCGTGGTCGAGGCAGGTCGGCAGCACCCAGTTCACGCCCTCGCCGATGATGTCGTCCAGCGGCGTATCGCAGATGCGATCGACGTCGCAGTAGACCCCGCCGTGCTCGTAGAGCATGATCAGCCGCCACAGGTCGATCTTGGTGACGATGTGGTCGTCCTTGATCATCTCCCACAGGTGACGGCTGAGATGAAACTCCAGATCCGAGTTGACCGCCGAGTCGTAGTTCATCGAGAGGGTCCAGCCCGGGTTGAGGTCGATCATCTGGCGCAGGCCGTGCTCTACGATCGGCAGCTCGCTCGCCATGATCTCAGGCGTCTTCCACGTCATGTATATGGTCTTGGTGATCATCACGGCCTCGGCGGCGGTATGAGAACGGGTTGATGCGCAGAGCGCAGGCCCGGCGGTCGCGGCGGCGGGATCAGCACCGGCTGCTTCTTGGTCACGGTGTCGCACACCATGATTGCGCTCGGGTCTAGGTGGGTGATGTAGATACCCTGCATGTCCTTGCACTGGTCCATGTCCTGATAGACGCCAACGTAGCCGGTGTCGGCGTTCATGCTTGCGACGACGGTCAACACGACGAGTTTCATGCCAGCTCCCATGTGATGCGGTTGGATTTGGTGTCGGTCCGGTACTGAGACTTGATGACGCCCCTCGTCCGCATGCGCCGCAGCGCGGTTTCGACCGCGTGCTGCTGGTCGTCGGGGAAGAACCCCCAGATCTCGGTCATGGTCATCGGCCTTCTCTTGCGAGTGATGATGTCGCAGATCTTGTCTTCGATCTGCTCCTGACGCTCTTTGGCGCGGGCCGCGCTGTAGTTCGACTCGAAGGCGGCGGTGGGCAGGCGGCTGCGGTGGCCTTCCTTCAGCGCCTGCTTGAGCATCAGCTCGCCCAGCTCTTCCTCGGTCATCACCAGCCCCCCGAGATGATGATCGCCGCCAACCAAGGCAGCACGGTGATCCCAAAGACGCCGGCAAAGGCGCCTGCTACGAGCGTCCGCAGACGCGGTTGATCCTCACGCACAGAACCGTCCCCCGTTCCATTCGTTGTTCGAGCGCCAGTTGCGGTAGCCGTCGTCGTCCCACCACGTTTCGGCGCGCTTGATGAGGTCGGCCATCGCCTGCTCGCCGATCTGCGCCTTGATCACGTCGCGATCATAGATCACACCCTCGACGAGGAACGTCTCCAGTTCGATGGTGTGGTCATGCGGTCGGACGTAGAAGCACGCCGTCGCGTCCTGCTCCTCATAGATCCCGCCGTCGAGGACGACGTGACGCTCTGCCCATTGGTCGATCATGCCTGCTCTCCCTTGATGATGCCGGCCGCGATCTGCGCCAGCGATTTGATCTCCTGCGCCCGCTGCGTGTTCCAGTAGGCGCTGTTCGTCTTGTCGGCCGCGATGATGTCGGCCACCCGCTCGATCCTGCCCAGCGTGGACAAGAGATCGGCGACCCTCGGTTCTCCCCACTTCGCCATCAGTGCAGCCCCTCCTTCGGCATCTTGCTGTAGCGGTCGTATTCCCCCTCGGCGACGATCATGCCGAGCTCGAGGATCATGCGCTTGAACTCCTCGGCGGTGACGCCATACATCAGCGCCATCGCCAAGATCATCTTCACCATGTCCTCGAGGTTCGCGCGCGGCGGCAGCGAGTTGATGAACTTGTCCTGCGCCTCGGGATCAATCATTGCCTTCGATCCTCTGCTTGAGCGCCAGCATGTCGCGGTGCATCTGGAGCTTGTCGAAGGCCAGCTGGGCGACCTTCTGCTCGAGGCGGGCGATCTCCGACCGCTGCTTTGCGATCTTGCTCTTGAGGGTGTCGATCTCGGTCACATCACGCTCCTGATGAAGGTTGCCGCGACTTGCGGGACGATGGCATTGCCGTAACCCCGCAGTCGTCCCACTCTGGCGGGTACCCCATGAGCCAGCGGGAATGTCCCGGATTCAACTGGCCGCCACTTTCCATCCCGGCAGAAGAGCCAGTCAGCATCTCGCCAGTGGCCGTTAGTCGGGCGGGGCCCGCCATCCACGCCACCCTCGGCACCGTGTCGTCCCTCAGTTGGCCGTCCTGCCGATACATCGACCCCTCGAGATCCCCCGTGTCCTTGTGATCCCGCGTCGTCGGCGTCGGCCACCCGGATGCCGCCCAAGTCGCCATTGACGGAAGATCGTCCAAGCGCCCTTTCCTCTCCATCTCTGCCTCGCATCCGTCCAATGTCCTCGACCCCTTTTCCCCGTCTGAAGACCGAGGCGTCGGCCATCCCGCCATCTTGCCCATCTGCGTCAGGCTGCCGCC
>Ga0208161_1000606_pt1 | contig 20325 bp, 9 predicted proteins | sample CB_VirMetaG_3_FD_184538 | JGI IMG/M metagenome (GOLD analysis project Ga0208161, IMG submission 184538) | Freshwater to marine saline gradient viral communities from Chesapeake Bay - CB_1508_1S Viral MetaG (SPAdes) (version 4) | ecosystem: Environmental > Aquatic > Marine > Coastal | place: USA...
ATCATCAAACTCCTCACTATACTGCACAAGATTAACACTACCAAAGTTCCGTCCCGTAATACTCGTCACGTCAGCAGCGCGGGTGACGGTAGAACCTTCGGTGGGGATGTAGCTGGTGGGGAAGGAACCGGCTTCTAATTGAACTGCGTCAATGAATAACTCGGAATTAGCCGTTCCTAGTCCAGTGTCACTATTCGTAGCAGAAGAAAATCCAATGTCCCACTGTGTATAATTAGTGTTAATGCTGGATACTTGCGTAACAATGCTGATTCGGGTCCACTTGTTCCCAACGGGGACAGCGGAAAAGTCACTTGCTGTAATCGCAGGTGGGGCAGATGCGCCAAAAGGTGAACTTGACGTAAAGGTATAAACGGAATCTTCTCCGTCGTCCGATACTTCTATCAGTACAGCCTGCCCGCCAGCAGCAGTTCTTATTCGTGCAACTATTCCACGAATATCTGAGCCTGCTGGTTTGGCTACGTAAAAGCTAAATGTAACCACAGTGCCTGCTGTATATGCTCCTGATAGCAATCTATTAACTCGGTGGGCAGCTGTTGATGTATCTGTTAAAAAAGCAGTAATCGTTTCCCCATCAACAGCGGTTTTTGTAGATGTTCCGATTGATGCGGCGCCAAACGTCCATTGGCCGTTCTCATACCTGCTGTAGGGACTAAGATTCGTCCTACTTTCCTCCACCAACAACCCGAGGCTTTCACCCGTCGTTGGGTCGTGATCAAACCGTGGAGCACTGTTGATCGCGGTGGTGGTTTTGACGTATTGTCCGACGGTGCTGGATTCCTCTAGTTGGGCGCCCCAGACCAACAATGTCCCTGTGCCATCTTGGGTATACGATCCTGTATCCAAATAGATCAACCCTTGCTGACTTGTGGCGCCCGTGCTTGAATTTGCAACAACGATGCAACGATACCAACCGCTCCCGACCGGCTGAATTGAAGAAGAAATAGCATTGCCTACACTTGTCGTGCCAGCGGTTAAATCAAAGTTGCTGAGAATATAATTGCTAGCTTTGTCGCGTATGCCGACTCGTGCCGTGCTTTTCGTGCCAGCCTTTAAGTAGCACGAAATTGTGTACGTTGTGCTGTCAGCAAGGGTGACAGTTTGAAAAACAACCGGATTTGCTGTGGTTCCGTTTGTATCTGTCAAAGTGTCGGCTGTTGCTGTTCCGTTTGGCGCAATAGCCGTTCCCGCTGTTGCTACAGCACCACCAGCGCCTGACCAATTTACACTGTCAAACTCCTCACTCCTCAGCAACAAATTAGTAACCGCCGTTCTAATCACCCCATCGCCGTCAACATACGTTGCGCTACTTTGGCGGGTGTGGGTGACCCTTGTATCAAGAGTCCTAGTGCGAGCAAACTCAAGGTCAAGGGAAGCCTGATTAAAAATGTCACCATTACGAATAATGGGTGACAAATTTCGCATCAAACGCTTAGGAGCGATAACTTTCATTTACCTTGGCCTCGGTATGCCTTTTTACCTATTTTAGGCTTACTGTTTTTACTTGAACCTTGTCGGGTGGATTTGGGTTTTGACGGTAGTTTTACTTTACCGCCGCTAATAGTTTTACGCATCAGGCCAAGGGGTAATAAACGGTTCGGGGTTGGGTTCGGCTTTGCCGGTTGCTTCGACGTAAACTACAGGAGAGCTGGTTACCAGTGCTGCTAGCTCTTCAGTAGCGACGCAAGCTGCAATTTCAGCTTCTCGGTTGTTACAAACGGTGCGAACAGATTGGCGGTAAGTCAACACGTCAGCTGGAATTTCGACACCGGTTTCAGCTTTACGGGTGACGTACCAATCAGAAGGGGCAAGTAGGGTGCCAGCGATTTCCTTTTGCTTGGCAATCCACTCGGTTTTCAAACCGCGATTGATAATCTGAACGCCGTCCTCATCGAGCACAGGGTCACCGTTTTCATTGACCGCAGGTTCATCCTCAAGACGTTTGGGAAGATTGTGGTCCCAATAGAACCTAGTGTCTACAGGAACTGGATCAGGTTGCCAAGTAATACCTAAAGCATCTTTTTCAGCTTGAGTGGCGTTACGAAGAAACGTGTTGGGATACCAAGTCCCGTCAGAACCCCGGAACGATTTGCCAACCCTTAGTTGGGTGCCGTTTAGAAAATAAGGCATTGTTTCTTGTGTTTACTAGTAGTTTATCTCGCTGTGGCGGGCGAAACGCCGGAGCCGCCAAATGGGTTTGAGGCAAAACACATATACACAAATGTTCCGCCATTGGCATTGCGGTCAGCGGTAGAGGCGCGTAATTTAAATCCGTTTGACAAAAAATCTACATCTGTAAAAGTATTTTCGGCATTGGATTGATCTGAGTAGAACTCTTTGTCCACAGGGTTATATGTGTTTCGTGCGGCATCAACCATGAACCAGTTAGCCGTACTGTCGGTGCGCTTCCATATCAAAAATGCAGGAGCAAACGATGTCGCTACAAACGGGCCATCGCTAGAACCATTTCCGGTGTAGCTGCCGAACTTGCTGTAGCCTTCGACTTCGGCAAAGCAGTAGGCGACGTGATTGCTTCCGTTTTCATTTAGAGCGTTCCAATTCCCCAAGGTAAAAACCGTCGAATTTGGAAGTGTGTCATTCCAAGCTGTAGTTGCGTCCGCAGTCCCCGCAGTTGTATTAAGAACAAGATAGTCCGTCTCAGGAGCAGAAGTATTGGCGGCGTGATACACCGGCCAAGCTTCAATTGAACTTCTGTTTTTAATGATAATCATTTTTGGGGCAACACCAAGACCATGCCCAACTGTGGCGCCACTTACGTTGGTCCCCGTATAAGTAACAATCGAGAACCCAGCGGTGGGGTTGGCGCTTACCGTGCTGGTGATGCTGCCGTCGGTGTTGCTTGAGCCGCTGCCGCCTGCTTTCCAGTTCCAAGCGACGTATGTATAACCGCTACCGTTGGTAGATCCAAAACTAGTGTTTTCACTGCCTAAGGTAAAACCTGTGCTAGTTGGCGTAACGCTGCCGTCCGTGATTTCGGAATCAGTTGCGCTAGAGCCAATAACCTTGGTAGCGCCTCTAAGCACGTCATACCAAGCGTGATTGCTGCTAAGACTTCGGATTTTTATCCAAGTAAGATCAGGTTGGAACCCAACATCAGTTCGAGCATTGGTTGTACCCGTACCCGTATAAAGCACCGTATTGAAATAATCCGACCCATCCGCAATGTCCGGCGCGGGCAGGTTGGCGGTGTTCAAGGGCAAGAAATTAGTCGGTGGGGTGTAGGCAAAATCGCGTTGTCCGAAGTTTACCTCAAAGCCAGATGATCCTCCGCTGTTATTGTCGCAAACAGCAATCATCGTTGGAACACCTGAAATACTGGAAATGTTTATGCTTCCAGTCCCTGCAGCAGGATCAGCTGAATTTTGCCAAGTTCCGTTTTTGGAAAAATAAAGTTTATGGTTATCCCTGTCTAAAGCTATGCCAACAATATCATTAGTTGTATATGTACTGCCAAACGTAGTCTGTGTACCATTGTTGATATACTGTCCGTCCCAGCCGTCATACGCCCAGGAATCAGCATCTGTGCCAAGAATTTTATTCGTAGATGTTGTCCTAGTTGCTATGCCAATTTGCTCAAAACCGCTTGTTGATGTGACTTTGATTTCTGCATAAAACTTGCCCGCCGATGGCCAGATAGTGTTGCCCATGTAGCGGAAGCCAGTACTCGCCGTAGTTACATTCAAGTTGCCGTTTGACAATGTAGATCCTGAAAAGCCAGTGTCTATCGGATTGAAGGTACACCAGTTCGTCGTCGGCGTGTCGCTCATCACGTCCGTACCAATGCCGGAGGTGGTGAAATTATTGGCAGTGAAGTGATTGCCGTTACCGCTGTGGTCGTGCCCGATGCCGTTGGTGGCAGTGGAGTCAAATGTTAGATACCAGCCACGATTTCCATAAGTAATTCCAGTAACTTCGATGGGACGCCAAACGCCATTGTCGTCGTACTCACCAAAATCAGTCGGATCATGCGCCGTACCATCAACGTGGTGGTATTCAGCCATGTACCCATCAAAGTAATTGGTAAAAGTAGTTGTAAGACGCCCAATACCTACCGCATAGCTACCGTTTTGCCCCAGAGGCACTTGGTTCTGCCCTGGATAACTTGCGCTATCAAACTGAGTTATTTGTGCGCCATTGACGTACATTTTCACTCGATCCGAAGACGTGGCTTGGGTCGTGTCAACTGCTACAACAATATGAAGCCAAGCAGAAGGGTCTCTGTATCTTGCAGATGTTTTGAGAGTCCACTGCGATGCGCCACCAGAACTGTGAATTTGACGATAATAAAGTTGATCATTACTGTCAAACTTAATGTCGTTGTAAAGGGTGCTAGTAGGAGCAGATCCGAAGACATTGTTATCGTTACCACTAATTCCCGACCGTTTTACCCATACGCTGTGGGTGAAAATCTTGCCATCTGTAGGGCTGGTGCCTCCATTTAACTGAAGATATGCACTGTCGTCATCATTAAACCGCAAGCTCTGCTCGATCTGATACCCAGCAGCAGCAGCGGCAGAATCAACAAAGAAAGAAGGATATAGAGGCATTAGGCAATACCTTCAACGAAGTTACCAAGCAGAATTGTTCCACTAGCTTGAACAAAGAACGGCACAATAGCTGGGAATGAAGTAGGAGCTGTATAAGACCCTCCTGGGAAGTCAAAGTGGCTACCAAACGAAGTAGGAGCAGCAGTGACTCGAATCAAACCAGCTGTACCAGCAGTTTGGTTGGTGGGGTTAGGGATAGCAATAGCACCGCACGTCCAGTAGTTACCAGTACTGAGATCGAAGTCACTTACCGTGATAGTACGTTCTGTGCTTGATTGAGTGGCAGTAAAGGATTGTGCAACGTCAGTCTTTGCTGTATCTGCGTCAAAGGCTTGGACATCAGTACCGATAGCAACACCAAGAGTGGTACGTTGTGCTGAAGCATCTGCATCATCAAGCAATGCACGTCCAGCTGCAGTACAAGTAATCTCTTCTACATCACCAGATCCTGCGCTACTACGACCAAGGAGTTTGTCAGTAGCTGAAACGTCTTGGATCTTTGCGTAGGTAACAGCCCCTGCAGCGATTTTGCCTTCAGTAACAGCCCCTGCAGCGATTTTGCCTTCAATAACAGCTCCGGTATCAATGGACCAAAGCGTACCGTTACCAGCAACAACAATTTCTCCTTTATCACCGTCAGGAACACCAGCACCCTCTTGAACAGAGTCTTGATACTCTTGAAGGCCGTAGCGGATTTGGTTATCAGCGTTGTTAAGGTCTTGAGCTGTCAGCGTAGAACCTGCTGTGTAAACCACAGTTGGATCTGCGATTGATGTGATTCGTTGAAGGAAGACCTTAGCGTTACTTACAGCACTGTTAAGAACAATTGCAGTTCCAGCGCTGTTAAAGGTGTAATCAGTTGTCAGAGTTTGTAAAACATCGTTTACATAAACTTTGATGTCTGATTGCCTGATGTAAGGAATGGCGTTGCCATCACTATTCGTCAGAGCAAAAGTGGTACCAGATGCACTGGTATAGGTGATTGATGCAAATGCCATTAGCGGGTACCTCCAGTTAAGCGGTTGTTGGTGATCATCTCTTTCATTTCAGCAGGCATTTTGTACCGCTGACCTTCGTTAGTGCCGTTGTAATACTGCTGTCTACCTAACTCAAATAGCATTTTGATGTGGTTCGATAGTTTAATTTTACGAGGATTATTGTCTCGATCCCAATTTGGAGTTTCCCAGCCAAGCATTCCTCCAAATAGTCCCGATACTCCGCCACCAGATGGCATCAAAAATGGGCTATCAACTGAGGGAAGAGAAGCGTAGTCTTTTCTACTGATAAAGTCTTTAAGAGCACTGTGTATTCCTTTGTGTTGTTTACCAGATACTGGGTCTGTATATTCAAGTTCAGAATTCAAAAACCAATTGAAATAATTCAGCTGAGTTTCGTCCATACCAACGCCATCTTTATGGAACATACTGGTTCTTGGGCCTTCTTGTAGGTTATGAACAATTTCCCTTTTAACAGGATCATCTTCCAATTTGTCAGGGAAAGCCCAATAACGACCCAGAACAGACTGAAGCATATACCACTGACCTGCGTGGTTAGCGCTTACTGTTTCTCCAGGTTTACCGTACCAAAGTGCCTTACGGGAGCTAGTTTCCGGTAAGTTTTTAGCTTTAGCGACAAGGATATCAATAATAGGTTTCAAAGGTTGGTATTCAGCTGTGTACCCAAAAGTATTTCCAAGGGTATCAAACGCCATATCAATAGTTCCTTCAAAAACATCTGCAAAGTCAAACTTACCTTTACCAGCTTTTCTTTGATAAAAACCTTTTTTTGTAAAACGGGTTGTGGGGCTAGCTGGTTTACTGGGATCAATCCCTTCAGCAATAACTTTACGCAAGTTGAGATAAGGGTCTCCAGCCCGAGCAAAGGCTCCGCTCAGCACTTTAGACACTTTGGCTGTATCATTTCGGCCCGCAGCACTAAGAGCTTCGATAGCTCTTTGAATACCAGCAACGCCTGGAGTATCCAAAATGTAATTAGCTAAAGCAGCCGTAGCCGCAGTAACTAGATTTTCATTACCCCTAGAAACTCCAAATTGATGCAAATCTCGAAGTGTTGCGTGAAGTGCAATGGTGTCGCCAAGTGGAGGGAAGTAGCGATAAGGAAAGCGACGATCACCAACTTTCCAAGTAAACATATCTACTTGTCCCATGGTTGGTCGATAGCTATTTTCTAAACCGCCGGTAATATCTTGATTACCATCTCGAACTAGGAAAAACGCTGCAAGCTGGAGGCCGGTTGCAAGAGCCAAAGCCCCTTGAGCTTTAATGCGAGTGTCAAAATCAGAACTGAAGTACTTACTCTCAAATGATTTGATACTGTTTTTCATATTTGCTGGTAATACTTCTAGAACTTGATCTGGAAGATTTTTAAAGCCAACGCGAGCAACATCAACTCCAGCTTGGACGATTTCACCACCAGAGCTAATCATTACAACGTTTTTGATGGCATTTAAAGGAGATGTAACAATTCCAGCCATGTCGTTAGCAAAAGCTGAAACCACAGGATTTGAGGAATACCGCCATTTATTGATGCCTTCAGCAACGTCAGCAAAACCGCCAGTTAGCTCAGCAGTCATATTGCTAGCCTGAATCAGCTCCATAAATTGGTTATCTAAAATTGAATAACCAATTGTTTGACTATCTAGCCCAACGGTTACAGGGCTATACATTTTGTTGAATTCTTTATCTAGGAGCTTAGTAATTTCTTGCTCTCGATCTGCAATGTTAAGAAGACCTGCGTTGATCTTTTCATCAACTTCTTCAATAGCTTTTGCGTGAACCCGTGCGTTAGCAAATAGAGCCGTAGTCATTTCATCTCCAGCAGCTGAAAGTTGGAAAGGAAGACTAAGATTCACGTATTCACCAGCTGGGTAATAGCTAGTTTTACCTAAACCAGCGCGTCGCAGTAGAGAGGTGCTAGGCCCAAGGAGGGCTTTAGAAAGAAGACTCCTGTACTGCCACCGCTCTCCTGCAATGAAGTAATCGTGAAAAACCTTACCAAATACTCGTGAATTATTGATAAAGTCAAAAATTTTAGGATCTACATCTCCCCGTTCCAACGTGTAGTTAACAAATGGGAAAGTCACTTTATTAGCTTGTAGGTCGGCAAGAATCGCATCGTCACGCCTCAAGCTAGTACCACCAGGCATTTCAAAGGCCTTCTTCATAGCTTGACTGGGATCAGTGATGCTTCGCCCAAACACAAAAGATTTAAAGGCTTGATCTAAGGCCAAGCTGTAATAGTTTTTAAGTAACAGCAGCGTATCCGTTTCAAGCTTTGCTCTTTTAAAGCTTTGAGCAGCTGCTTGGGTTTGACCTAAGAATTTTGCCGTAGTTCCGTTCAAAGTTGCAGCAGTTAGTTGGCCCATAATTCGGGCGCTAATTGTACCAACGTTTTGAACTGGAATAGAGCCAATAGTTTGAGGAGCAGAGATCATACTTCCAGTCTGAATGCCACGAAGAATGGCAGGACCAGACAGTTTCAACTCACGAAGTCTGTCAATATTTCCTTCAGTTTGAACGACTTCATCAGCAAGCTTTTCAATTGCTGCAAGTTCTTGCTCAGCAAACGTTTCATTGTTCTCCGCTTTTTTGAGAAACTCTCCAAGTTGGTTATCGACCTCTTCCTTAGCTTCTCGTGCAGTTTTACTTGCAATTTCAGCAAAATCAACTGCATCGCCAAATCCGAGCAGTTTTTTGTTTGCGTAAGTCAGTAGTTCCTTTTTACTCTTAGCTGTAGAAACAAATTCAATTTGATTCTGCTTAGCAAAAGACCTAAGACCGTTACCAAAACCTTGGAACAGTACGTCCATTGTGCCAAGATTCTGCTTAAGCAAGGCAAAGTTTTTAGCCAAATTGCTCAGAGCTACAGCGCGGTCATTTGGAGTGCTATCAGGGTTATTAGAAATAATCCTGTATTCTCTAGACGATTTGAGCGCGTTTACACCGCTGTCCCGAAGCATAGCCGTAGGCGCTATGACTTTATTCAGGTTGTTGCTTACCTCTTTACCAAACTTTTCACTTTCAAGCAGCAAGCCAAACCGTTTGATATAAGAGTCACCACCTAAGGTATCTGCCAAATTGTCAAACGCAATTCGATACTGATTTTTTAGGTAGTTTGGATCTCGAGCATCGAGAAACTCAACGCTAGCTTTAACTGCAGCCGCTTCACTAAGATCTGCTGTGTACTTCACAGCGTTAGTGTTAAATATTTTAGTTGTCTTTTTAGCCAGGTCTAGACCGTTATTTGGGTCTTCAGCGATAAGCTTGTTTTGACGATTAATTGTGTCTTCAACACCTTTGACATACTCCTCAAGGGTTTCTTTAGTTTCAGCTGGATTTTGGTATTGATTTCGACCTTTATTGATGTCTTTGACGACTTCTGCGTTGGTTAATTGCGGTTCATCTCGGAGTACTTCATTAGAAGCCCTTTGAACTGCTTGCAAATCTGAATCAATAACAATCTCACCAGAGTCTGTTTTGGTAAGAGGGGCTTTATTAACAACAGGCGTAGGAGCCTTAGGGCGAACCAACCCTGTAGTCAAAGGCAGTTCTAGTTGATTAAATTCTTCAATATCCCCAACAACAGGTGCCAAACCACCGTTGTCGATGACCTTGTTATGAATCTCGTCAACACGAGCAATAAAAGCGTCTACAAACTCAGGATTAAAGTTGTCGGTTGCTACAGCAATTTCAGCTGAATTTAAAAGGTCTTTCAGTTCTCCGTAAGCCTGACCGAGATTATCTTTTAAGGTGTAATCGTAATCAATTTCATCCAAACGATTTTCGCTAAACAGCAGGCGGTTGCGAGCCTCTAAATAACCGATCCTTTGAGCGTTTAGCTGATCAAGAGCATCGACAAGAATACGAGCATCACTTAGTGAATTTCTAAACCCAATAGAAGCTCCTTTTTCCCTGATCAAAGCGTTTTCAAGTTGTGCAACTCGAGCAGCCTTTTCAAGCGACAGATTCTCAACTGTTTGACGTTCAAGACGCAAAACATCAAAAGCATCCAACCGCTCAAGAGCTTGATTTACTAGGCGTACTTTTGTGCTGTTTTTACTGGCTCGTTTTCCAGTACCGGTTGATTTGTTGATCCAATTCGGATCTTTTGCAACTGCTTCGTCATAAGACGCTAGCCGTGCCTCAAGATCAGCCCGTTTTTTGATTAGCTGTTCTTCAGTTTTGATCCCTAGCTGCTGCTCTGCTTGAGCGACACGAGCATCAATGTCTGCCTTTTGAGCGGTAACATCTGGAAGCTCTTGAACAGATTTAGTTAAAGATTCAATTTCTGGGATAATGCTTTGACGTGATTGAAGGTATGCTTCAGCTCCGGAACGAGAACTAAAAGTAATTTTGCCTACGTTTTCATCAATTTTGCGGTAAAGATCAAAGTTAATTTCCCCCAGTTTTTCTTCAATATTTGAGTAGGCTTTTGCGATACCATCAGCTACAACTTCTGCTTGGGTTTCGGGAGTAGCCTCTTCAACGGCTTGTTTAAGTGCAGAGCTTAGGGGTACTCCAGCGCCTGCTTTATTGAAAAACCTGTTTGCAGCCCAGAAAGCCCCACGAAGGCCAGTCAAAGTAACTGCGCCCATACCAAGCTCTTTATATTGCTCATAGGCGTAATTAAAGGCGTCAGGCGATTCAGCCATCAAAGCTTGGACACGAGCAACGCGCTGTTCATTTGTTTCTAGTTTTTGAGCTTGGTCTAGTTTTGCTGCGTAAACTCCAGACGCTTCTGGACGAATCGCTATAGCACTGACCAAAGCATCAGGCAAAAGATCTTTAGCCAAGAACGTTGCCCCAAGTTCAAGACCCTGTTTAATGTTTTCTGCTTTCCAAATATTCTGAAAATTAAGAGCAGTTTGACTAGCTTTAACGCCCAGGGACGGTGCTTGACTTAGGCTGCTAATGCCACGATCTAACAGCATCGCAGAAGCGACTGTAGAAGCAAACTGACCAACAGCAGTCTGTGGTTTAACGTATTGTTTTACATACTCACTGTCGTCGCTAAAAATAGGACCAACAATTGGGGTAGATGGTTTAATACCGTATTTGAAACCCTCAACATCTCGACCGGTCTTTTGAAGGGTTTCAATAGCTGCTTCAGCGTTTTTAAATCGTTGTTCAACTAAATCGGGATTAGTTTCTGTCATAGCGCTGACATCACCACCACTGGCAAGAGCGGCACCAAGATCAACACCTTGAGTAACAGCTCCAATCTGCTCACCAGCTGCTACTAAAGAGTTAAGAGCCTGTCGAGGGGCGTCTTTAAGAACACGAGCCGATTCCTGCCCAATTGTTGTTTGTGTTCCTGGAATTTTAGTTTTACCAAGACCTGAGGCAGACTGAGCTGCAGCTACTACCGGGGCAAAAGGACCAGCCAAAAACGTCAGACCAGCGCCTTGTACTGCTTGTTTTAGCTGTTTCTTAATATCTTCAGCAGCACCTTGAGCTGCACCAAATACTTGTTGGCCTACTCCTTGAGCAGCGCCTAGCGCCTGTTGCCGAAGGAACTGACCAACATCAAAATTACGAGCAGACTGGCGTTTGTTCTTTGTTTTAGTGGTAGTTTTTGGGGCTGGCTTAGGAGCTGGCTTAGAAGCCGCTTGAGGGGCTGCTTGGGGTTTAGCGGTAGTTGATTCCCATTCTTGCTTATACCGTTGATCAGCTTGCTGAGGATCCTCAATAAAAACAGATTGACCGTTACGAAGAGGGATATAAGGCATTTGGAGGAAAAGCTACTAAGGGCGCTTCCTCCAAAATACCGGATATATCTAGAAATTGCTATTTGCGGCGGAACATTGGAACCAAATTCAACTGAATGAACCTAGCTTGAACAGACTGGTCCTCGTATTGAAATTCTTGAGTAGGTCTACCAGGACCTGGCTTATAGAGTTGAAAATGGACGTGACCGGGGTCTCCAGCGCCTGTACCCGAGTAGCCAGGGTTTGAGTTAAACGGGGAGTCATCTCCACTTTTACCTACAGGCCTCCCCTTACTGATGACGTCACCTTCTTTCCAATAAAGGCGCGCCAAATGAGAAATTCGGAGACGATCCCGTTTGTTGTAACCAGGGCCACCGTTACTTGCCTCAATAATCACTGACAAACCGAAGCCTCCATCCATACCAGCAAAAATCACCTTACCGCTTATGGGAGAAGGGACGTTATTTGCTAGTTGATTGTTCTGTCGTACAAGGGTGACATCAATAGCTCGGTTTTTACTGTGGCTGTGGTGGGGGTTTGTAATTTTAAGAGCGACATCACTTGGCATTGGACCAGTGACTGCTACAGCTGGCTGCGTTATAGCTTGAAGGTTTTTTGAGATTTTTTGAATGTTGGGGGGAAGATTCTTATTGCCAAAGAAAGTTTTGATCTGCCGTTCAACAAGCTCAGAAATAGGGATCTGCCCTTTAAAAGCTAGCGTATTCAGATTCTGTAGCGAAGCTCTAGTTGCGTTACTAACGCTTTGAGGGTTGTCTGTAATTGCAGCGTTAACCAGTTCTCCCATTTCTGTTTGATTAAAGAAAAGTTGAGAATCCAATGCGGCACGGGCTAGTTTTGGGTTGTTACCAAACGTACTAGACGCTCTCAAAGACCAAGCTGCTCTGTTGTCAGTGTCTCTAAAACCAAAGACCCAACGACCACTGGTATCCTTTTTAGAGCCGGTTATAGGCGTTTTATTAAACTTGCCTGGCTCAAGGTTGTAGTAATAATCAACATCGTTGTACTCAGGTCTTGTAAAGAACGACCTTTCAGCATCAATCAGCAGCTGCCTTTGAAACTGAGGATCAGTAATATCTTTTCCTGCAGCTCGAGCTTCATTCAGTTTTCGAGAGAAATAACTAGTGGCCTCGTCTTGAAGCAACCGACCAGCTTCTGTAATAGCTTGCTTTAAAAGTTTGTCTTTTTGAGATCTAACACCAGCTTCATCAGTGGCCATTTCTTTGATTTGAGGATCTTGTAAAAATTGACCCCTCAAACCTTCTTTAAGATCTTTAATCAAATCAGCTCGAGTTTTATTAAACGCAGTGCGGTCTGCTGCGTTATCTTTGCTTTTTGCTTCATTGATCATCTTCAAAAGATCAGGATAAATATCTGATCCCTTTGCCTCTTCCCTGACATTTGCAGGAAGCTCAAAAATTTGATTATCAATAGCAGCCTGAGTTAAATCAATCAATTCTTGCTTTCGTTCTGGTGTCAACAGCTTTTGAGACAGCTTGTAATTTTTTCGAATTTCATCGACGAAATCCTGATAAGGAATTCCCAATTGCTTTGCTTTTATTGCAGCGTTTGCTTCCTCCCTGTTAATCTGCTGAATAATTGCATTATCATCTGCATTTGGATTTTGAATCCACCAATCAGTTGCTGTAGTTTGAATCGTTCTAAAAGCTTGCCGTTTTTGACGTTGGAGTCCGCGCTCAATAGAACCCTCTCGCAGTTCATCACGTTTAGTAGCTCGATCAGCAGCAGCTTGAATAACCTCTCCAAGAGGACGGTTTTTACTATCACGTAAATCAGTCAGCTTCACGCCGTTAACATCAATCTGACTGAGAACTCCGATCAAATCTGATGCGCTATAAGCGTGACCAATATCACTCAAACCATTGCCATCAGCGTCCAAAAGAAGAACGTTTTTGTCGAAAAGCTCAGCAAAAGCGTCAGTAGCTTGTTGACCTGAGTAATTGTTTTTGTTGATTAACCAATCACGATATTCTTCAATACCCTTTTTAATAGCATCAGCGTTGTAGGTTGTATAGCCGGTTGCTGCACTAAACGATGCTCCTAGCTTCCAGGCTCCTTTAAGTTTCTCACCAGCAGTCTGCCGAGTAATTCGATCGTTTAGTTCAAAAGCTTTGTTATCTAAATCTCGTTTGAGATCAAATAAAGTGGCACTAAGTGGTGGATCAATTTTTGCGGCTTGGTATGCCTCAGGAATATCTGAATACTCTGCTTTTAGCTCTTGAGCTTTTGCAGCTAAGATCGCAGCTCTTTGATCAACTGGAAGTTCTGCAAGATTGTCAGCTGCTTGTTTGCCCCAAGAAGCGAGGTTTACAGCAATCTGATTTCCAGCGTTAGTAGCCTTGGCGTCGTAATAGTAGAAATTAGTCCAAGGGTTGCTCAGTTGATTTTGACGAGCTAATTCAAATTCGCCTTTCTTTTTAAGCTGTTCAGTTTCGCTAGCGTTTTGAATTAAGTCTTTATAAGCTGTAGCTTCAGAAGCGAGGATGCGTTCTGCTTGTTGCCTCTTCTCTGCTTTGTAGTTTTCAAATAAAAGTGTTGAACCTCGCTCAAAAACACCGCCTTGAGCTAAAAAGTTTTCAATGTTTTTAATGCCCTGTTCTGCTGCAGTATCCCGCTGAAAACTAGCGGCATACATCAACTGACCTCCTACTTGCTGAGGGATCGCTGAGGGTTGTGCAGGAGCTGGAAGAGCAGCAGGTTTTTCTGGTTGAGCTACCAGATCTCGAATCTGGCGTTGAGGCGTAATACCAAAGCTGCTAGTCATTAGGGTGACTCCTCAGGAGTAGTAGGTGCGGATGCTGCTGGTTTAGTTCCAGAATACTGGGATTGTCCTGGCACAGCTTTAGGAGCCGGGGGTTGCATCGCCTGGTAGTTCAAAAACGAATCCAAACCAACTGTTCCAAGTTGGAATGTAAGGTTTGAAACACTAGGACCTCTAGCAGGCGTAGGCGCAACAGCTGTAATAGGCAGCGGAGCTAGGGGTTTAACTGGATCAGCAATCGGTTGAGGTGTATAGAACTGAACCTGATTTACAGTGTTCTCACGAGCCACGTTAAGAGCTTCACCAGCTCGTATCTTGTCAGCAATCCTGAAGTTACGAGTAATTTGACGATTGCTTACGTTAGCCAGCCACTGTTGACTCTTAGCTGATTGCATTCCAATAACGGAACGGCCAACTTGACCGCCAGCTGCAATCTTGGCTGCAGAAGCAATGTTTTGAGCACGAATGTTTTCTAGCTCAATCGTTTCCTTTGCTTCCTCTTCGTAGAAGCGTCCTTCAAGGTCTGCTAGCTGCTTTTCAAAGTTTTTAGTAGCAGTAGTAGCTACAGCACCTTTAAAGATGGCTTGCTGCTCTGCTAGTTGTTCTTCATACTGTCTACGACGTTCAACGTAATCAGCCTCCCGATACCAAGCGTTGAGCTGCATCTCGTAGTTACGGTAGTTCTGCTGGCTTTGAGCGGCGTATTTAGTCCAAAACTCCGTTTCAGCTGCAGCGTTTGCTCGTTGAGTTTCAGTCTGCGCAAGTAGATGGGACGCAACAACGCCATAAGTCTCAAGACCAGTCCTAGCAATATTGAGAATTGAAGGTAGGTCAAAAATACTTGATTTAGGTTCTACTGGAGAAGCTTGCGGGATAATAGTTTTTTCTGTTTTAGCCATTAGCCGTACTTCCTCGCAACATCAAAATAGAGACCAGTCCACTCAAGCGCGATGAACTTAGCCTGGTCGATGCTGTTGTTCACTAGCTCCACTGTAACTTGGTCGTTCTTGCTTTGAATATAGGCTCGGAATTTTGATTCCTCGAACGCCTCCTCTTCGTTGATGACAATGTTGCCGTTTAGGGGTTCACGACGATCAAACTCATACGTCACCTTGTCGCGGTGTTTAGGAGTCACCTCAACGGTAAAGTATCGAGAATCGTTGTAATAAATATCAACGTATCTAAGCTGCAAACGCCCAGTACGATTACCAATAAAAGTGTTCTCAGTTGCTGTTCTTGAGTAAGGCATAAGCTGAGGCGGTCTGAAAGTGAACGTATATTGCTCACCAAAGACCCAAGAGCTGTTTGAAAAATCCCCAAGGCTATCGCAAACGAAACTAGTAACACCAGCCGCAATATTATTAGCCACGATCCAACGCTTTTCAGGTTCTGTTGCGTCGCTTGCATCGGACTTGATGACAGCAAATTGACTGGTGTTAACAGTACGGTAAGGCAGAGTGACCGTGGTTTTGTTGGTACCAGCGTCGTAACTGAACGTCACAGCACCGATGTCAGTTGTGATAGAGCTAGACAGCTGGCGATCCAGCAAGAACAACTGATTAGGATTTTGCGGAGGTCGTGAGGCGTTAATACCTTCAAGGTAGTACTCAGCTGTTCCGCTGTTGTCGTATTCAACCAGTTTGAACAGAGTACCTTCAATAAAGTCACACCAGTGAATTTGTTTGTTAGGGAAGATCCACTTATGCCAAGCATTCTGTCTGTTAGTTAGAGAGCCCCCAGAGGCTTCCCAGAAGAACTGGTACACATACAAAGCGTCGTTGTCGTCTCTGCTGAGCGCCACTAGGTACTGATCAGTACGGCTAACGGCTAGCGAGTCAATGTTCTTAGGGATGTACTTGGGAACAGTTTCTGTGATAACTGCTGTTTGACCCAAGTTGATACCAACGGTTCGGTCAGTCGTAATGAAAGTATGCAGACCAGTAAAGTCACCTTCTTTAACTGGAAAGATAACTTGCGGGCCAACCTGCTCAGGACGTACATCAGATTCCATAGTGATGGAACTGATACGACCAACAGAAGCAGTTTCAGGAGAGAACGTAACGTTGTCACCTGAATACAGACGGAACTGGTTTTCGTTGGAGAACAAGATCAATTCGTCCTGTTGCTGCAACGCATAGTTCAACACAGCAACGTCGTTACTGACTGCGGTCAAGTCAATAGGATCACTGTCTACAACTTGCAAAGCTGATTGCTGCCAGAAGTTGTAGTAAGCGCCCGCCTCACTCAGGATGACGTTCTCACCGCTTACAAAGCCAAGACGGTTCTTAAAGAACACGATGTCGTTGATGGTGTTTTCAACAAACGACGGTCCTGGCATTTCATCTGCATCACCAGCTAGTCGGTTAATCCAGCCAGGAATATCAATAGACGTAGAACCGTCGGTATACGCCGTACCGCTAAACGGTTGGAAAGTAAACCGAGTCAGGCCGTTGTCGTTTCTGTAGTGGACAAAGGCGTGGGGCATCGTGGTTTTGTCATACTGTCCACGAGTTCCCCAACCAGCAGACTCTTCCCACACACCGCGAGCAAAGTCACCGTTAGTAGTGGTGTTCTCTGCGTTGAATTTGAGGTAGTACGAGCTTTGATCTGTTGCTCCATCAGGAGCTACAAGCACTGTGTAGCCTTCCCAAGAGAACGAAGGTAGCTCAGTGATGTTTGTAATCTGATTAGAGAAGCCAGACATCAGGGTGTTACCCCTGGCGTCAGCAGCAAGGATGCTTTTGATGTAGCGGTTTGCGTTAGCGCAAGTAATCAGAATTTGAGAGTCTTGAACCTCAAAGTTCAGCTCGTTGTGAACGTCAACTTGATCAAGACCGTGGCCAATGGTCAAAGTGGTTGAGCCGTTAGCTGTTGCGTTAACAGCTGTACCAGCCTCGTTGACCAGAGTAAAGGTCAGTGCAGTTGTATCGACAGTACCAATAAAAGTATTAGCAGGAATGCCAGTACCAGTAATACGTTCTCCGCCATGGACCTGAACAATATCTGTAGCTGTAACACTTGTGATAGTAGAGCTACCAATAGATGTTGAACCAGTAATGGTATTTGTAAAACTAACTATTCTTGCGGCAATGTCAGCAGAACTAACAACGTTTGCGTCCCCTGCAGCGTTAGTAAGAGACGGTGTTAAGTAATGACCACTAATCTCATCACCGTTATCAAGAGTGATGTGAACTGAATACTCAGTATCGTAGTCAACAAGTTTTACCCAAATTTGAGCACGGGTAGGAACATAGGCACTACTGATCTCGCTAATGTTGTAACGAGTCAGAGTTTCTGTGCTGTCGTAATCAATCTGTTTTTGGATGTTGGTTATAAAAACGTAATCTTGAAACGACGTAGCCCTAAAGCGATCACGAGCCCTACCGGAACCACGCAGGTAACCAAGGTTACTAGAGGTAATGTTTGCAAAGGTTTGCTCAGCAGGAACAACAGTAGGCAATACCCCGCTTAGAGGTTCAATGTTGGAGACACCAGTAATAAACGTGTAACTAGATTCAACAGTAAGAGTTACGCCTGTAGTTGTTGCCGTTGCGTTCTTATCTAGCGTTACTCGTGAAGTTGCTGTATCAATATCAAGAATCTTGGTGCCATCTGGAATACCAGTACCAGTAACACCAGCACCAACATACAGATCTGTCATTGAGCTGACAGAAGCAACAACAGCAGAACCGCTAGTGATGTTACCTGTACGAGATACTGTACGACTATCGTCTACGGCTAGAAGAACAAAGCGTTCAGTGCTACTGCGGTTGTAAACAAAAACCCAAGCTTCATCCCACTTAATGGGATTAGTCAATGTTAAACCGCCAGCGTTTTTAGTAAGAGTATCAATACGCTTTACAGGCACAGAGCCCAAGCGTTTTTTGAGACCCTCAACGAGATCACAGTTACCGTTTTCAAGTACCTTGGCAAACCCAGGCAGCACAAAGCTATCCGCTTGCTGGTTTACGCCTTTGTTCAGTGGGCCAATGATTTGGCTAAATAGTTCTCGTGACATTAGCGGCTCAGGATGTCGGGACCAAAGTTAGTGATCACACGGCCACCGTACATATCATCAGGACCGCTGATGAAGTTATAGTTCTGAGCCATGTCTTCAGTACGTTTCAACGTTTGAAGAGCTTTTTCCTCATCTTCAGCTGTGTAGCTTTCAATACTTGAAGACGTTACAGCACGGTTAGCAAAGATACGTCCAGCTCGAATCGTAATGTAACGTCGTCCAGTTTCTGGGATACTGTCCCAATCCAACTCTTCAACAATCTCAGCAACGAGGTCGCTGGTGTTACCAGTCATTGCGACACCAAGGCTGTTCCTTAAATCGTATGTATTCTTAACGCGATCAAAAAGCCGCAGACCGCGAAGAACAAACCTTTGTGACGGGTAACTAAGCGGGTTAAACCGGACAGCCAAGGTGTTGCTAGGAAGTTGGGATTGGCCTGTAGAAGCGTCCAGAGGAATGGAGTCATAAAGCATTGTGTTCCAAGACCAACCTGCGCCTTGAACCTCTCGACTAACCTCATCAAGAACTTGATCTGCCAGGCTTACATCACCTGTCAGTGGAGGAACGAGACTGTTTACAGGAGCTTCGCCAATAATGGCAAGAAGCGTATTAACTGCACTGAGTTTACTAGTCGCCATTATCGCAACAAAAAGGGGGAAACATTTCTGCTTCCCCCATTGTATTGGTAATTAGCTAATAGCTATTTATCAATAAGGATTGCCATCGTGCAGCAGGCTGACGCAGCACTCAGGACGCAGCACACCGTGACCCACAGCGTAGCTAGCAACCATCATGGTGCTCTGAGTCATTGCTTTGTACTCAGAACCAGTCATCTGCATGGACACGTCCTTCAGAGACACGGTACCCACGGCTTCCTTGGTGAAGCACAGGCCGAAGCAGTTAGCGATGGAGCTGGTGTTACCCTGCTCATCTTGCCAGTAATCGTTGTAGCCAGCTGCAGCTTGGCCGTCAGAACCGTCGCGACCGTTGACGTAGTTGGGACGCTCACCACGGGTGGTAGCGGCTTGGTTGTTAATACCAACGTAGGTCTGACCAGAGGTGTAGCTGTTAATACCCAGGTGGTTAGAAGTACGCAGGGTGAAACCAGCCACAGAAGCAACACGGTTAGAAGCAAAGGTGCCGTTAGCACCAGTACCACCGTTGAAGTCAGTGTTGATTGCGCGGTCAGAAGCCAGAACGTCGTAGTAGGCGCCAGGGCTCAGAACACAAACGCGACCGTCCTTAGGAGCATCCTTTTCGTCCAGAGCTTGGCAAGCTTTGAACAGGTTCTCAACGATCAGATCGCCACGAGCGTTACGATCAGCAGCACCGTTGAGGTTAATCCCGGTATAGGAGGTACCACCAGGCAGTGCATTCAGAACGAACAGACGCTCGCCAGCGGTGAAGGCTGCCAGAGAGCCAGTACCGATAGCGCTGATGGGGCTGATACCGAAGGTGGCTGCACCGTTGGTAGGAGCGGTGGTGATGACGGCATAAGCACCGGAATCTTCACCGTAAACAACTTCACCCACTGCCCAGTAGCTGAGTTCAGCGGTAGCGAAGTTAGCGCTCATGGTGATGGTGGTACCCGAGACAGAGCTGTAGGTACCGCCTGCGATTTGGAAGCGCTTGGAATCCCAGTCCTTGACGCGACCGTCAGACTCAGAAGCAGTCAGCAGGGTGCGAGCAAGGCGCTGGTCATAAGCCCGAGCCAGAGCGCGACCAAGTTCGGTGGAATAAATGCTACGGACGTCCCAATGAAGTTTGGCTTCATCGAGGTCGTAGATCGAAGCATCAGCAATAAGAAGGTCATCAATGGTGATGATCTTCTCACCGATCATGCCTTTGTTACCTTGGCCAACAATCCAATCACCAGGACGGTGGTAACGGCTAGAGAAGCGACCAGTAATGGGGAAGCTTGCAGACTTGCCCGAAGAAATCGAGCGCTTCATCGTGAGATCTTTGAAGATCGTTTCACGGTTGAAGGTGGTCAGAACTTCGCCAGAAAAGATTTTGAGGAAGTTTGCGTTTTCACGCTCAAAGTTACCGGAGGCGGAACCAGCGTTATATTGAACGCCATTAAGTCCACCCAACCGGCTAAGAGATGCAAAGTCAGGCATCGTTAGTTAGTAGGTAGGAATGTTTAACGCGCTCGCTTCGCACTGTTGTTATCGCCTCAGCGGCAACAATGTTT
>Ga0208161_1000607_pt1 | contig 20314 bp, 28 predicted proteins | sample CB_VirMetaG_3_FD_184538 | JGI IMG/M metagenome (GOLD analysis project Ga0208161, IMG submission 184538) | Freshwater to marine saline gradient viral communities from Chesapeake Bay - CB_1508_1S Viral MetaG (SPAdes) (version 4) | ecosystem: Environmental > Aquatic > Marine > Coastal | place: USA...
GTATAAGCCCAGCAGCCGCAGCGCTGGGGGCGTCAACAGCAGCCGCAGCAGCCTCGGCACCACCCAGCAAGAACCCCGGCACAGCAGGGCGGGCCTGACCCGTTGTGAACGCCTCAAAGCCAGACATACCCTCTGGAAATACCATGGGGGCGATTTCACCGCGCCGCAGACCAGCTTCTTCGTCGCTGCCACGCAAGCCTTCAATAAAGTCAAAAATCCCCGCAAACGGGCTGTTTGCGCGGCGATACCTGCGCAGCATGTCATCACGCTGATCGCCAGTGTATCCCCGTTCAGCCAGATAAAGCTGAAAATCGCGGGGTGACATTTCAAAGGCGTTCATCTCTTCATCCCACCGATTTCTGACCCTTGCAGCCCCACGCTTTGCGCCGGACCTTAACCTTGGGGGTGCGCTTCTGGCTCACCGTCCGCGCGCAGTACGCATCGCCGCGCTTCGTGCCGGGATACGACACGCGCTTGTGCGTCTTGCCCTCGCTGTCCTTGTACGTCGTGCCGTCGGCATACTTTTTACTTGGACTTTGCTTTTTTCGCACCAGACTTCCCCCTCGCAACCTTCAGGTTCGACCACGCATTCGGATACTTGACCCCACGCGCCTTCGACATCGCCTTGGCGCGGGACTTTTGGGATGATGTCAGCTTGGCCATGGTTAGTAGCCCAGTGGGCGAAGGCCCATGCGCTGCCGGAAATCATCGACGGTAGTGGGCTGCGGACGCGACGACTGGTAGTAAGGCAACCCATAAGGCTGCGACAGCCCAGAAGGTGGCAGAGTTCTTCCATAACGGTCATCCATGGGAGAATATGACGCCTCTGCACCAAAGGAAGGTGCAGAGCCAGTTCGGGGAATACCGGGTAAGGCACTTGTATAAAGTGCGGTCTGCGCGCTTGGGCTTGACCTCTGGTCTAGTATTTCAATTTCTCGCTGCGTTGGCTGGTCTCCAGCCCTTGCTTCATACTGGTCCGGGGAAACACCAAGCTGCGCGGCAAGGTAATCCACGTCCGACTGCGTCAGAAGCGAAGACGCACCCAAGGGCGCATAATCCTGCACAGGCACACCCGGCGCAGCCGTATTGTACGGGCCAGCTACCGCACGCTGCAGCATCTGCATGAACGGGTCAGTTGATGGCAACAAGGACGCCTCGACAGGAATTGGACCGCTCACAGGAAGCGTAACACCATAATCTTGCGCAGCGCTGGTCTCCCCGGCAGACGCAGCATTCAGCGCGGCATCCACCGCCCTCTGCGTACCACCAGTGCCGCCCAGAAGGCCCGCAGGGCGCATCTGTGGGCGCAGGGATGTCTGAGGTGCCAGATTGTCTTCAAGGCGCTGACGGTAGCCCGCAGGGCGCACACCAATGGCGTTCAGCAGCCCGCTGAAGGGGCCACCCTGAAACGTGTCGCCGGAACGGCCCGGACCGCCGCCGTCAATCATGTCACGGCCAGCAGAAACCCACTGCCCCGTCTTGGGGTCAGTGTAGCCGTAACCATTAAACCCACGCTGGCCCTGTGGGCCGGGTGCGGCAGCCATGCGCTCGGTGTAGCCAGCCGGGCGGACACCCATTGCGTTCAGTCCGGCGCTAAAAGGGCCGCCAACAAATGTCGGGCCAGAACGACCGGGGCCGCCACCATCAAACATGTCTCCAAAGGACGTGTAGCCGCCGCCACCGCCATCACCAGCCACGCCCAGCAAGCCAGCGCCCTCGCCCATGGAGACACCAGTCTGGCGGCCTATGCCGCCCTGACGCTTGTCTTCAATCGTGTACTTGCCAGAGTACCCTTGGTCAGACAGGTAATTCTCAACCTCACCAATGCTGCCAAACGACTGGCCGTCTACGCTATAGGTCGTAGCCATCACTTACCGCCCTTCAGGCAGCGACCAGCCGCCATGCACTTGGACTTGCTCTTGCAGCCCGCGCAGGGCGTAAAACGCTTCGTGGTCGTGCCGTACTGCATGCCAGCGGCCTCCAAAATTCCTCAAGGTGGTATCACTATACCCCATCAGTCAAAATAAAAAAAGGCCGCGCAGTTTCCCGCACGGCCCTGACTTAACGGAGGAGGAAAGGGCGCATGGAGCACGCCCACAACAAACCTACCAGATGGCTACAAATCAGACAATCCCACGAATATTGCGCCGCAACGGCTTCTTCCAGCCGCCAGCCGCCGCCAAACCATACGCCATCGTCGTGTGATCGGTCGCCAAACTCAAACAAAACGCATCAGCACGGTCAGGCGACTTCAACCCACGCTTCTTCATGCTGTCCTTCGACTCAACCTGAATTTTACCATTGCTGCTGAACGTGTACCTCGGAGCCGCCAATTCCGCGAACAACTGGTCATCTTTCGGCAACTGAACATCCCGGTTCTCCAGCCACTCCTTGGCCTTAAACCACAATTCACTGCGCAAATTGTTATACAAACCAACAGCCGCAGGACGTTCGCTCACATTCAAACCCCGCGCAGGTAAACCCAGTTCGCGCAACCGATCCAGAACGCCAGACCCCAAGCCAATGCTATCAACAATAATCTCCACTGGCCGCTTGGCAGGCGGTGACGTGTCATACTCCACCTTCACAGCACCCACCAACTGCATCAAATCCATCCCCTGCCACGTCTTCAAAGGATGAACCACCGGACCCTGCCGCTTACACAACACGCTGCTGTCATTCCCATGCCGGGCAACATCCAACCCCCAGATCGGCATCGTAAACTCATCAATCTCAACCTGATTGGCCATCGCATAGTCAATCAGATGCACAGGAATAACCGTGTCGTCCTCGGCAGGCGGGAAATTACCCAAGACACGCACATGGTACGCCGGGCTGTTCTCGCCGTAACGCAGCTTCATCTCTTCCACAAAGTCATCCGAAACTCGGGGGCTTTCCACGCAGGACACATGCATCGTGTACCACTGGTCACGCAGCCGGTGGTGCGTCTCATAAAACAAACCACTGTTTCGCGTCGGGTTCCCAGTCAGGATCGTCGTCGCGCTGTGACCAGACATCGATCCCGCCGCGCTTTCAAAAACAGCCTCGGGGACACCACTGGCTTCGTCCGCAATCAGCAAGACGTGCGGGCTGTGAACACCAGCCAAGGCTTCAGGCTGTTCCGCACGGCTGGTCCGACACGAAATAAAACAATCCGCATTCCGACCCTTCAATTCCACGCGGTCACTCTTGACCTCCAGAAGGTCGTGAAACGGCGGCTTAATCTCCCGCACCAGCCTCTTCACCTCGGCGAACAAGGCGTCGAATAACTGCGCAGATGTCGGGGCTGTCATCACCACCTTGCCGGGGACACGCCACAAGACATGCCAGATCGCAGCCATCGCAACTGCCGTGGACTTGCCAACGCCGTGGCCGGAACGGACGCTGATCCGCCGCTTCCTCGGGTCTGCAATGACGCGCAGGAATTCTTCCTGCCATTCGTCTGGCTGGATACCCAGCACCTCCCGCGCAAAAGTCACGGGGTCGTTACCATACCGCTTCGCAAGCTGCAGGAACGGGTTTTCGCTTGGGTTTGTGGCTGATCTCTCCATGCTGGCAGTTTTGCAGAAAATTTTTCTGGCAGGCAACTGAATTGATGATCGTTAAGGGGGGGGTGGGTTACTCCTTGAATTTTAGGCGGATCAGTCTGTCGGAACCGCCTTAGCAATGACCCCGCCGCCGCGATCAAAGGGGGGGGGTATTTTGCTGCGCCGCAGCACAAAACCCTGCCTGATTTGCGCCGTAATCGCATAATCGTGATTATGTTAAATCGGTTTCCTTTTGTTTTCAGTCACTTAGCATTTTGCTTAACATAATACCGGCCCAAATGCGCAGGCGTTCTCCCTATGCGTGCGCCATTGCGGTCGCGCAGATGCAGCATCCATGCTGCGGCGCAGCGCTCCGGCGCGCGGGCGCAATCGCCGCCGGTGCGTGCGATTGCGTGGTGCGTTCATTGGCGGATGCAAATAAATACCTTGCATTGCGTTTGCCTTTGCAAATAGACTGGCAACAGGCGGCGCGCTTCGCGTCGTCGTATCGCGCGACCGGGAAAACCCGGCGCGCATAGGCAAAGGGAAAAGACAATGTTTCATCTGACAATCAAGAGCCGCAACCAAAAGACCGGGCCGATTCCGGTTTCCACATCCACCGCGATCACTTGCCCGGTGTCTTGTCCATTTAATAACGGTGGCGGATGCTATGCCGCATATGGTCCGCTTGCCCTGTTTTGGGCAAAGGTCACAAGCGGTGAAAGCGGAGATGATTTCGACCAGTTTTGCCGCCAGATTGCCGCTTTGCCAGATGGTCAATTGTGGCGGCACAATCAGGCTGGTGATTTGCCCGGTGAAGGTGACGCGGTAGACGTAAAGGCCTTGCGCAAGCTTGCCAAGGCAAGCAAAGGCAAGCGCGGCTTTACATATACACACAAGCCATTGCGGAGAAAAGCGGAGCGGCAAGCGGTGGCGGATGCATGCGCAAGCGGCTTGGTCATCAATCTATCTGGCAACAATCTTGATCACGCGGACAAGCTTGCCGCGCTTGGCATTGCCCCGGTGGTGGCGGTGGTGCCATCTGACACCACCGAAAACACGAAGACACCGCAAGGCCGCAAGGTGGTGATCTGCCCGGCAACAATCCGCGACGATATCTCTTGCGCAACTTGCGGCCTATGCGCGCGCATGCGCGATGCAATCGTGGGATTTCCCGCCCATGGTCCGGGCAAGAAAAAAGCGGACAAGGTGGCGGCATGATCCGCGACGCAATCGGCTTCACAATCTTTTGCGCGGCGTTTTATGCCGCGCCATATCTGGCAACGATTTTCTGAAAGGGCAAAATCATGACAATCAACAAAGCAATCCGCCACGCGGTCGCAACGGTCCGGATGCATCCATGGGGCGCGCGGTCGTATATCGTTGAAACATATTGCCCGGACCGGCACGCATGGATGACAAGCCCGCAAATGCCATTCCACGCGGCGCGGGAATGCATGACGGAAAAGCGTCACGCGGTCGCGCTTGTCGCGCTTGGCTGGACAAAACGCAACGCAGAAAACGCGGCATATTATTGTGCCGGACCGTTGCGCGACCGGGTGACGGCAAGCCTAAAAAATTGATTGCAGCAAAGCGCGCCCGGCATGCGGGCGCGTCATGGTGCAATCAAATGAAAAGGAGACACCAAATGAAAACAGTTTTTACCGGCAGCGAATTGAAAGCGCTTTACGAAATAGTGACGCAAGATATTGAGTTTTCGCAACCATGCGGCGCGGATTTGGCGGACGTGGAATATACGCGCTTTTTGGCATATCGTGCGAGCGCTTACCAAAAGCTGCGCGAAGCGGTGGGCGCGGCATGACGCCTGACGACATAAAACGCGCGCGCGGCGCGCTTGGCCTAAGCGCTGCCGATTTAGCGGCAATGTTGGAGACTGACGAAAACACATTGCGGCGCATGGAAATGCGTCGCGATACCAAAAACGCGCGGGAACCGGCGCGGCGCATGGCGCGTTTGCTTTCCGCATATCTAGACGGTTGGCGTCCGCCAGACTGGCCAGAATAAACCGCCAGACAATCAAAACAGAAAACCCGCCCGGCAATCGCCCGGCGGGTTTTTTCGTGCGCATTGGCAAGCGCAAATTGCCGCGCGTGGCATTGCGCGCTTGTATGCATGACGCGCCGGGCGGAATTGAATTGCGCCGCGCGCCGATACAATCACACGCAAGACGATATTCGCATTCGCAGCATTCGTGCTGCGCCGCAGGGCTGTGGACCGCCTCCCATGACGAAATCTTGTCTGGGAATCTGAAAACTGAAAATTCGGAACGGGTTTCAAAACCCCACCCCCCATCTTAGTTTTCGGCATCCTCTTCCTCAACATCGGTCACGTCTTCGTACACCGCATCGATGACCGCACGTTCAGCCTCTTGGCTTATCAGAGCCGCCGCTTGGCTATGCAGGTCTTCCACCCGGAGCGTCACGGTCGTCTCTTTCTGCCGCGTGTCGTAGACCGTATTCAGCTTGCTTGCGATCCACTTGTCAGTATCCACCTGCAGCCGCGCCACGTTCACGGTCTCTGGCGTGGCCATCTGCGCCGTCTCCACGGCCCTCTGGGCGTATGCATGGCCAGCCAGCTTCAGCGCCTCATCGTACCGCGCCTTACGTCCCTCTTCGTTCTCCAGCCACTTGTACCATGTGCGCCAGCCCAGACCCCACTCAAGGATCATCTGGCGCACGGGACGGCCAGATATGATTTCTTCGAAAATCACATCTTCACCAATTTCGTCCAACTGCTTGATCCGTTCTTTGGTGATCCGTCCCATCAGACCTTGCCCTTCAGTTCAGCGGCCAGCGCCGCATATCCAATCAAATCAATCACGCTGTCTTCTGTGTACCCCTCAGCCAACCGCGCGATCTTCACGTCGGCCATCATCACGCAGACTTGCCACGGCTCCACATCCACCCGCAGCAACTGCGACCATCGGTCAGCGATCCGCTGGAAATTCACCTCAGGTGGGCCGTAGTCCTTGTTGCGGTCGCCATGGATCAGCGTGGATGCCTGATCCAGCGCGTTCTGTCGCACTGTCGTCATTGTATGGTCTCTCCATCCTGTTCGGCGATCATCGCTATCGCATGCAGCATGCCTCGCATCAGATCGGCCAGATCATGTCCGTCGTTCTGGAAGTGGTCAAAATAATCCAGTGCCAGATCGACCTCTTCACTGACATCGCTGTCAGCCTTGAATATTATCTGAAAGTCCTGCATGTCGGCACCCCCTTTGGCTGACCATGCAAGTCTACCATCGGTCCGTCAGAACGGAATAGGGTCATCAACGTCTTCGCCGTCGATCCTGACGCCATCCACGTCCGCATTCGGGAAAGCCAGCTTGGCCGCGTCAACCATCTCGCCCAGCTTCGTCTTGCGGTACACCCTGATCGCCATGGCCACCTCACGTCTGGTCAGCAGCTTCATACCCGGATGCTTGTCCTGCGCCCTCTGCCAGCCTCTGTCGTCCAGCAGAATGCCAAACTCATGCCCATCGACCTCGACCAGCAGGACGTTGTCAGATGCAGGCGTGTGGCCCGCCTGAACGGCCTCTGCGTCCATCACTGCCAGACCTCTCATGCAGACCGCCGCTCTGGCTGCCACGACATCTGGCTTCTCCTCCTCGATGGCGGCATTCAACTTGGCCAGCGCGCTGCCGTACTTTTCAGCCGTCTCGGGACTAACCAGATCGGGCAGCCTATCCACCCCCCACTTGTAATCCATCTCGCGGGCCATCTTGTCGAACGGTCCTACCGCCATGTCGCACCTCAGTTGCTCTGCCCTGACTGCCTGATGCAGCAGGATGTCATCCAGTTTTTTGCGCTTGGGTCTGGGCTTTGCTTGACCACCAGCTTTCTTCTTCACGACTGCCATTTTCTTCTCCGTTTTGGCTGCTTGGCTGTCCGAGTGTCCGGTGGTGGGGTTCTAAAGAAACCCCCCCAGCCAGACAGGCACACTTTGGCGTTTATCTTTACTGGGTGTCCGGCGGCCTCCGGACAGCCAAGCCATTGATTTACTGAACAAAAAACGGCCTCTGTCCGGCAACTGTCCGGCGAAGTGGCTGGTAAAAGATTGAACGTCTTCCTGAAGGCCGCCGGACACCCCGCCGGACAGTCATTCACCGGCATTTTGAGCCTCCAAATAATCGCGTCCGCCGTCCGTCAGAACGTATGTTTTGGCGTACCGCTTGATGAGTTTTTCGTCCTTGGCGGTCTTCACAATCTGATCCATCCGCCAGCGCGAAATCATAAACCGCGCCGCGCCTTCTCTGACGGACACTGGCTGCCCGGCTTCCACGGTCAGCAGGTAGTCTCGCAGGACGTGGTCATTCACTGCCTCGCGGCTGCTACGCTCTGACACCGTCTCTGGTCTGCTGACTGGCAGCTTCAACGGGGTGCCATGCACGTCAGTCAGGTGGTCGAACTGCCTGACCTCCATGACCCATTCCATTGGGTCGAAGCCAGCGCCTCTGAACTTCTGGGAATGGTGCAGCGTCTGGCTGGATGCGTCCTGCGACCAGACTGTCAGGTTGCCATCGATCTCGTTCAGAAACGCGCCACCGCCGCGTGGGACTAGGTTGTCTTTCTGTGGTGTCTTTCCAGCCGGGTGGGCGATGATGATCTGCGCGGGCCGCTGTGGGATGTCGCACAGCCTGCGCATCTTGTGGGCCATTTCCACCATCTGGGTGTTGTCGTTGTCATTGTCGCCTTCGAAGAACGCCTGCAGGCTGTCCACGATGATTAGCTTCAGGTCTGGCATGGCTGCCAGCTTGGCCCGCAACACATCTGTCCACTCCTTGATGCTGAACCTGCCTTGCACAAAATAGATCGGCACGTCGGCGGGTTTTAAATCTCTGGCTGCCAAGGCTGCGGCGTACTGCCACTTCACATTGTGCGGGTTCTCGCCCGCCAGAACTAGCACGCTGCCTTGGCTGGTGTCCCTGTCGGAGAACATCTCGCCTGTGGCGACACTCAGTGCGAACTGCAGGGCGAGGGTGGTCTTGCCGTGGCCTGCGTAGCCTGTGAGGCTGTATGTGACGCCAGTGGGCAGCAGGCCGTCGATCAGGTACTCCAGTGGCTTCAGGTCGGCTAGGAACGCCTCGCTGCTGTCGATGGGGAAATCCTGAATGGTTGTCGGCGTGACTGGCTGCGGGTCCGGTATTGGCTCCCTGGCGCGCTGTGCGTCCGTCCGATGCTTCCTACCTATCTCTGACAGGTCGGCCCCATATTCCCGTGCGTAGTGGAAGATCGTACTGTACGATACGCCACTGCCTTTGAACGACCGCCACTTTGCTTCGACCTCTCTGGCATTGTATCCTGCGTAGCTGGATGACCAGTCTTGCGCGACGTACAGCCCGGCTGTCGATCCGTTGTAGTAGTCGTGCAGGGCCATCAGCACTTGCACCCAGTCGTCGTGGCTGAGGTCTGCTGGTATATACGACAGGGCTTCCTTGACGGCCTCTTCCTTTGGTGGGCCGTCGTTCAGACCTGCGTAGCTGCCAAGGTCGATCTTGAATGTTGGTTCCTGTCGCGTCAGCAGTGGCTCCTGCCGGTCATCCACACCCGCCCATTCCTTGATCTGCTGGTCGGCCCAGTCGCGATATTCCTGTACCTCCCATTCGCCAATCATGCGCAGATCGCTGATGGGTGTTTCCCATAGCTGCTTGCCCGGCCAGTGGTATGGCTTGCCTGTCTTGGGGTGCAGCCCATACGCCACAATTTGGCCAGACTTTGTTCTCACCTCGACTTGGGCCTCAAGGTCGCCCTTCTTGGCTTTATCCGTATTCCTTATCGTGTACGGATTGTCGGGCAGCCGAAACACGAAGGCCGTCTTGGGGGCTTGGCCGACGCGTTCCAGCGTGTTGGGGAACCTGCTGATCCATTCGTCCCGCAGCTTGGCGGCCAGTTCTGGGCAGTACACATCGATGTCCACGGCACCGAGGTTGTCGTGCTTGATCCCGATGACGATGCCCTGCGGTGGGAAATCACGGTTGATGGCTTCCGGCGTGGCTTCGTACTGTTCCCACTTTGGGAACCGTGGGCCTTTGCTGCCCGGCTGGATAGGCACCGGGTGGTATCCCAGTTCAGCGATCCTGTGCGCCAACGCTGTCATATTTTGTGGCTTGCTGAACACCTTATCCATGATATTGTACCCCCGTCATGGTCTTCTTGTCCTGATGTCTCTCTGTTACTGCCCCCGGCGCTGCTGACGCCGGGGGCTTTTTCTTTTGCGGATCAGAATTCCATGTCGTCGATGACGGCAGGCTGGATCGGCGCAGGCTGCGCGACCGGTTGGGGTGCAGGCTGCGGTGCTGGTGTGGGTTCCAGCGCGATGCCTGCCGCAACGCCTTCCTTCAGACAGTCGGGGCGATCCACCCACTGGGCGACTTCCAGCACGGGGACGACGGTCGATCCGCGTTTGAACTGCAGAAGCTGCGCCTGCGTCATCTTCACCAGAGGCAGCTTATTCGGATCGGGCCGCTGCGACAGCGCGGGAACCAGACCAGTCAGCGCCTGCCAGACAGCCGCGCCTGATTGTTCCCACGTTGCTACCTGACCGCCGCCGATGGCGCACTTGACGGACATGCCCTTCTTCCACTCTTCGCCGGGGCTGGCCATCATCTGGCTGGGGGTTGGGTTCCACTTCCATTCGGGAGCGATCCCTGCGATGCCTTCAGACTTCTGCCAGCCTGTCTTCAGGCTGTCGATGTCCATGACGAAACCTTTCGACATGTCGTGCGCGCGCTTGTTGCTGCCGTCGCGCACAAAGAACGACTGCGCAGGCACGCTGCCGTCTTGGGTTCCGCGTGCGGACCACGCGAGGTATGGGCCGGATGCTCCGTCGTTGCCGAGATCGATTGCAAACATTTTCTTGTCCTTTGTCGTATTGGCCGTTTGGGCCGATTGGATGCCGCTGTAGCCCAGCGGTCAGGCATTCACGGGGTTAGCCGTAGAATTGATCGCGAAGGTTTTCCGCGCCGCGCCAATAAAAAGACGATGGGTTGTGCGGGACGATCAACCGAGCGGTTTCCTTGTCTGTGTGACGCAGGAACGCTTCGATGCGGGTGATCTGTTTCTTTGCGGCGGCCAAGGTGGTTGCCACGTCGCCGTCTTCCAGCATGGCTGTCTTCTTCGCGCTGACGTACAGGAATTTGACACCCATATTGCCCTTTGCCCTTTGATAGATCGCCCGCTGAAGCTGGTGTTCAGCGGACATTGACGACGGTATCCTCGTCGTTGTCTTTAAGTCAATCACGACGCCGTGCTGCGGGAAGACCAAGTCCAAGTACCCGATGACCGGGATTTCCCAACCGTCGCCTTTGGCGGTGATGCTGATTTTTTCCTGACCGCCTTCCTCTGGAAATTCGGGCCTGCCGTATTCCATCAGTTCTTCAATGGCCAGCTGGATCATCGGCTGGATCAGTTCGCGCTCTTTGGTGGTCGCGTCATCGCCAATCAGGAACCGCTTGTCGAATTTCTCCAGCGCCATCTTGATCGCGTCTTGTTCTGATCCGCCTTGCAGCGTGGCAACCACCGCGTCCTCGACGCAGATGCCACGCCACGGGGCTGGCCCAATTGGGGTGCGCAGGCCGTGTAGGTATTGCATGACCCAAACGTCCGGTGCGTTTGACCAGAGATTGATCGACGATGCCGACAGGTGGTCGATGTTGTGCTTTTCGAAACCGTTCATTATGCCTCCGCATATTCTGCGAGGACATCGACCACTTCAGCCTGTGTCATCCCGCCATTTGTTTCGTTGATGCCTTCCTGAGCGGCGGCCTTGAAGTCAAACATGCTGACGCTTGTCAGACCATTTAGGCCGATTGAGACATGGTATCCGTTCCAGTTGAACTTGCGCAAACCTCTAAAGTGCGACTTAACCCACGTCCCGTTGCTGCGTTGATGTGTCCGCACAATGTGGAAGATGCGCTTGGTGCTGCCATTTTCATTAACCGTCTTGTCTCTGTCGGCGAAGAAATATGGCGTGCGCTCCATGTCCACGGCAAAGGCGACTGTGCTGTCTCCATTATTGACGCGGACAGTTAGGCCGTTGTCTGTGTGGCGCGAGAAATTGACTGTAGACCAGAACAGAAAGTTAGCCATTTCTTCATGCGTGTAACCGTTCTTTTCGGCCATCTCCATGAACGCGGCAGGCAGGCTCCATTTCATGCGGACGGCTGGAGTGGTTGATGGCTGTCCACGCCGTTTTCTTTTCTGTGGAAATTGAACCAAGTGCGGCGCGCATTCTTTCAATGGGCGACATGCGCCATCGTCTCCAACCGCTACGAAGACACGATGGAATTGCAGCTTGTCGTCGTACATGTAAAAGAAACCGACCTCAAACGTCTGGTTGTTTGTTTGCTGGACGTTGTATGGCCGATTTATTTTTCGGAAATATCTAAATTTTACTTTGATAAAGGTTTCGTCTTTTTCCTTTTCTACGCCGCAATGAACCGCACCAAATGCTGGTAATCCAGACATAACAGCGCCAGCGCTGGGGACGCACTCGCCTAGCGCTGCGGAATTAGCAACTGCACAACCAATTTTATGCAGATCGCAATAGGCATCCGGTGCTTTCTTGCGCATGATGTCAAACGCGCTGAATGCGTCGTCCAGATTTTCAAGCAGGTCGCCCAAGTAATAGTGACCGCCCCAGTGCGTGTCTTCTTTCCGCTGCGGCTTTTTTCTTGTCACTGCTTGCGGCGCTACTGGCTCTTCTGGCTTTTTGAAAAGCGCCAAGAATTTTTCGATCATGGTCTTGATGAACTTCATCGTCTCTCTCCTTTAGATTAGCATCTCCTGCGCATACAGCGCGATCAGCGCCGCTTCCGCGCGGCCATCGTCCTTGGCCCGCTTGAACATGTCGGCCCGTTCAGGGAACCTCTGCATGGCCAGCCCGCGCGACACACCCTTGTCTCTGGTCAGACCAAAGTGGGCCTTCCACTTGCTGGGCGTCACGAACTGCGTGGGTATCTTGTGGCCTGCCAGCGCCATCTGGATGGCACCGTAGCCCTGCCCGAAACGGAACATAGACACCACGCCCTGCCCGCGCATAGCGCCGACCTGTTCAACGACTGCCATGTGCGGGCCGTCATCTTCTGGTGCCAGCAGGTCGAACAGCGTGTGCAGGTCTAGTTCGACCTTGCCCTTGCTGTTTGGGATCGTTGGCATGTCGTACAGGTGCAGCGCGCGGACGGCTGGTCGCCAGATCGCGATGGCACCCGAATAGCCGGGGTCGATGCCGTAGATCACCATCAGTTTTCGGCCTCCAAGGCCACCATGCGGACGTAGGCCGAGATGGTCAGCCCCAGCTTCTCGGCCTTGGCCTTGATCGCCTGATATTGCTGCTGGGTGCAGCGCAGTCGTATTTCCTCTGTGCTTGACATGTGTCGCTCCTTTTCTGGTGGGTGTACATTGCGCGGAGAAAAAATGTACGTCAAGGGAAAGATTGTAGTTGACGCGGTGCCGCGCCCGGTAATAGTCTGGCTGCACGGACGCGGTTTTCCTCCCTACTTTTGCCGCCGCGTCCCAACTGCCGGGGAGATGTCCTCCCGCGTCTCCCCGGCTTTTTTATTTGGAGATGACCATGACACCGAAAGCACTGATCCTTGATTTCATCGCCGCGCTGGCGCTGTTCACGATCCTTGGTGGTCTGCCGCTGATACTGTGGGGTCTGGCGCAGTGACACCGCAGGAAAAGATCGACCGCATCGCGGCGCTGAAGCACCAATTGGAAATCAAGAACGCTGCCTACGACAGCCTTGCCGCCCGCTACAGCGGTGTACGGCCAAGCTGGGTCAGTAGTGATCTGAGCGAACTGGGTCAGTACATCTGGCGCTACAGACAGGAACTGAAAGAATTGGAGGGTGAACAGTGAAAATCGACTTCGACAAGATCACCAACGACCGATGGATAAAGGTCGCGCGGGCGTTGGAAGCCAATGGCTACTGCGCGACCGCAGCGGCCAATGCCCTTGGGTGGCACAGGCAGCAAATTTACGATGTCGTCCACCGGCTGAAGCGGCACGGCCTGATCGAAAAGGGTGTCATCGTCAGCGGCTACGTCGGCACGCAGGCCCGCACTGGTGGGCTGCGCCTTGGCAAGATCACAGAGGTGTCGCGGGAATATGACCTGAACTTCCAGCGGTGGCTGGTCAAGCAAGTGCCAGAAGAGGCGTCCTTGGCCGACTTGCTGCTGTCAATGGCATACGACGTGTACATGGATGAGGTTGAAGAAAAGGCCCGCAAGGCCGCATAAGGAGAGAGAGCATGAAGACGTTTCAGGACTTGGCGAAGAAGCTGAACGGCGGGACGGACCAGCAGACGCGAATGGCAAAGATGGTCACGACGCTGGCAGAGCCAAAGAAATGCCGTGGCATCATTACCAACCGCAACAACGACTTGGCGTGGGCGATGGTCGTCGGAGAGGGTCGTCAGGCATTTATTCCGACTGGGCTGACGCGAAAGCACAGCCTTCGCGCTGGCGACGTTGTGGACATGACTATTGTTGAAAACGACTATGGCCATCGCGACAAGACACCGTACCGCGCGATCATGCTGGATAAGGTGAAGCCGGAAGTGCAGCCTGCGCCCACGCCTGCTTCGCAACCCGTGGCAGCGCCTGAACCCCGCCTGCCCCGCTTTGAGGGCATCAAGGTGGGTAGTGAGACGGAGAAGGTGGCGTCTATGCTGGTTGACGCCATGCGGCCCGGTGAGATTTACCGGACGACGCAGTTTGTGGCTGTCGTCGGCGAGGACAATGCCCGCCAGATCACCAAAATTTTTGATGCGCTGCACAGGTGCGGCCATGTGAACCGCATTCAGGTCACGACCAGTGAGGAACGCCGTGCTGGCCGTGTGTACTGGTCGCTGCCGGGTGCGGCGTTTACGGTTCTGGATGCTGCCTGCTACGACGGGGAGATGACCAATGGCTAAGTGGAACATGACGCTTGTGGATATGCACAGGGCCGAGGTGCAGGCGTTGCGTGACGCAATGGCTAACCTGCTGGGCGGCGCTGAGACTGTGCTTGAGGCATGGGATCGCGGCGATGAGGCCGACTTTAGACAAGCCATCGAAGAGATGCGCGCAGATGTGGAGGCTATGAAATGAGTGATCACGATCTTGACCCAGACCTGCCCGCGCAGCTTGAAGCGGTGGCCCACATGGCCGCCGTTTCCGGCCTGCACATTGAAGGCAAGCGCGTCATGCCCGCAGCGGGTGTCGCCGACATCATCTATGAGGCGCTGTTCGAAATCAAACGACACAGGGGGATTGAAGATGAGTGACGATCTGGTGAAGCGGCTGCGTGACGATAGCGGCGATTGGCTTACTGACCTTGCAGCCGACCGCATCGAGGAACTTGAGGCCAAGGTGGCGAAGGCGGTGGAGTTTGCAGAAATCGTTGAACGGTGTGGACATGGGGCGTTGTGGGACTTGGCCCGCACCACCCTCGCAGAGATCAGAGGAGAAGATTGATGAATAACTGCCCATCCTGTCGTGAACCACTGGACTATCCCTCTGGGGACGGATGCGCTGCTATGACGAAACACAAACCCAATCGCGGGGTCAACGCCGCCCTTCGCCGGGCCGGGTACAAATGCCTGCCAGACTGGTGGGTCACGGAAGCAGAGTTTGACGTGATCTGGAGAATGGCGCACAATCATGAGGAGCACATCAATGAGATACGCGCATTCTACCGCAACAGAGACAGCTACGATGCCACACCATCAGTACCTGACGGGAAGCCAGATTGATGTCATTGCAAAGCTGATGCCTCGGGTGCAGTACCTGCAAGGCCGTGGCCTGACCACACGTCAGATTATTGACACTCTAGTGATTGGCGAAGGGTGGTCTCACGGGGCCGTGATGGACACTCTGGATCGCATCAAGCGGACAAGCCCCAGTCGAAACAGGCCCACTTGACCACAAAGGTTCCCGGCGGCAGCGCCGGGGCCAGCGCATTGGCGATGTAGTTCTCTGTCGCCATTTCGCACGCTTCCAGCGTTTCGAACGCTGGGGCAGGGGGCGTATGGCATTCCCCTGACATGACGCAGATCAGGATCACCGGGCTGAACATACCCCAAGGGTATCACGTTTCTGGCTTTCCACCAAATGTTTCGACCAGCCGGGCTATGTCGGCTGCTTGGTTGTCAGGTGTAAACCGGGCGGGGCCGTAGCTGATTTCGCCTGACGCACTCAGTTCGCTGGTCATTCTCAGACGCATAAGGCCAAGGTCTAGCGCAACGAATGCATAAATATCAGCGTCTCGATTTTCTACATAATATCGATACAGGTTCCGCGCATTTGTCTTTTTGGACGACGCCTTGACCTCCATTCTGACCAGCGCGCCGTCAATGTTCAGGATAAGGTCAAAATCACCATCGACACGGTAGGCTTCAATGCCAGCCGTTTCGAGGATGTGGGCTGCAAGGTATTCCCCGGCGCGCCCGATGCTTGTCTGTTCAGATCGGCCCATTGTATCGCTGCCAGCTATTTCGGCAGTGTCGCTTGCCAAAGATGTAGACCAGCGGGGCGGCTCGGCCTTCTAAATGTTTTTCCCACGCGGCGGCGCACCAACTGCAATCGCGGCCTGTGACGGCCCAGTGCGTCAGGCGAGAAAGGTCTAATATCCAGCGCACACCCCTGCACCTTCAGTTGCCTAGTAATGTTTCTGGAAATAACATAGCATAGGCAACAGTTTGGAGACAGCCATGACTGACGAACAGCTAGACACACTGGTCTATGAACTGACCACCCTGCACCGCATCAACAACCCACGCGCCGTGCATCGCATCTGCGACAACGCGCGGGACGCCATCATCGAACTGCGGGCGAGGCTTGATGACAAGCCCCGCCGTGGCAGGCCGCCGAAAGTGGTTACTGAGACCCACCCATAGAAGCCAGCGGGCCATAGACGGCCATGCGGGTGGACAAGGGCAGGTAGTCTGGCTGCCCCAGAAGCTGATTGCGCAGGTATGCCTGCCCCAGAGGGTCTTGCGCCATAGCACGCTGCGCGGGCCGCGCCATGCGCGCCAAGATCGCCATGATAGCGCTAGGGCCACCACCGCCACCAATGGTGGCCATTGTTTCAGCGGTTTGACCAGCGGCAACCTCTGGTATGGATCGCACGCCACCAGCGGAAACAGCAGGAGCAGTGCGCAGAACCTGTTCACCAGCGCGCGCTAGGTCTCCAAACAACCCTCTTTCGCCTGCAACGTACTGCGTGCCGCCTTGCTGCCGCAGCGCCTGCGCCAGCGCCTGTGGGCTGACAGTGTTTTCCAGTCCCGCCTCGCCAGCGCGTGTCGCGGCAGTTTGGAACGCCAAGTAATCACGCCACTGCTGCCGCGCAGTATTCAACTCTGGTATGAGGTCGGCCTGCCCTGCGTTGCGAAGGCTGGAATCAATAACACCATCCAGTTCGCGAACAAGGGCGACAGCCGCCTGATTGGTCGCGGGGTCAGTTGTGGTCGCTGCAGTGCGGCTAAGCTGGCTGCGGAAGCGCAGCAGTTCTTTTGATGTGATCTGCCTGCCGCCACTTAGGGCTTCATCGAAATACTTTACGAAATCATCAATCAGGTTGATCCGCGCGCCTGCCTGAACGCCACGCCCATATACGGTTGCAATGTCCTGAAGGCGAGACACGATCTCGGTTGGGTTGCTGGCCGGGGACGTACTGGTCGGATCAACACGCAGCCCGGCTGTCACATCGTCAAACTTGTCGCCAATCCGGCTCTGCTGCGCCCGCAGCACCCTTCCGATGTCGTCGCCGGGCTGGCCGCCAAAAGACTTAACCACCGCATTGGTGAAGCTGCGAAGCTGTTCGGGTGATGCTGCTAGGGAATCCTCCAGCATCTGCAGGCCGGGGTCGCCAACAACTTGGCCGGATTTTAGCGGAATGCCTTGCTCTTCAAGCAGCTTGACGCGCTCCAAGCGCTGCTGGCTGACCCCGCCGTATGGGGACGCCAGCCGCTGCAAGCCACCAAGCGCTGTCGGTCCCAGAATGCTGCCAGCAATGCGCCCAACGGTCTGGCCCGTCTCGCCGAATTCCAGTGCCTCCGCTGCGCGTTCGCCCGCCTCAGCGCCAACTGCCGGGGCAAGGACACCGTATGCGGTCTTGGCCGCTGCGCCGCCGGGGGTCAGGAAATAGCCGGGGGCCATTTCCCCGGCTGTTTTGGCGAACTTGCCAGCGGCGGTTTCCGGCTGGTATCCCATCATCTGTCTGACCGCTTCAGGCATACTCTGCTGGAGTACCTGCACGCTGGGCTGCTTAGGCTCTACGTCGGCCCCGACGATGCGGCGGCCAATCCGAGATGGCAAGTCAAGGATGTCGCCGCCCATACCGAAAAATCCTGTCGCGCCGCCAATCAAGCCAGCCGCTCCACCTCGCGCCACATCCTCGACCATGCCCCGCGCCCGCTGAAACTCTGGGCTTTCGGCAGGCTGTACGGAAAGCATCTCCTCAATGGCCGCCGCCGCAGCCTCTGCGCTGGGTGCTTCCACGCGGTACATTTTGCCGTCAGCGCCTTGGACGCGAAAGTTGGCCATGATGTCAGTCCTCGAATACTTGGATGCCGCTGGGGCTGGTGTAGACAGGGGTTTTAGCTGCGCCGCCTTCAGCCGCAGTAATTGACTTATGCGGGATCGGCTTTCCCTCCGCACGGGCCAGAGCGTTTTCGTAAACGCGCTGCAATTCAGTCAGGGCCTTGTTGTAGTCTTCCTTTGTCACGCGGCGATTACCGAGGCGCTGCAGCGCTGCTGTGGCTGTCTGACCTTCAATCACTGTGATTTGCCCGCCACCTTTGAGCGTCTCAAACGCCTCAAGGAACGTCTGCGCGGTAAGCTGATTGATCTTACCAAGGACATCGGCCTCATCCTCATTAAGGAACGCAGTGTCCATTGCGCGCTGATACCAAGTCGGGCCGCCCTCTGCTGTGGCACCGCCAGTCAAGGAGCCGCCAAGCTGCCCAGAATAGCGACCAAGAACACCCTCAAGGTTGGGGTCTTCCTTGACCTGTTTGATCTGGTCAATCGCGCTGCGCGCCTTCAGTGCTTGGTCCTCATCCGCCAAGGCTTTTTCAGCGGCCTTTACGCCAGCAGCTTGTGCATCTGTGATCTGCCTGTTGACCTGTTCAAGTTCAACCTGGAGGACGCGCATTGATGTCGCATCGCTACCGGTTGCCGCCAGAGCGCGCCGCTGATTCGTAATTTCGTCACGCCGCTTGATTAAATCAGCGATCTGCGCGCCTTCATCGGACACTGGCGCAGCATCTGTAGCGGTCACTGTCGGACCGGCAGCGACACGCGGCTCTGCGACCGCTGGGGCTTCTGGCAGCGGCGACACGTCCACAGCCGGAGTTGGCGCAACGCCAGTAGGCACGACATCAGGCTCCATCGGGATAGCTGCAACACCGCCAGTCGCTGGCGCAGATACAGGCGTAACCTGTGCCGGTTCGCCGCCTTGCAGTCCGAATGCCACGCGGCTTGCCATCTGGTCTAGCTGTGCAAGCTGTTGCCTGTCAGCGTCGGAGACTGGCATCCCAAATGCTTCTTGGCGGGCAATCCTTTGCGCGATGCTGTCGCGGAGAACACTGATCCCCTGCAGCGCCTGAACTTGGTTCTGCAGGATGCCCTGCTTCCGCAGCCGTTCCCGTTCCTTGGCCGCTTCAAACCCACCCAGTGCCTGCTGGAAATACCCACCTTCCTGACCCTGCAGGGCAGCCGCAGCATCCCGCAGCGCGGCAAATCCCAACATGGTCCGCTGGGATCGGGACAGGTTGGCAAAGGGGTCTGTCTCCACACTGGCTGCCGTGTCTTCCTGCATGCCCGGAAAGAGGCGGCTGAAGAGGCCGCCACGCGGCTGCGGATCAGGTGTCATCGTCATAGTGGTCGATCCTTGTGTGCTGACACGCGGCTGGTATTCCATGCTGGTGCGCCCCATGACCTTGGGGACATAAGCCTGCGTTTCCTTGTATGGCGGGATGCCGCCGTATTTCTGAACAGCGCCCGGACCAGCATTGTAAGCGGCCAGAGCCAGTGGCCACTGCCCAAACGTATCATACTGCTGGCGCAGGTACTTTGCGCCGCCGTAGATGTTTTGCTGAGGGTCATAGGGGTCAACGCCAAGTTCTTTTGCCGTTCCCGGCATAAGCTGCGCGGGTCCAATGGCACCCGCGTCGGACACAACATCCGGCTTCCAGCTACTCTCCTGCTGGATCAGGCTGAAGAACAGGTCTTGCGGGATGCCGTACTGCGCCGCCGCTGCCGTTGCTATGTCCTGCAGGCTACTCATGCCGCCGCACCAGCCTCCGCATTCAGACCTGCGTAATCGACCCGCAGGTAGCCGTCAGCGCCGCGCCGCACCAAGTGCGGGTGCGTCTGCATCAGTTCGTCTGCCATGACGCCATAGGTTGGGTGGCCTTCCACGCCGATTGCGCGAGCGGTGTTGTTCCAGTCCCATGTGTAATAGCTGATGCCGTTGCGCCTGCCTGCCGGTCGGACGTTTACCTTCAGGCGGCGGTCGGACGGGGGGAACGTCGCCAGCGCCTGACCGGCAGATGCGACCGCACCCAAGATTTGCCCAAAGCCGGGCTTGTTGCTAGTCGTCTGCGACTGGCCAATCGCACCGGATGTACCGGCAGCCCCGCCCGTCAGGGCTGAGAGGATGCCAAGGTCGTAGCCTTGCTCTCGCAGGAACTCATTAAATCGAGCCTCTAGTTCAGCCTGATTTGTGGTCTGCTGCAATGCGCCAATCTGCTGCAATCCACTTGCGGCAGCGCCAGCAG
>Ga0208161_1000610_pt1 | contig 20221 bp, 24 predicted proteins | sample CB_VirMetaG_3_FD_184538 | JGI IMG/M metagenome (GOLD analysis project Ga0208161, IMG submission 184538) | Freshwater to marine saline gradient viral communities from Chesapeake Bay - CB_1508_1S Viral MetaG (SPAdes) (version 4) | ecosystem: Environmental > Aquatic > Marine > Coastal | place: USA...
TAACAATGATTTATTAGTAGATGATGAAGAAGCACCTTTTTAATTTAAGACCTTACCAAAGTAAGGTTATAAATGATGTTTTAAAGCATTTAGAAATAAATAATAGATGTTGTGTTTCATTGGCTACGGGCGGCGGTAAGACCGTGATTTTCAGTAACTTAGTAAATCATTTTAAAAATAGCAAAGTTTTAATTTGCGTACACCGAGAGGAATTAGTGCACCAAACCTCAAAAACTTTACCGATTGAACATAACTTGATAATTCCAAGCCACAAAAACAAGCAAGAGTTAAATGTAACCGTTGCAATGGTGCAGACCTTAAATAATAGAATTAAAAAAGGTTTGGTAAATATCAATGATTTTGATTTTGTAATAGTTGATGAATGCCATCGGGGGGAATTTATGAAAGTAATCGATAAATCTGTTTACAATAATAAATTAATCGGATTTACTGCAACGCCAAATTATGAAAAAATCGAAACTATAAAAATAGGTGGAGAAAAGTACAGACAAAAAGTGCCTTTAGCAAAGTATTACGATACATTAATTAAAGGCGTTGAAATTAACGAATTAATCGAGCAAGGGTATTTAGTGCAAGATGAAAACTTTACTTTATCAAATGAAGATTTAGGATTGTTACAAGAAGATGACAAAGGCGGTTATACTGATGAAAGTCAAAGTTTAGTGTTTGGATCTCCTAAAGCATTGCAAAATAGTTTAGATGTTTACAACGAATATTGTAAGGGTAAAAAAACAATTATTTTTAACTCTAATACTATTGTAAATAAAAAACTTTATGAATTAATGTTGGCTAACGGTGTAAACGCTAAAATGTACGATAGTAAAAATAGTGAAGAACACCGCTCGGAATTGATAGAATGGTTTAAAAATACTCCTGATGCCGTACTTTTAAACGTGCATATTTTTACAACTGGCTTTGATTGTACAGATGTTGAGGTTGTATTTTTGAATAAAAAAACTAAGTCAATAAACCTATTTTTACAAATGGTTGGTAGAGGTGGACGTATTACCGATAAAATATTTAAGCCAACTTTTAAAGTTATAGATTTAGGGGCTAACATTGAAGATTTTGGAAAATGGAGCGCCCCTCGAAATTGGGATTTTTATTTTACAGATAGTGAACGAAAAAAAGTTGGTAAACCTCAACCAGCTAAAACAAGGATTTGTCACGTTTGTGAAGCTATAAATTCGGCTAATAGTTTAACTTGCTTTAAATGTGGAGCTGAAAAAAGGTTTACAAATGGAAATAGCGTAGTAGGTATTCCAAAACGTGAGGGAAAATTTGTTTTACCTCCAGCTAATGCAGTTGTTGATTATTGTACTAAAAATAATTTAACTACTTTACAAGCAACTAAAATTGTTTACGGATATTTGGTAGAAATGATAAAAGACTTTGATTATCATAAATTTGAAGTAGTGTTGTTAAATGGTAAACTTTACAAGCGATTAAAAGAAGTGTTAACACCTTACTATTTTGCTATTCAAAAAAGTGAGTTAGATGGAAATCGAAATAGGCGTTTTGATACTTTTATTGATAATAGTATTGAGGCAATGAAAAAGTATTATTCAAATCAAATATAAAAATGGAAAAAACAGAAGACCAAATCCAAGCTGAAATCTTTAAATGGTTTCACAACGAGTATTGTACAAAATTTAGTAACCCTAGATGTTGCATTTTCGCAGTTCCAAACGGTGGACTACGTTCCAAGCACGAAGCAATGAAATTAAAATCAACAGGTGTTGTTGCTGGAGTTTCAGATCTAATCGTGCTACTACCTAACCGCTGTTTATTCGTTGAGGTAAAGACTGAAATCGGAAGACAAAGCGACAAACAAAAGGAATTTGAGCAAATTGTTAAAAATTTAGGCTTTGAATATCAATTAGTTAGAAGTTTAAACGACTTTTTAACGTTCATTAACGTGTATATAAATTAAATTTGTGTATATTTGTAGAAACAATTTAAACAATTAAAACTATGGAAAAATTAACAAAAATTCAAGCCGAGTTAAAAGCTCCAAAGGGGCAATACAACTCATTTGGTAAGTACAAGTACCGCAGTTGTGAGGACATCCAAGAAGCGGTTAAACCTTTACTTAAAAAGTACAATGTTTCGCTAACCTTAAGCGACGATTTGCAAGTAATCGGAGAAAGGTACTACATTAAAGTAACTGCGGTTTTAGTTTGTAACGAAACAAAAGAAAGCGTATCGGTTACTTCATTTGCTCGAGAAGAGGAAACAAAAAAAGGTATGGACGGTTCACAAGTTACTGGAGCATCTTCAAGTTACGCAAGAAAGTACGCTTTAAACGGTTTATTTTTAATTGATGACACAAAGGATAGCGACGCAACTAATAACGAAATAACAACTCCAAAAAAGCCAACACTTGACAAAGCAAGATTTAACGGTGCCTTAGATAGTATTAAAAAAGGCACTTACTCGATTGAAAAGTTAGAAGAAACTTTTGAATTAAGCGAAGCACAAAGAAAGGAATTAAATAAATTTATTAACGAAAAAGCGAAGTAACATGGAAAATAGTAAAGAATACACCCGACTAGCTAAAGAGGGTAAATTTGACCAGTTACCTGATACTTGTGAGTTTTCCGAGCCTGTGGAGTTGGAGATTTGGGATAATGAATTATCGAGATATTTTCGTAAAATTATAGGTAAATTCAAAGGTAATTATATGGATATTCATTGTATTGGATGGAAAAACGCCCAACTACCCACCGAAAAAATAGATTTTTTGCAGTTCAAAACTGGCGATGTTGTGGAGGTGGAAGAGGAAAATGTATTTTATGGTCAGTTGTGCGGAATGGATGATTATCTAATATTTATAACTTTTGGAATTAGTGAAAATGCCGAATTAATAAAGTGCATAGAAAAAGAAAAAATAAAATCAATAACTAAAATCAAATAAAATGGAACTAAAAGTAAGATGTTCGGAACTTAGCAACTTAATGACTAAGGGCAGAAGCAAAGCCGAGCCACTAGGCGAAACCGCTAAATCATACATACAAGAAAAAGCAAAATGCGACTTCTACGGTTTAAAACCTATTTTAGAAAACAAGTATCTTAGCAAGGGTATAGCCAACGAGCAAATTGGGATTGACTTAGTTAACCAAGTTAGATTTATGGATTTTGTGAAAAATACCGAGCGAATAGATGTGGGGTGGTTGACTGGCGAGTGTGATATAAACGCAGAAGACCGTATTATTGATATAAAATGCAGTTGGAGTTTCGACACATTCCCAGCGTATGAAGAAGAAGCACAAAAATCTGTTAAAAAAGCTGGTTACGATTGGCAAATGAGGGGTTACATGATGCTGTATAACAAAGAAGTTGCAGAAGTGATTTACTGTCTTACTTCAACACCTGATCTTTTGTTGACATCTTGGGATGACTTAACCATGCATAAGGTGGACCACATAGAAGCCGAAAAACGAATTACAGCGGTTCGAATTGAAAGAGATTTGGAAATAGAAGAGGAAATAAAAAAACAGTATCAAATAGGGAATGAATATTATAAAGAGTGTATTAATCAATTAACAACTAAAAACCAACAATCATGGATTTAAAAGGAGAAATTATTAGAATTTACGACACAAAACAAGTAAGCGACAAATTTGCAAAACGTGAATTTGTATTGGAAACAGCGGAGCAGTATCCGCAACAAATCTTAATCCAAGCAACCAATGAGCGTTGCGGAATATTGGATAAGTTAACGATAGGGCAAGAAGTAACTGCAAGTATTAACCTTAGAGGACGCAAGTGGACGGATAAAGACGGTAACGATAAGTATTTCAACACGATTGAAGCTTGGAAGATTAACTTTGGAGAAGCAACAGCCCCAACGCCAAAACCGACTAATGATTTACCATTTTAGTTATGAAAATACAAGCAAAACAATTAAGTAACCTTGTCGATGACTGCAAGGAGCTTATAAAGGAATACATGGAAAAAAATAATTTAACAATAAATGCAATGGGTGTAAAGTGCAAGATACACCCAGCGCAGTTACATTTATTCTTAAGCGGTAAAGGTGGGTTAAATTTAACAACTATGCAGAAAATAGGGAGTGTAATTAGTAATCATTAACTTTATAGGTGGGGTAATTACTCCGCCTTTTTTTTATTAATTTTTTTCACTAACTTTGTAACCTATGAACTTTTTTAAGAAAATAAAGGTAAAACGAGAATTAAAGGAAATCGAGCAACAACTTGAAGCACTTAAGCAAATTAAGTTTTACGAGGCTTTGATTTTAGCCTTACCAACGGAACAGCTTAATGTAAGGGTTGGCTATATGGACTTTGTACTCGAAAAAGACGATAAGTTGAAACCAGTAGTTGATAAGATTTTGATAGAGGAAATTAATAAACAGATTGAAAATTTAAAGGGTAAGTTATGAGAACCGAAATGGTAAAGATAAGCGAGGTTAAAAACAATCCGAACAACCCAAGAGTAATAAAGGATGATAAATTTGAGAAACTTGTAAGGAGTATTAAAGAGTTTCCGAAAATGCTCGAAATTCGACCGATAGTTGTAAATGATGATATGATTGTATTGGGTGGAAATATGCGATTAAAGGCGTGTAAAGAAGCTGGTTTAAAAGAAGTGCCGATTATAAAGGCAAGTGATTTGACCGAAGAGGAACAAAAGCAATTTATTATAAAGGATAATGTAAGCGGTGGAGAATGGGATTGGGAAATGTTGCAGAACGATTGGAATTTAGAGGAATTAGACGAATGGGGTTTGGATGTTATAGGTTTTAATTTAGACGCTGAGGAATTAGGTACAGATTTTACTTTACCAGATGGAGACAAAGCACCTTTTCAACAGATGACTTTTACCCTTGCTGATGAACAGGCGGAGCAAATAAAAAACGCAATAGCAGATATTAAAGAAACTGAAGAGTATAAATATTGCGAAACAATGGGTAACGAAAACAGCAACGGAAACGCACTTTATTTAATCGTAATGCAATGGGCAGAGCAAAGGAAATAATAGTAAAGGTAATACCAAGTAAAGTAGCAAATGAGTTTGTAAAGAAACATCATTACAGCGGAAAAGTTGCCTCGACTGGTTTGATTTGTTTTGGAGCGTTTTTAAATAATAAACTTATTGGAGTTTCACAATGGGGAAGACCGATAAATAAATATTTACATTTACATATAGTTGAAAATACAAAATGGAATGATTTTTTAGAATTAAATAGATTAGTTTGTATAGATGACACGCCAAAAAATACTGAAAGCAGATTTATTAAGATTTGTTTAATGCTAATAAAAAAAAATGCACCGCAAGTAAAATGGGTTATGAGTTTCGCAGATGCAACACAATGCGGAGACGGAACTATATACAGAGCAAGTGGGTTTGTTTTAACAAATATAAACGATAGTAAACAGCTTTATGAATTGCCAAACGGGGACACCCTACATTTAATGGGTTTACAAGGTGGACAGCACGGAGCATTAAGAAAAAAAATGTTAGAGAGTGGTTATGGTAATGCTAAAAAATATATGGTCGAGGTTTTAAAAGGAAAAGTATTAGTGGGTAAACAATTAAAATACATTTACTTAATAGATAAATCTTGCAAAATAACAGTTCCAATATTACCATTTAGTAAAATAGATGAGATGGGAGCGGGAATGTATAAAGGTAAAAAAATAACATTACAAGAACGTAAAGAAAAAATTTAGTATATTTGTATAAAATGCGCGGGTAGTTTAAATGGAAAAACACTTTACAATCCAGTAAGGAGATAATGTTCGAGTCAATTTCCGCGCTCAATCTTTAAAAATAATGGCATACGATAGGAAAAAAATATTTGAACAAGCTAAAGATGTAATCGTTAAACATAAGTTGTTTTGGATTGAAGATATTGTTGCCTTTTTACCTTGTGATAAAACAACTTTTTATCGTTTTTTTGAGCCTGAAAGCAACGAATACAACGAGCTAAAAGAACTACTAGAGCAAAATAGGGTTGAATTAAAAGTGTCAATGCGTTCAAAATGGTACAAGTCAAACAGTCCAGCATTGCAAATGGCTTTAATGAAATTACTCGCAAATAAGGACGAGTTAAAACGCTTATCAATGCAGTACAGCGATGTTACTACGAACGGCAACGAAATAAACCAAACGCCTATAATCGTGGCTAACAAGGAAACCGCAGACGCTTTAGAGGAATTAAGAAAAAGATTTGAAGATGAACAGGGAGAAATTGGCTAACATGTACCGTTTTTCTAGGCAAATACAACAGCTCCCTATTTAATTAAAAGATATGATTTGGAAAAGACAATTAAAGGTAAAAAAGATAGGAAGATATATTGATATTGAAAAACCTAAACCAGCAAAAAAAGAGTTTGAGATAATGCTAAACTTATTAAAAGATGCTGAGGAATTAGATAGTGCTAATCAAGTTGAATTATCTTTAGAAGTTTTAAAAATGTTAAGAAAGACAATTAAAAAATATGAAAATTTACAAATACATTAACAGACTAAATGAAGATAATATACTTGAAATGGTTATTTTAGCTCCAGACATAAAAACTGCAAGGAAATACGCAAATATAGAAATTGAAAAACGAGGTTGGGCGGAAGCTGATACAGGTTATTTCATAGAGGTTAAAGATAAAAAACAAACTATTTTAGTTAGTGTTTTTAAATCATAATTAAGCAATGAAACTAACGAAGACGTTTCATAACACTTTAAGAGCCTATTTAAAAAATAGCAGATTTATAGTAAACAAGGGAGGGTCTAGAAGTGGTAAAACCTACTCTGCCCTCCAACTGCTTTATATCATTGCAAGAGATAGCAAGAAGCCTTTAATTATTCATGTTGTAAGCCATAGCACCCCTCATTTAAAGGACGGTGCTATAGTTGATTTTGAGCACATCCTAAACGGGCAACAGGTTAACATTGACGCCATACGAACGCAGAACCCTCACACCTACAAAATAGGGGTGTCAGTAATAAAGTTTATTGGATTTGATAACGTAGGTAAGTCACACGGGGCAAAGAGGGATATACTATTCGTTAATGAGTGCAATCTGATGAAGTATGAGATTTGTCACCAATTATTTCAACGTACTAGGGGCACTATCTTTTTAGACTATAACCCAAGTTCAAAATTTTGGATAGATACTTGCGGGATATTGGAAGATGAACGCACAACATTGATACACTCCACATTTTTAGACAATGCCGAGAATTTAACCCTAGCCCAAATTGACGACTTCGAAATGGCAAAGCGCAAACACGATGAGGAACGCCAACGGGGAATACAAGGGTATTATTATAATTGGTGGAGGGTTTACGGCTTAGGCTTGTTGGGGCGTGTTAGTGGTACGATAATTAATAATTGGGAGGTTGCTCCATTTCCTGATACTGATGTTTACGGCTATTGTATTGACTGGGGAGCGAAAGACCCGTTTACATTGACTAAGGTAGCAGTTGACAAAAAAGGCAAACGTATTTGGGCCCACCAAGAAATTTATGCCCCAATGCCAAATTTGGATAACATGGTGGAAGCTATTACTAAGAAAATAAAAGACCGTTCAAAGGTAATTATTTGCGATAGTGCCAGACCTGATTTAATCGTGTTGCTAACAAGGAACGGCTTTAATGCTCGGCCTTGTTTGCCCAAGAAAAAGTTAAATAGTATTCAACTATTATCTAGTTACCAATTACTTATCACAGAGCAATCTTACAACATACAAGACGAACTTTATAAATACAAATGGAAAGACAAAGCGGGGGAAGTACCTGAGGACGGCAACGACCACGCAATCGATCCTTTAGGATATTATTTGCGTTGGTACGATTATACTTATTAATTTTTTTTATAACTTTGCAAATATGATAATTAAAAACTATAATACAGAGCCTTATAACGTTTTCGAAACGACTAAACCAGCGACCGAAAATGTTTTTATACCCTTGTTCAGTTCGGGAAGGGCAAATACCAATATAAGCGAAAGCTATTTAATCGAAGAGGGGTACATAACCAACGACATGGTTTACGCCGTTGCCAAGCGTATAGCTCAGGTAACCGCAAGTTTACCCATAATACTCGAGAACAACGGACAATATATTGAAGACGACACCGATGAGTTAAAGCGGTTTATATTCGAGAATTGGCACGATAACGATAGCTTAGACCAAGCGTTGTTTAAAGAGGTGTTGTACTTGATACTAACAGGGGACAGCTACCATTACGCACCATACGAGTATATTGGTGCTAGTTTACCCGCTAAAAATTATATTTTGCCCCCTCAAAACGTGAGGGCGTGGAGAGAAACAATGTCGATATTGTCCGATATTGACCGTTACGAGTTTAACGACGGGATAAGCATTAGGAAGATTAGCCCAACGGAAATAATGCACTGCCAATATTTTAACCCTACTATTGAGGGAATACGCAATAACGAGGGGTTAAGCCCTTTACAATCGGGCTTTGATTTGTTGAAAGCTACCAATAACCGAAATTTGGCAGAAAGTAGCTTATACGAAAATAGGGGTGCAAGTGGTATTATTTCAAGTAAGAATGAATATCCGATTACTGCCGAAGATAGGGAGCAACTACAAAGAGATTTTAACAATCGGGTAGGCGGTGCAAAAAACGCCAACAAAATTATAACGGTACAAGGTTCTGTTGACTACAAGCAACTAGGAATGAGTGCAAGTGATATGGAGTTGCTAGGTATGAGAGCCGAACACCTTAGGGCGGTGTGTTCATTGTTTGGGGTGCAATCGGTTATCTTTGGCGATGTTGGTGCGAGTACTTACAACAATATGCAAGAAGCTATGAAAGACTTCTACAACCAAACTTGTATTCCTATTATGGAGCAAATTTTAGCGCAAAAGAACAAGCAACTTGTAAAACGTTATAACTACATATCGGGGCAAAGATACAAGCTTACAATAGACAAAAACGATATTGATGCGTTGAAACCTGACTATACCGTTAAAGTGGATAATATATTGAAACTAATTAATGCTGGTTTGATGACCGTAGAAGAAGCTAAAACAGAACTAAACCTTTAAAAAATGGAAATAAAAACACTAATTGAGAAAAAAACAGAAGTATTAAAACTTAGGAGAATTGCAAGAAAATATGATGTTATAACTAAATCCGATGTTGTAGAGATTGAGAGCGAGGACGATGTACTAAAACGTACTATTATCGGCAACACTTATAATTGGTTAGATAATCATGGGGACGTGCATTTATCGGGGTGCTTTGCTAAGTCAATAAGTGAGCGTGTACCGTTTTTCTTAGCCGACCATAAGCACGATGTTACTGCAAAGGTGGGAATAATTAACGAGGTAATGGAGTCACCAATAAGTTGGGCAGAATTAGGAATTGATAAAGATGGGAATACCGAGTGTTTAAAGGCAAATGTTGATATTATCGAGGATCTAAACAAAAGTGTATATTACCAATATAAAAATGGTATGATTAACCAACACTCAGTTGGAATGGAATACATACAACTGGATATTGCCATTAACGATACTTACGATAAAGATGGTTATGCAAATTGGTTAAAATACTTACCGATGTTAGGCAATCCAATCGAAGCTGAGGAATGTGGTTACTTCTACCTAGTTAAGGAAGCGAAATTGTTTGAAATAAGCGCAGTTTTATCGGGTAGTAATATACTTACCCCAACCATGCAAGACGATGCCGTTATAAAAGAAATTTATAATAAATTTGGAGATATAGAAAAATTTTATGAATTTTGTAAAATCACTCTAGGAACTGAGCCGAATGTAATCACTCAGGTAGTAGAGCCGAAAAAGAAAAGCTATTATAAACATTTAATTAAAAAGTAAAAACAATGGAAAACTTTACAGCAGAAACAACCTTTGAGGAATATTTAGGAATGTTGGGTATTGCCAACTTCGATGAATTACCTGAAGAGGAACAAGCGAAATTAGTGCAAGACTACCAAGACGCTTTAGCTAACTTGGTTAAAATGTACGAAGAAGAAAACAAGAAAAACAAAACTCAAATTTCAGTAATGAAAAACCAAATGGAAATTGGGTTCAAAGAATTATCTAAAAAAATTGAAAAAATGAAATCAGTAGAAAGCGTAGTAAAGAGCTTTAGCGCTCAAATTCGTGAAAGCTTAATGGCTAACAAACAAGCGTTAAGCGATTTAAAGAACGATAAAAATAAATCCGTAGTATTTAAGGCGGTTGGTAACATGACCTTTAGCGGTAACTTATCAGGCGGTAACGTACCTGTTGAGGACCGTATCGAGGGTTTAAATGTAATTGCATCGAGAGAAAACAAATTCTTATCGGCATTACAAGCAAAAGCAACTTCAAGCAATGTTATTAGTTGGGTAGCTCAAGCGAATAAAGACGGTGCAGCGGGACAAACTGCTGAGGGTACTGCTAAAAACAAAATTGATTTTGATTTAGTTGTTGCTTCAGAGAATGTTAAGAAAACAACAGCGTACATTAAAATTTCTAACGAAATGTTAGACGATGTTGATTGGATGCAGTCAGAAATCGAAGCGGAGTTAATGAGAGAGTTATTCAAAGCAGTTGAGAACGGTGCATTTAGCGGAGACGGTACAGGTGCTAATTTGAAAGGTGTTAAAACCGTAGCAACTGCGTTCGCAATTACAGGAGCTGACTTTGGCGAAGTAGTTGTTAACCCTAACATCGTGGATGTATTGGTTGCGGGTAACTTACAAATTGAATTAGCTGAACAAGGTCAAGCCTCTTTATGCTTCTTAAATCCTAGAGATATAGCGAAATTAAAAGTTCAAAAAGTAAGTGGAACAGATAAGAGATACATCGACCGTTTACAAACTATCGGGGACACTTTATTATTAGACGGAATTACTAAGATAGTTCCAACTACTTTAATCCCTACAGGAGAATTCTTAATGGGTAACTTTGATAAAGCGTACTTAGTAGAAAAAGACGGTGTTAAATTTGACATCGGCTACGAAAACGATGACTTCACTAAAAACTTTGTTACATTATTAGCTGAGTGGAGAGGTGCGGTAGTTGTTAAGACTAACGATAGAACGGCGTTTATCAAAGGCGACTTTGCATCTGCTGAAGCATTATTACAAACTACGTAATCTTTCTTTCATATCATAGTAGTTTAATTGTTGAATGGTGGGGGCGTAATTGCCCCCACTTTTTTTTTGGTAATATGAATAAAGTAATATACATAATGGCAATATATCAACGCCATGAATTAACTAAGATAGTGTTAGACTATTACAAGGAATTGGGTATTGATTTAATAATTGCGGGTAGTGAGGGCGTAATAAGTCAAGATTTGGCAAAAGGGTTTAAGTATATCGAAACGCCAAACAGTCCGCTAACTTACAAGAATAATGCAATGTTAAAAGAGGTGCAGAAATATGAACATGACGCGGTTGTGTTGTTGGGTAGTGATGACTTGATTTGTCCTAATACGGTGGAATTTTACAAGCACCTAAAAACAGATAAAGTATTTGGGTTTAGTGATATTTATTTTTATTCAACTGAGCATAAACAACTCGGATATTTAGAACTCGACAAACATTTTGGAGCTGGGCGTTTTTTCCCTAAGTCGGTATTAGAAAAATGCAATTATAAAGCTTGGCAAAGGCAAATAGATAGGGGGTGCGATATGGAAACAGAACGATATTTTAAAACATTGGGGATTGAATTTGAGCGAATAAGTATAAAGAAAAACAATCTTTTTTTAATAGATATAAAGCACGATTATAATATCTCGAGCAAAAACATTATCTTTGCTTGTAAGAAAGAAAACTTTAATATTATGGCTAAAAAAGTAGGAAAACAAACAGCGAATAAAGTAGAGCAGTTAACATTTACACCTAAAGCAGTGTTAAACGGTTACGTGCGTGTAATTTGTAACGACAAAAACGAAAGTTTAAAGGGGCGTACATTGTTGTTGCCTGAGGAAAAAGCAAACTTAATAGTGGCTAAAGGTTGGGGAGTTTATGAGGGTTAAGATAGAGGGCAAGAATTACGAGGTTAAGACCTTGTTCGGCGAGTATAAAATAAAAGATTTAATTTGGGCAAATCGTATCTTAAGGGAAAACGATATGAGCCCTCGATTTTGTATGAAGTTGCTTAAAGAAACGACTAACATCCCTGTTGAGGTGCTCGAAATATTGGATTTTGAAAGCGAAATAAAGGTACTTGCTGAAATGAGTTTAATCGGTTTGCGTACTCCTGATATAGATGTGTTCATGGATTATGTGCAAGTGGACGGTGTTAAGTACTACAAGCGTGAAGAATTGTTAACCTTAAGCGGTATAAAGGTAATGTTTGGTAAAAACAACTTTAAACAGTTTGCATTAATGGGGCAGTTGCACGATATATTAGCACGTAATAAGGAAGTTGATCCTACAAACTTAGCTTCATTGGTTGCGGTGTTGTATGGCGAAGACTTTTCGGATAAGGCGATAGAGGAACGAGCAAAAAAGTTTATGGAGTTGGATTTGTATTCGGCTTTTAGCGGTTTTTTTTTGTTTCAAAGGGAATGGAACAAATTTCTAAATTGTTTGTCGGAATTTTCACAAATGAGAGTTCAAGCGCTGTTAAGTATCGAGCGTTTGCAAAGAAAATTATTGAAAACAATTTTTGGTTTTCTTTTGCCTTTGAGGTGGCAGAAATGGGAATTTTTAATAAACCTAACAAGACGCCTTTAGAGAGTGTACATGAAACTAACTGCATGGATGTACTGCACTATTTAAACGTAAAACAAGCACAAGCTAAATTAATAAATTATGATTAACAAGATTATTGAATTACTTGAAGAAGTTGCAACCGCCTACACTTATGTACAGGGGTTTAGTTATGCAAGTCCCTACGAGATGAACGGCGCACCAAGTATGCAATTTCCTCATATTTTAGTAGCTGATACACCTGATTGGAGTAATAAAGGCGAATATCGTGGCAATGGTTTAGGCAATAAAACAACGTGGGATTTAAGAATATTCCTATTTGACACTTACAACCAAGCCGAGCGTACAACGGTGGGACGTGCAACCAAGCAACAGGAATTAAAGACTGCAATGGATAGGTATTTGGCAGAGTTCAAATACAGGGCGTTAAATGAGTTGGGTTACAATGTAGAGTTAAGCAATGGATTTGTAGCCAAACGCCAAATGAATGGTAAATTGGAACAATGTAGTGCCAACTTGAGGGTAACAGGCAACAACACGTGTGATTTAGGAGTTTTTGAATATGCTGGATAGTTGGAGAGCAAAAGGGTTGGAATTAATCGGGGAGTTTGTGCTCGATTTGATGAAAACGGAACTTGAGGAACAAGGGCATAGGGCAACGGGGAAGCTAATTGATAGTATGACTTACAAAATCAATGGCGATAGTATTGAGTTTTACGCTGAGGATTATGCGAAATTTGTGGATAGTGGGCGAAAAAAGGGAGCTAGAAAAGTGCCGATAGATGCGTTAATTGCGTGGATTGAGCAGAAAGGTATAGCAAGTGGAGATACAGAGGTTAAAAAAGTAGCTTACGCAATCCAAACGGCTATATATAAAGAGGGTAGCCCAACGGTTTTAAGTTTGGAACACTCAAAAAACGGCAGAAGAAAGGACTTCATAAAGTTTGCAGTTACGGAAAATGAAAAGATTATACTTCAAAAAGTAGTAGAAATATTCGATAAGACGGTTAAAACCGAGTTTATAAATGAAATGGTAAATATTAGAAAGCAATGGCAACAACGAACTTAGGACTTTTAGGCAGTCCGTACTTAACACAAAAGAGGGTAGCAAGGGCACAAACTAATAATGCAAGTGTAATACAAATGCGTATGACCGTAACTATTGACGCGGTTGATTATGTATTTGAGCAACTACCAGATATTGGAACGAGCAACCTATTCACGTTTGAATTGAATAGCTTTTTACGGAACTTTGTAGTAAGCAGTTTAAAAACTTTAAGCTCGGGTAGTGTTGCAAGTGGTAACACAACTTTGTTCACGTACGTTTTTGTTGGCTTAGACGTTAACAACGATGTTATAAGCGGGGAAACGTCCGCAAGTGGCACAAACGTAGTAATGAATTACAGCAGTGATGATTTAAACCCTATTGATATTGCCGATTATCTGAACTCGAATACAGGTATAGCAACCAACTTGCTTTTAACAGACTTTTTAAACCCAAGAAAGGTAATATTAAATAGTTACGTAGCTTTAAGTAGCTTTAGGACTGGCGACACTCAAAGGTGGTGCGTAGTATTTACAGACGCAACGGATAGTATAGTGTCAGACGCTGAGGTTTTGCCTGTGTTTGACGGTACATTGGGGAGTGACATAAACTACGGAAGCACGTTAATACAACAATTTGATGAGCCAACAGCAACGAAAATGAGTATATTTATTGCTGATACAGGCGGTTCGGGGTTTAGTCGTACGCTTAGGAGTAGGATTTACACCTTTGAAAAAGTTGCAGAACCGTGCCAATATGTAGAAGTATTATGGATTAACCAATTTGGAGCAATGGAAATTACATTGTTTAATTCCAATTTTGCATTTGGAACGCAAATAAATAAAAAATCATTTGAGAAAGTAAGACCAGTTAACCCTACTTCATACGATAGAGGGCAAAATAATTACATGGTTGAGAGTGTTAAGCGCTTTACCATTTGGAGCGACTACGAAAAAATGGAAGATATAGAGAAGCTGAACTACATTTCAGTAAGTCCGCAAGTTGCTGTTAGAATTGGAACGCAAATAATTCCTGTAATTGTTGAAAATGCAACGACTGAAGATTATAATTACCATGAGCCTATAAACCGAGTTACTTTCAATATGGTAATGGCAAACAAACGTATAAATGTTGTATAATGGAAGATTTACAGATATACATAGTAGGTAAAGGGTACTTAGATTTACTAGATTTTACCGACTTCCCGTTGGTACTTAAAAAAAGTATTGCTAATATTAGCGATGTGACAGCCCGGGAAAGTGACTTCAGCTACGATTTTGAAATACCAAACAATGCGAATAATAACAGCATTTTATTTGGTATGGAATACGTAAGTTATGCGGACAAATCTATATTAGGTAAGCAAGAAGCGGTTATCGTTTTAAACGGTGCTGAGTATCAACGTGGATTTGTAGAGGTTCGCGCGTCTAGGTACATGGATAAATACGTGTGTAACTTTTTCGGTGGGAATGCTGAATGGATTGAAGAGGGTGCAAATATTTTGGTTAAAGATTTGGATTGGAAAAACGACACGCAGAACTTTACGCAGTCGGGTATTACAACGGTTAACACTTCGGGACGTTCAATTAATGATATATTTTACCCATTTGTTGACAGGAACACCGCAAACGATATAGGCACGTATCGACCTGTATTTTATTTGCGTAATTTATTTGAGTTGTTTTTTAGTGGCATTGGTTATAGTATAGATAGCGACTTTTTAAGTAGTAAATTTGTTAATGGTTCAGGCAACAACAACGGTTTAGCAGTTGATTTAGGCGTTAACTTTGAGTTTGATGAAAGCGATATAGTTGATACTATTGCGAACTATTCGGGCGACAATGCGGACGCTGTTAATTATTTTTTAGCGTGGATATTTCAAGGAGCAACGCCGATAGCGGTACAAACGATTAGAAATATTACACCGTTTTACACGATTGAGAATAGTGATGACTTTAGTTTGTTCGACCCTTTAGTAGGTTATACAGTGCCAAAAACGGGTTTTTATCAATTTACCTTTGACTTTTCGCAATCTTTATGGTCGTTATATTATGGAGCTACATTTGACCCTAGAGGTTTAAGCCCCTATATCGAACTACAATTAAAGCGAGGGACTGAAGTTGTTGCATTTACAGATATTAACGACGAGGTACAACCGCAAGGTAAGAATGTAAATTTGAGCGTGTTTTTAAATATTGGAGATGTAATTACCTTTACAATTAGGGAACGCAATCAAATGTTAAACCCCGCTGAAGCTTTTGTAAATCGTAAATATAAGATACAACCGCGTAACAACACTTTCAACATCCAATTTAAAGCTAAAATAGAACTAGGCGATACCTACGCAATTAGCCAAGTAGTGCCTAAGGATATGAAAGCAATCGACTTAATTAGCGACTTTAAATTTTTGTTTAACCTTTACTTTGATGCCGATATTAAACGCAAGGTAGTGAAGATTGAGCCTCGCAATAGTTGGGTGGATGTAGATAGCGCAGAAGTAGACGGATATTATCAAAGTGTTGGTTTAGCTAGTAATTGGACTGATTTAATAGATTATACAAATCCGCCCGAGATATTTAACGAGCTAAATTACAATCGGGATTTAAAGTTAAGATATAAAGCCGATGCAGATGATAAGTGGTTACTACAATGGGAAAAAAACAACAATAGAACTTATGCGCAATACATCCATAATTTAGGCACTAGGTTCCCGAATGGGGAAACTATACTTGAAACAAAAATAATAGCACCAACCATACAAGGGCGTACGAGCAATGTAGTTACTTCAATAGTGCGCCAAGAGTACGCGCCTTTAATTGGAGTTGATACAGACCAGCCAAGTCCGAATAACAGATATGCGCCACGTATTGGGTGGATAGTGAACAGCAGTTTTGTAATGGAAGCATTTGACGACTTAGTAGTGTTTGCCGATAGTAGTAAGCTAACATTTAACGGCACTAACGGACTATTTGAGAGGTTTTGGAGTAAGAATATACGCAATTTAATTAATGCCGTGGTGGTTAAATGTAAGGTGCGGTTAACAAAGTATGAGATTAAAACTTTTGACTTTAGCAAACCTGTTTATATTGCATTACCGCAACAATTAGCGGGATATTACGCGGTGCAAAGTATTGAAGCAAACTTATTAGATGATGATTTGGTAAATGTGGAGTTGCTAACTTACAAAGATTATGCACCTTTGACCGTTGATCCGAGCCAACGAACTAATATAAATGCAAACACGCAAAACCAACAGAACCAACCCGCAAGATTTGTTTTGTTTGAAGACGATACAACAGGGCAATTAATCAACGTGCTTGATGTGGACGATAATGGAAACTTTATTAATTTAATATACGAATAGAAATGGCTGAAGAATTAATTTACAAACTAAACTTTGAGGGTGCTGATGACGCAACTAAAAACTTAGCGAAACTTAAAAAGGAGTTAGCGGACTTGACCGCAAAACAAAAGGAAAATAAGGAAGCTTTAAAGCTAGGTACTATTTCGCAAGAGGAATATTACGAAAGTCAGGTTAAGTTAGAAGCTGAAACTAAATCGTTAAAGGAAGCAACGCGCCAAGCAGAAACGGCATACATGGCAAACGCTAAGGCGTCGGCTGGTGCTGGTATGAGTATAAAGCAACTTAGCGCTGAATTATCCAAGAATAAACAAGCTTATCAAAATTTAAGTAAAGAGGAACGCGAAAATGATGCAATAGGGGGCGAATTATTACGTACTATCCAAGAGCAAGACAAAGAGTATAAAGAGTTACAAGTTAGTATAGGTAATACCCAAGTAATGGTGGGTAGTTATTCAGACGCAATACAATCAAGTTTGCCGTTAATGGGGAGCTTTGGCGGACAAATACAGTCTATTATAGGCACATTGGGACAAGTTAAAGAGGCTTTTTCTAAAATAGGTGCGGTTGTCGGTAATCAAAGAACCGTTGTGCAAGGGTTTGGGAAATCAACGCAATCTACAAGCAACGATATTAATGGGATGTCCGCAAGTATCGGAAATGCAACCGCCTCTACTATTGGGTATAGTCAAGCGCAGAACATAAGTAACAGTGCTACGCAAGAAGCGACTGCTTCAACAATAGGGTTTCAGAGAGCAACTCAATCCGCTACTGCTTCAACTAAAGCCCAAGCGGTCGCAACAAATGTTAGTTCAAAATCGTTAAAACTGCTTAGAATTGCCCTAATTAGTACAGGAATTGGTGCGATAGTGGTGGCTTTAGGTAGTTTAATTGGTGCATTTGCTAGTACTCAAAGAGGAGCGGACGCAATAGCTAGGGCACTTGGTCCCGTTAAAGAAATTTTTGCGGTGTTCGTGGGTTTCCTACAAGATAAAGCATTGGCAATATTCGACCGCTTAAAGGAAGCAATCAACAATCCTAAACAAGCGTTTGTGGATTTATTAGGATTTGTAAAAGATGTTGTAATAAACCGATTTAAAGGGTTACAAATGTTTTTTGAGGGGTGGGGCAATAACTTTGTGGGTTCGTGGCAAACTTTAGGACTGAAACTAAAAAAGGTTTTAAACAACGTGCCTATAATTGGAGCGGGTTTAGGTAAAGACGCACTTGCAAAGTTGGATAAAGATATTGCAAGGGCTGAGAAAAAGGTTACAGACGGAGCGCAAAAGATGAAGAAAGGTTTAGCCCAAGCAACAGGAATGGATGTAATTGCTGAGGGCTTTAATAAGGCGGGGAAGGCAATGGATGAAGCTAGTAAGAGAGCGCAAAGAATGCAAGATATATTGGTGGCTATCCGTAAAAGTGAAATTACTTTAAATAGGGATTTGGAGCGTAATAGACGCAAAATGGAGGAGCAAAAGTTAATCTTAGAAAATCAGTTGTTACCAATCGAGGAAAGAAATAAGGCGGGTAAAGAATATATGCGTTTGTTGGATGAAAATGTAAAACGTGAAAGTGATATAAGCAAAATGAAGTTAGAACACGCACGTTTAAGTATGGAAGCCAACGATACAGATGATGAACAAAAAAAGGCTTATTATGATATGGTTGCAGAAAACGAGCGTATGTTGGCAGAAGCAACAGGACGACGCATTGAAGTACAAAACAAATTAAATGACTTTCAAAAACAAGCTATTGCAGATGTAAAAAAACAAGAAGAAGAACGTTTAAAAGCACAAGCAGAAGCCGAAAAGGAAGCGCAAAAAACAGCTTTAGAAAATCAAAAACAAGCATTGCAAGAGCGCATTGCCTTAGAAGAATTTGAATTTAAGAAAAAGCAAATTTTATTTGGTGGCACCCAACAGGAAGAATACGAGATGGAAGTGGCGCACCAAAAAACAATGCTTGATTTGAAATTGGAATATGCTAAAATCGCTGGGGATAGTGAGGTAGAAGTTAAGCGCGAAACTGATTTGGCTATATTGGAATTGGAAAAACAAAGGGTAGATAAATTAAAGGAAGATGAAAAAGAGCGACAAGAATATCAACTAGGGTTAAAAGCGGAACAAGCTAAAAAACAACAAGAGCAAGTAGATGCAGCGCAAAAGGTAGGCGATGAATTATTTAAAAATGAGGTGCGTAGAATTGAAGCAACACAAAAGCGTGAAATTGACAGCCTTACATTAAGAAGACAAGCGGGGGAAATTAGCCAAGAGGAATACGAAAAGAAAAGACTAGAGATTGAAAAGAAAGCGTTTAAGGAAAAGCAAAATTTAGATGTCAAACAAGTATTAATTAACGCGGTTGTAGGTGCTAGTAAATTGATTAGTCAGTTGGGTATTGGTGCAATTCCCGCATTAGTTGCTTTAGCTGCCCAAACAGCTGGACAAGTGGCGAATATCAAAGCGCAGAAGTTTAGATTTGGCGGTAACGTTGGCGGTAAATTACACTCACAAGGTGGGACAATGATTGAAGCGGAAAAAGGCGAGGCAGTTATCATGCGAGAGGCAGTAAACCCAATTACAGCTCCAATATTATCGGCTATTAATACGGCTTACGGGGGCAACCCAATCGAAGCAATAGGACAAAAAAACGCCCCAATGCAAATGCAACCGCAAAGAATTGAAGTCGTGAATGTTGCAACTGAAACAACAAATATTTCAAATCGTGTAAAAAATTTACAAAATGCAAGGCGGATATAAGTAAAATTTATTAACTTTGAAAAAATATAAACTAAAACTAAAAAAATTATGAGTTGTGCAATAACTTCTAACTTATCGGTAACTTGTGCCGACGAAACTGCAAACGGTGGTTTGTCAAGAATTTTTATGGTAGCAGATAAACAAGTGGCGTCTGTTACATTTGGCGTTTCTCCAGCGCATACTATTACAGGAATTACAACCGTTGATAGTGCTAAATTTGTGGAGTACATGGGTAGATTTGAAACTAAATCTATTGCTACTGAGGCAAACAAAGATAACGGAGGTGTAAGATACACTCACACTATCGAGTTGTTTATCCCTAAATTAAACAAAACTAAAGCCGAAGTATTAGCGCAGTTAGAC
>Ga0208161_1000611_pt1 | contig 20215 bp, 17 predicted proteins | sample CB_VirMetaG_3_FD_184538 | JGI IMG/M metagenome (GOLD analysis project Ga0208161, IMG submission 184538) | Freshwater to marine saline gradient viral communities from Chesapeake Bay - CB_1508_1S Viral MetaG (SPAdes) (version 4) | ecosystem: Environmental > Aquatic > Marine > Coastal | place: USA...
TAAGCATTGTTAAATCTCTAAGGTGGTTATTACCAGCATCTTCATCTAATGTTTTATCTGATTCAATTCTTTTAGCTATATTAGGCATCAACTCTTTAAGTTCATCATACCTAGATATAAGAGTATTCATAGCTCCTGTAGCCTCTAGTAATGTCCTTTCATCACCAATTAATTTTGCCTCAGTAGCTTGTGTGTATAAATTCTTAAATGTTCCTTGAGCAGACCTATCAAATTCAGCAATTCCTGTAAACCCTAATTTATCTGGAATCTTATAATCCTTAACAGCGTCTCTTTTAGCTTGCTCAGCCTTAGCCTTAGCAGCTGCCTTAGCTGCTTCATCAGCCTTAATTTTATCTATATTTCTTTCAGCCATTGAGCCAAAGTCAACTAACGCTGGCTCTACTGTTGCAAAACTTCCTACTTTACCTATTGCCATAATTAATTACCTCTTTGATTTGGACTTTGAAATTGATTCATTAAAAAACTACCCATATTAGGTGGAATATACCCAACATTATTAGAAGTAGCTTGTTGTTGTGGTACTCTAGCAAAACTATTTAATGTATTATTAAGGTTTTTAGCTATATCAAACTGAGTTGCTCCTTGTGGTGTAGTGGCTGTTATATTAGTTGTATCAGTTGTACCTGTATTATCCCCTGTACCTTTTCCTAATCCACCACTTAATGCAGCCATACCACTTTGTGCGATACCACCAATACCTTGCCACATCATTGCGTTTCCTGCATTGTATTGTGAAGATAATGCTGATATATCACCAACCTCTCTTTGCTCTTGCATACCCCTTATATTAGCTTGGTCTTGAGCATACATTTGGTCTATTTGTTTTTGTTGTGCATCTAAGTTAGCAGCAATCTCTCTATTCATCATTTGATTTCCTGCCTCAACTCTACCTAATCCACCAACAAGACCTCTCACTCCAGCACCTTGTAATGCACCAACTTGTGAAGCAGCCAATCTAGCTTGCTCCTCTCTTTGTAAGTCAGCACCTAATGTAGATACTTGTAATCCTTCAGCTATATTTTCTAAATTTTGCCTTTCATAATTCTCTAATTCTTGTCTTGCATCTCTACGTTGCTTTGCTCCTGATATTGCTTGAATACCACTTGCTAATGCTCCTGTAGCCGCTATTGCTGTCATTGCACCCATATTTTCTATAATATTTTTATAAGTTCGTTTGTATTTGTTGTTCCTACTGTATACCCTGCCTTTACATATCTATCCAATAAAGAGGGGTGTTTAATTGATGCGAATATGACACCAAAACCTAATGATTGCGCCTCTATAGTGAATTCTTGTATTAATTTATCTAAAGCAATACCTCTATCTGCCTTATTGACACTTGGATTTGCAACTATAAATTCAACCCAACATATCGCTGAATTTGTCTCATATAAAAATCCTGCACATATATTTACACCATCCTTTGAAACAATTAAACCTGTAGTTAACTCTTCATCATACTTAGGTAATGCAGTAATAGGAGGAGCAGGGAATTTCCAAAAATCCCACCACTCCTTTAATTCTTTGTAATCACTATATTTAACAACTCTTACTTCCATACTGCAAATATACCTATTTTACTCAAATGATTTCGATACCTCAGAATTTAATGCGTATGCCTCCACATATGAATCAGTTAATAAAGTACTCTTAACATTCATATAATACCCTCTAATTCCAGATGTCTCTACACTACTTGGTTTTGAAGACAACAAAAACATACCAGTACTAACTAAGGATGCATCATTTAAAGTTATAGATGTAGATGTTATGTTTGTTATAAAACCTACGTTATTTAAGTTTGAATCAAAAACCAAATCACCTACACTTATTATACTTGATATTTCAGAGTTAAAGAATAAGGTATTGCCAAATATGTTAAATACATTACCAATACCACTAACAGATAATGTCGATGTGTCTAAAGTATCATTACCTCTTACATATCCATAATAAACACCCTCCTTATTCTTAAAGTCGTCAAAGTTTATATAACCATTTTGCAAATCTGTCTTTAATTGTATATTCCAAGCACTATTACCCTCTATAGATATATTCTTAAATATCTTTCTAGTTGATGGCTCTTGACTAAAGTTAAATTCAAAATCACAAGGGTTTAATGTTTCGTAAAAAGTATTGTATGGACCTATATTGTGTTTATATACATCAGCACCCTTGAATGATAAGAAGTGGTTGTTCACTCTCAACATATCATCAGGGTTAAATGTTTGTCTACCTAAGAATCCTTGTGCCTCTGGAGAATATAACCAAGTTACATACTCAATTACATTACTCTTTGTCTTGTACTTAATGTTGAGTACATATGTATCAAAGAATGCATCATACTGACCAATACAATTAAGAATAGTATTATCCCTGAATAACGTCTTAAAGTAGTCTCTCATTCCATTAGAGCTAATTTCTATAAGTCCGTTACTATCATTAAGCCTTACAACACAACCTCTCTTTATATCGACATTAAATGCGTTTGTAGCATATGAGTCGTAAGAGTCAGGTTGAAATGAAATACCATACTCACCACCATAAACTACTTGCTGACCTAATACATCCTCTATTCTTGATAGGTTTGTTGTAGCATCTGCATTAAATAATAAATCCTTACCATATAACACCTTACTAAATCTGTCCTCTTGAATAACAAGTAAGTCAGTAGCCTCAGAATCTAATACCATAATAGGACCAAAAGACTTCTCTAAATCATCTTTATAGTTTGCTAATGATAGATTAAATTCATTAAGTCTATTTACGTTTGTACTCTCTTGATAAACACCTGAATATGTTAAGTCAGCATATCTATTAACTTGTCTGTATTTATCCTCACTAACGTCATTTGGATTTGAGTTAATATAAAACCTCTTGCTTGTAAGTTGGTCTTTTATAGCATTACTCTCGCATCCATTACCGAATGTAAAACAATTAAATGTCTTGTTTAGTATGTGAACATTAGGATTTAATATATCTCCAGAAAAATATTCTCCATCATTTATAGTAAATGTTTCAACACTTTCGTAGTAAGGGTTTTTTAATTGCTCTGGTTTGTAATTTTCAAATATTAAAGTTCCACCTGAAAAGTTTATATCAAAAGAAACTCTTGTTGAAATATCCCTTGACGCTGTACCATCTCTCCAAGGTTTAACTTGAAAACTTGTACCGAAACCATCATCAATAACCCAATTGTAATCTTTTAAAAAATCATTAGAGAAACTACTCCAAGAATCTAGTACAGATATCTCTGCATCCCACCAATCCTTTACGCTATCATAATCATCTTGAGCAAATGTATCAACACTATATACGTGTCTAAAAGCTATAGCTCCCTTTGCTGAAATAACAACCTCAAAAATAATTTTACTTCCTGAATTTATAGGTATAGGTACAAATACACCACCTGTATCATACTCTCCAAATAAAGGAGATGTAGTTACAAAAGACCTAGAAGCATACCTTCTTTTAACAAAACCTTCAAATTCTCTGTTTGAATCTGCTGATATATTTATATCAAAGTTACCCTGCTTAATCTTAAAGTATAGCCCACTTTCCTCAACTAAAGGGTCTCCGCTTTCTAATAGATTACCATCTATAAAATTCTTATCTTGATTGGAAACCTCAATTACCTTTATTTGAATAGGCGAATCAACTATGCCTGAGTAATCAGACTTCAACCATAATGTATCACCTTCTTTTACCTTACCCTTATTTTCCCCAACAACCTTTATCCATCTGTAAATACCGTCTTTGTAGACAACATTTCCATATATCGTATCATACTCTCTCTTAGTTTCCTTTATTGCAAACTTGTAATATTTAGCCCAACTAGGAGGATTGCCTATTGTTGTTATCTTTAATTTATTTGCATTACCTGCCTCGCTAGCTGGAATATAAATAGAAGTATCATTTCCACTAATAACAGTTGTCTTTCTGCCTTTATCATCTAAAAATATAATATCACAATTATAATCTCTATTTGAATGTAAACTTGAGAAAGCATCTTCGCTATAAAGACCAAAAAAAACATTGGTGTTTAAATAGAAGTCATCTTTATTTTCAACTACACCACTATCCTCTTCAACTTGATATATTATGTGTGGATTTGTAATTGTAAGAACATCCCCAACACTTGAAACCTTAAAGCCTTCGTATGATACAAGAGTACCTGCGTTACTAGCAAAGGCATTTGTTCCTGTTACAAAAGATTGTGAAAAAGTTTCCTCTAAACTATAAACAAAATCTGAATTAGTTAAGAAATCATTTAAGTCTGTGTAATCACTTGTCAGGTTGTAAAAGAATGTAAAAGATGGTTTTACCTCAAAGACCAAAGAAGATTGAGTGTCGAAATCAAATCTAAATTGAGTTCCACTCTTAAATTCAAAGTCTTCAAAATCAAATGTGGATTTATTTTTAATAACTGTATCACCTTCTAATGTAGAACCATATCCTCCACTTTTAGGGTAAGATAATTGGTCGTCAGCATAGTAATTGTATTCTGAAATAGATATTGTAATTATATCGAAACCTGTGTCAAATTCTTGTGTTAATTTGTAATTTAATTCTAAATCATAAATTAATCCTTCATTTGAAACTACAAAAATTAAAACATCCCCATTTGTAGTTCTATTGTAACTTATTGTTTGATTTCCTGAAACATTTATAATAGAATCTAAAGTCGTAGCTCCTTCTTTTATATAAACTGAATAAACAACACTTGAAAATGTTGATTTTGGGGTTATTTTTACTAAAAACCTAGCAGTGTCTGGACTTCCTGTAACAGATAAATCAACTTTCACTTCATTTGTTTCGTAATTTATTTGGTCCACAGGAGAAGTACCTCCATCTTCATTACCTCTTTCAAAATCAACTACGTTTGAAAATAAGCCTGTCTTTACAACACTACCTATTTCACCTTCTTTTTCATCTAAAATCAAGGGTGTGGAAATATAATCAACACCTAAATTTATATCAGAGTCTATATTCCTACCTTCTACAAAGTTACCATAGATTAATCTATTGCCAACCTTAGCTTGAGTTAATGCAGTTAAAGGTACGTTGTCAAAATTTCTGAAGTATTCACTTTCTTGAAGTATTCCAAATATCTTATTACCCTTAAATATATAACTTACATCTTCATTTTCAATATCCCATCCTTCTTTCTCTTTCTCAAACTTCTCTACAATATAAACAGTAGAACTTTCACTTTCCTTGAATACTAAGTCAACTCCAATTACATCTCTACTTCCAACATTAAAGGTAATGCCAACAGAGTTGGCTAAATTAACCATACCTAAATTCTCGTATGTCTGATAGTCTAATAAAAACCTTGAAGGTAAAAAAGCAACCTGACTCCAAGATGCAAATGCTGAATAATAACCATCGTTATATTTGTATCTATAGCTAAACTGAATAAATTTATCCTCTATGAAATTACTAACACTCTCTATATCAGAACTAAGTAGGTTTAACGAAGGAGCAAAGATAGGGGAAGGTTTCATTACAGATATTTCATCTTCAGTAAAACCATCAATAGGGTAAGCCTTAGCTCTCTCTATATTTATAATTCTTGGTGGATTAAAACCATCAGTCCAAGATAATAAATCATCATCTTCTACACTTACAAATATGTCAGAATGAGATATACGATATTCAGTATTAAAATTTAAAACCCCTCCAACGCTTGATTGAAGTACGGTAACTAATGAGTCATCCTCTGTGTTATACTGAAATACATAATCATATTCAGTACCCTTAACAAAATAAAAAGCCCTGTTTTTAGCTTCATCTGAAATACTACCAATTGTTTCAGCTCCAATAATTCCTGTATTAGTAACTTTTAAGTTACCCTTTACATTCTTTAAAACACCAACATTACCAGCATCTTCAGATATAACCATAACATTAGATGCATCAGTCATCTGCCCATTAGGAGTTAATCTCTCATCTAAATCCTTATTTACTGTGGCTTTTAAAAAGTTATTTTGAATTTTACCCATTACTTAATCCATTTTTTTCTACCATTTAACATAATAAGAAGTTCGTCACCTCTCAAGTCAAGCATTCTTATATTGGTATTTTGTAAGTCTCTGTAGAAATCTTTTTTAGCTCTGTTAATTATATATTCTTGGACACCGTATTTATTATTTAATATCGCATACTTTACATAACTATAAAGAGCTTCCTCTGCTAATTTATGTATCATAACTTCATCTCCATTATTATACTCAAGACCATCAGATACATATTCAATAACAATCAAACTACCCTTTACATTAGAGGAAAACGAAAAAACACCCTTTCTTTTATCTATGTTAAAATAACCATTTCTATTAATATCTGGCTTCATTCCATACATAGGATGGTTGTTGAATTCTGAATTACAATCAACATCTTGATAAGGATTTCCAACCTTATACCTTTTTGTCATCTCTGTATTCTCTGCCTCTAATGGATAACCATCTTCATCAAACAATATATTGTATTCGTGATCTTGTAAATAAGCAGCACCTAAAGTAGTATAAGGATTTTGAGATAATGGTCTTAATAAACCGTCTTGACCAACAACTGAAATCCTAACATAAGAAACATAGTCGTTAGGTATAATCATAGTTAAGTTATCATTAAGCTCTAACTCTAAAACTTTAATCTCTTTTACTGTATCATAATTAAACTCCTGAATACCTCTCTTAAAGTGACTTAAAACTTGATACCTCTTAACATTAGATATTAATTTGTCATCACCAATATAATTTAACATAAAGTTATCCACTAATTGAGATAAAGTTATATATTGGTAATTACCCCAATTCTCTTCATTTTGGTAGTAATCTATAGGTGGTAAAATTTGATTCGCCATTATAATTGTTCTTGATTATTATTGTTAGCTTCCATTCCTTGTGATACCTGTATAATGTCTGCCTCTCTTATTTCTACTCCTGCATAGCCCAATATCTTAATAACTAAATCACTAAACATAGATTCTGGAAATTCAAAGTCTTGATAATCTACAGCAGTAGGGTTAAATAAAGGATTACCAGCCACAACATTATATGTCCAATTTGGTTGCTTTGGTTTTCTTATGTAAATTAAGGAAACATTTGCTCCGTTAATTGTAGTAGGGTATAGCCTGTATCCTCCATTTAAAGAGATGTATATAGGATATTGTGATGTAGGGGCTATTAAGTTGTTATTTAAAATCCTATTAATATCCATTTTACTAACCTCTTCAAAATCATTACCTCCTTTTACATACATAAATACGTGTCTGTAGAAGTCATCAGCTTGAGGATACCATAATAAATTTGTGCTAGAATAAGATATTCCTGTCTCAGACGTAAAGATATCTATAATTTCCCTAATATGTTTAGGTATATCAGAGAACTCAGAATGATACATTCTTGCATTTTGTTTAACAATTGATTTAGCGTACTTATGAAACAAATCTTCAAACAAGGACATTTGAGCAAGTTCAGCATATAAATTAAATTCTAAAGGTGTAACATAACCCCTATTATCCTTATTTATTATAGCTAAAACTGTAGTATAAACTTGGTTTATCATATCTATAAAATTATTTGCAAAGATACAAATAAAAAAGGAGTGATACTTAAACCACTCCTTTAGAAATCTTAATTACAGTAATGTAGATTACTTAATTTTTCTTTTTTTTATTCACAACTACTTTAGTAAGCTGACTTGTAGCTCCGCTTGTCGACACTTGTTTAGGATAAGTAGTTTTTGTGGTATCTGCTGATTTACTAACTTTAATAGGAGTTGATTTAATTGTAGATACTTTTTTGTTTTTTGGTTCTTGATTTTTGTACATTTTTTTTAATTTTTAAGGTTATTTAATCTTTGTCTCGATGAACTTCAAGAAAGCCTTACCTTCTGTAGTTGAACTCATCCAACTTGCAATGGTATTGTACTTGTCTGTTTCATCAAACGGAACTTTACATAATAATGTATCGTTATTATAGAAAGCATTTGACTTGTACTGACATAAATTTAAAGACTCTGCTCTAACAGCAATACCCTTTAATTTAGTTAAGTCGTCTTTAGCTAACTCTAAGAAACTTTCTGGATCTTCTTTTGCATACACAAATAAATCTCTTTTGATTTCTGCTGTCTTTTTAGTTAATACTCCTGAACCAAATACCGTCAATGCAATACTTTCCATTTCAGCAGGTTTTAACTCCATAGCTACTTGTAATGCCTCCATTTCAAGTTCTAATGCACTAATTTGCTTCTCTGCAATAGCGTCTGGTTTAAATTCCTCAAATACCACTCCATTATCAGGTGTAATATCTAAGAACTTTTGTAACTGAGGATTTGTTTTAGGAACGGTTAATTTGCCATTGTTAAAGATAATTGAACCTAAGATTACGTCTCCTGTTTGCTCGTCTTCAAAGATAGATTTTTGATTTGTAGCATAACGTAATGATTTTAACACATTCTCCTTTTCATCAAAGTATTGTAATGGAGAACCTTTTTTATGCCTGTTTCTTAAAAACAATTGCATAGGTGGATTTTTCTTAGTAAGGATGTATGTTCTATCCTTAGCTACTTCTTGTTGCTGTTTAGCCATAATTAATTAAATTTGATTTATTTTGCAAAGGTACAAATAAAAAAGAGGGAAATTAATCCCTCTTTATATTTATGTAAATTCTTACAAATTTTTAGCCTTTAACTAAAACGAAATTGTTTCTACCCATTGTACATAATGCTCTTTCAGATAACATATGTAATTGGTTAGCATCTAAGTCAGAGTTGTTAGCTCCACCTGCTGAACCTGTAGACCATACTTTGTAACGTCTGTCTTCAGTTGCAGATTTACGGTATTTAACGTGTAAGAATGGTAAAGTAGCGTTAGCTCCTAATACTTCATCACGTACAGTTTTAGTTCCAGAAGGACACAGAACACCATTGATAGCGTTGTTACCTTCAAATAAACCACGAGCAGTTGGGTCATCTAAGTATTTCCATTGAGACTTGTAGATTTCGAAACCTGCAACTTTGAATCCTGTGAATCCTAAGTTTAAAGCCATATACTCACTGTTGTTGAAAGCACCGTAAGAAGTACCACCTACACCATAAGAATTTTGAGCAGCTAACATATAATCTAACTCTCTGTCTTGTTCGAAGTCATTCATCATAATGTACTCAGAGATTGCACCTTGACGGTTTAATCTAGCTAATACTTCGTCAACATCAGCTAAAGTAGAGATAACACCTGAGAAAATATTTCCTTGTTCAACAGCTTCGAAGAAACCTTCAGTTCCTGTAAATCCAGCAGTAGCAGCAGCAGAACCACTTTCGAAAGAAACACCCTCTACCATACCCATTTCTAAGTAGTCATCAAATCTTTGACGAGATTGCGCTCTTGATTTTAAGTACCATAAGTACCCCATTCCATTTTCTCCTTCAACTTCAATCCAACCAACTTGAGCCATATCAGAACCATTAACTTCGTCTAACTCTTTGATGATGATTGGTTTGTTTTCGAAGATGTCTGGTTGTGCCTCTAAAGACTCTTCTCTACCATTAGTTCCTTTTCTGTACTCATTAGAGTAAGTGAACATAGAGATTCCTGTAGTAGCTAAAGTTCCCCATCCAGCAGCCTCAACTGGCAATACAGTAAAATCTGTTCCAGCAGGGTCTACAGCAGAAACAATACCTTTTTTCTCAACACCTGCTCCATCAACAATGATAACAGTATCGTTTTTACGGAAAGGGTGTCCAGCTAAAGAGAATACGTTAGCCGCACGAGCAACCGCAGTAGCAACTGGTCTTAAACGACCTTCTTCAGACCATTTAATTAAGTCAGACTGAATAGGCATCTCTTGACCCATTCTCTCTAAGAATCCTTTTAATGATTGATTACCATAACGAGCAAATTCTTTCTCGTATAACTCAGGAAGGAACTGATTTGTAAAGTCGAAATCAGACGCATCTAAGTAGTTTGAAGACAAAATTTCTTTTGTCGCAGTAGGAGTTAATTTAATTCCTGGATTAGCTAATAATGCCATAATTTTTGTTTTTTGTTAATTTTTATAATAATTTAAACTTTGTGCCAGACGATATAGTTTGCGGTGCTGGTCTCATAGACATATCTATGTTTTTACTACTTTTCACTTCACTCTCTATTGCTTTTGCATAAGCTGTCTCGTAAATATTTTTTAAGACAGACTCATAATTCATTGCGACATAAAGGGCTTTGTGATAACCTTCAGCATCTTTAATTAAACCATTCTCATCTAAGAACTTACTAAAGAAGTTCGTAACATTTTTTTGTGTTTCCCTTACAGATTCAATACTATTTGGTTTTTGGACAATTACATCATCTCCAATTTTAAATTCAAAACCTTTGAACTCATTTGAAAATAACTCATCTGTCTTTTGCAAAAAGTATTCTCCGTGTTTTTTAGAAACTTCTTCTTGTGATTTAAGAGCCTCTAAAGTTTCCTTAGCTACTTTGTAATCTTCAGGAATAACATTACTATTAGTAACCTCCAATGGTATGTTCCATTTTTCCTTTTGTTTTTCAAAGTAATCTAAAGCTTCTTTGTGAGCCTTCTTTAAAGCACGATTTTTTTTATTGATAGTTCTTTCATCGTCATAGTCTGAGTCATAAGCAAATGCTTCTGCAAATTCTTCATTAATATCTATATCGTCAAACTCAGGGTTGTTTTCCTTAATGTACATCTTTACGAGTTCATCATTACTTAAACTTGAGTAATCCTTTTGATAGTTAATAAAGTCTTCATAGCCTCTACCTGTTTCTTCTTTAAACTCTAAATACTTCTTAATGTCTGAAGGTAATTCCTTCTCCTCAGACTTAGACGCTACCTTAGAGTATAAATCCTCTTTAGACTTGATAAATTCAAGAACTTCATCTTCACTATTAAATTTAAGAACATTATCTTCTGTTGTAACAGCATCTGTAACTTGTTCGGTTACTTGTTCGTTCACTTCGGTAACTTGTTCATTGTCAATGATCACATCATTTTCTTGAACACTACCATTATCTTCTTGACTCCATTCAGAGCCTTCTAATTTGAACTTCATACTTTATTTAGATTAGATTAAAATTTTTTGCAAAATTACGAAATATTAAGGTATAAATTAACGAGGTTCAAATTGTCCTAACGAAAACGAATCAAGGGAATCTTCACTACTCTCGAAATTTATAGATGACATATCTTTTTTACGTTGCTCAATCATCTTAGATTGTTGTGTAGCTTGTAACTTAGTTCTCTCGTCTTTTCTATCTTCCTTCATAGTTTCTTTGCTCTTCATACCTTCAACTTCAACGCCTTTTATTTGCATTTGGTATTGAAACTCTCTTTCCATCAATTGTAATTTTAATTGAGCCTCCATTTGCATTTTTTCCATTTCAGCTTGAACTCTTGTCTGTTCCACCATTGCTTTAGATTGCCCCTCTAATTGAATTAATTGAGCCTTACTTTCTGAAGCCGCTTGTGCAGATTGAATATTAGATTGGGTTTGAGCTTGCATTTTTTGCATTTCAGACTCTTGTCTTTCCTTCATCTTCTTATCTTTTCTTACTGCAAGGTATTTACCTGCCAATTTCATATTCTTAATACCTAAAATAGCATACTTATCTTCAACACCAAGATTACCTTGTTGTATCTCTAAAGAAATATCTGCTTCCAATTTAGCTCTTTCTTCTTCATCTGGAACTAAATCTATATTAATAGCAAAGTCGTGTAAATAAGAATCTTTAATGGTTTTTAAGACATCAACATTGTTTGATGATATTTTATTAATTAAGTCATCTTTCATTTCAGAGTACTCCAATATATCAGAAACTCTAATAGCTATACATTTAGCTAATTCTCTAGTTACAAACATACTACCTTCTAATATGTGTCTTGTTGCTACATTTGACGAGTAAGCCGCCATTTTTTGAATACCAACTAAACTATTTTTATCTGGATTACTAGCGTCAATTGCTTGATTAATACCTGTTACAGATGCAATCATATCCATAGATATCTGAATTGAGTTCCACAACGAATTAATCTTATCTTGACCTGAAGAATGTCTAATTTCTTGAATTGGAACTTTAGCGTTATTAAATTCTCCTCCAACATTAGAACTCCTACCAATAACAGAACCAGTTTGGAAGTACATATTTAATGCGTCTTCTACGGTATATTTGTTTCCGTTACCTAGTTTAATACCAACTAAACCATCTACATCAATATATTGACCATCAGGAACTACCCTTTGTTTTATTTGTTGTAGTTTTAACCAAGACATTTGAATGTCATCAGCAAAAGGTATCATTCTATTTACAGTTGAATCAATGTAACCTCTATACATTTTAGGTGCTACACCAATGTAATTTGGAAGTACTTTATTTAGATTAGATTTGCTCTTAACCATATTCTTTACAACTTCCCATTGCAGCATAATACTTGTACCTAATACCAATACCCCTTCAAACCAAACTTCTTCAATTTTAGTTAGTTTTTCAAAGTCAGCATCTCCTGTTCCTTTATACACAAAGTCATTACTTTTTGGTATTACCTTTAATCCACCCTTTGAGTTTTTTTTCTTTTTCCAAACCCTCTCTCTTGAAGTTTTATAATTAAAATATAGCAAACCTATTTTACCATCTAATACGTCTGTATTTTGGCTATCGTAATTTAATTCATAATAATTATTCCAAGAATTAGATATGCTCTGTAATCTTTGTTTTTGTTCATTAGTTAGGTTTGGATATTCCTTATAAACCTCTGATAAATTTACATTTTTATATTCTCCAAAGTAAAAACAATCTTGAAAATAAGGGTCTTCTGTGTAAGACCATATTAGATTTGCAGGATCTACATACTCTAATTTAACACCATCTGTAGGTGTAAACCTATGTTTAGCGAAACCTACCCCTACTTCAATTAAATCTTTTTCTACTTTTCTCCTTATGGTTTTATCGTAATCATTGAACTTAAATATAGACTCTATGGATACTTCTTGAGCTATTTCAATTGGTGGTTTATACTCTAATTCCATTTGAATATCTAACTCCTCTTTTGAACCAGGAATCTTATCAATCGGAACAGATGTAACATCTATGCCTAATTTATTCTTAATATCAATAGCCATATCCTTACCGACCATATCTCTCTCTAATGCTCTTTTCTTATCAGCCCTTTCTTTTATAGATGTAGGGTCTACTGAAGTAGCTTTTATTTGAAACTCTCTTTGAGCCATACCATTAGCTAAAATATCTACATATTTTGGTACTACAGGTATAACCTTCCAATCTAAATTCAAGTAAGACATATCTCCATTTACTGCAAACTTCTCCTTGTATTTAGCAAGTCCTTGAGTTCCATTAGCATACATTCTTCTGTTGTGAAATTCATCTCTTTGCTCGAAATACTTACAGCTTCTTGCACTTCTTGAAAACCATTCATATTGAATTGCCTCACCTACTTGTAAACCATAATCTGTACTCGATTGAACCTCAAAAGGTACATTTTGTTGAGGAAAGCTTCTGTAGGTAATAGAAACACCTTCTGTTTTCTTTTTAATCATAATTAATTATTATATAGTCTTAGGTTTATAGTAATATCTTTTACTTCTTTCTTTCTCGGTTGATACATCTTTCTGTTTACAGCCATAATAGCTAATCCAGAACTAATAGCAGCATCGTGTTTTGTTCTATTGTTTATATCAAATTTTTTCCAATCATTTAACGTAAAATTGAAAGGCATATTCATTGATATATCTCCATCTTCATTTTCTCCAACGTATTTCTCTATGTAAGATTCTATAGCGGCAGCGTGCATCTGTTTAACATCTTCAGACGAGTTAGGTATCCCTCCAAGCTCTTTCTCTGTAGGTGATAATCTATTCTCAACCTTGTCTGGTCTTGTAATAGAAAACCCTCTGTAACCTCTATTCTTAAAGTGATACAACAACCTCTGTTTATTATTCTCAATTAATATAGGCATACCATAAAATACACAAGCCATTAACACATCTTCAAAGAACATCTCTGCTGTCCTTGGTCTTGATACATACTCCAGAAAGAATGTGTTATTAGGCGCATCTGAAAAGGATAATCCTGTAAGTCCGTGTAAAGCTCCCTTAGAACCTCTACTTCCTTCTTCGCTATATGAACCATCTTTTCTAACACCATCTACAGTAGTTGAAATATCATAAGGGTCACAACCAAAAGCACCAATATCTTCATTTAATGGGTGTCTTGAATGGTCTCCGTATGAGTTCTTCCACTGAAACTTATTCCTCATTTCCTCTGACGGTATCCAACTAACTAAAAATCTACCTTTTTCATTAGGATACCATTCTACAATTGTATCTTGCACCCCATCTTTCCATTGGAAATTACCTCTAACTAATTTTCTTTCTACCTCGTGGTCGTCATTTATCTTTATTTGTGATAATATTTTTTCAAGGTTAAATGTAGATTGTAACATTTCATCTCTGAATGCCTCTTCTATAGTCATAGGGAATGCTCTTAACTCTTCGTTGTATGCAATATCGCTTTCCTTCTTTTTACTTAATCTTTTAGCTTCTAAGAATTGAATCGAACCAATTGTTATCCATATGCCTTGAGCATTATAAAAACCATTTCCTTTTTCAACTACTTCGTGACATACACCATACTTATCAGTGTATTCCTCCATATTTTTGTGAGCAGGTAAAAAGTATGTATATAATCCTGAAGGGGTACGACCTGTAATCTTATTTCTTTTCTTAACCATAGAAGACTTGTATAACTCAAAGTACTCTTCTCCACCATCCTTCATTGCTGCAACAGTAGAACCTACAAACGCCTTACCTACAATCCTACCTCCTGTATCAAATGTAGGGGATACTTGACCCCAGTGTTTTTCAAAGTTTGCAGGTTTGGTCCATTTTGATGCCTCATCAGCTAAATACCTAAACATCTTCTGTCCATCATAAGAATCATTCTTTGTAGGTAAAAAGTCAATTAAAGTATTTAAGTAATCGTCTGTATTTGTATCTTTCTTTTTCTTCCCTGTCTTTGTTCTATCTGATGGTTTTGCAAACTCCAAGAACTTCTTAGAATCTTCAACACCCTTAACAACAGGTTTAAAGAAAAAAGGTAAATTTAAAAAACCATAGCTCAACTTTGAAAACGCCTTTTCAGCATCATCATTAGATTTAGATGTTATCCCAAGTCTTGCATTTGATACAGAAGTCGCGTCATTAAGTAGTTGACATATAATTTGATATGTATAACCTGTACGTCTTGACTTAACAAATAATTCTCCAAGACACCGTGTATCTACTATACAAGCTTGTGTAAAGTAAAACATATCTCTTTGAGCATATCTGAAGTCCATATAACCTCCAGAGTCTTCCATTTTAATCCATTGCAATGCAAAGTAATGAGTTCCTGTTAAATATTCAGGCTTACCATTATTCATAAACCAAACACCCTCTCTTCTTCTTCTGAATTCCTCTACAATGTATTCTGTATAAGCCTCTGCTGTATCTTGAGACAAACCACTTGGTTCATAAATCCTTCTCCAATATTGGTCTTCCTTCTTTAAATCACTAAATAATATATGCTTCTTCATTGGAACTTTAGGTAAAATAACATTAAGGTCACCTACCTTTATCATTTCCCCTCTAGTTCCCTTTGGATCTAATATTATAGCGTCATTTTCTTTATCATACCATTCCTTATAGTAGTCTTTGGCTGGTAAAAATTCACCTGAAGCAAATTTCTCTGGATACCCTCTCTTAAATTCATTTTCCTTTAAATTGATATTATCTGCATCTAACTGCATTCTTAATTCAATTAAGGCTGAGTCTATCTCTATGATAGCTTGATGAATTGATGGTTTTACTGAAATAGCAAGGTGATGTTTAGAAGGATCTAAGTCATCATAATCAATTTTAGTCCTTAAAGCCTTTCTAAGGACTTCTAAGGCAATATCTCCTGCCTTGATTAGTCTTTTTACATACTTCTTTAAAGTAGCTTCATTTGGAGCGTTATTGCTATTCTGCCACCTAAGAAGTAAATCCTTACCATACTTAAATGAATCAACCTTTGCTTTAACAATTGTTTTTACCTTGTCAGCATCAACTAAGGACATATCGGTTTCATACTCCAATCCTTCGATTACGGTATCTACAGCAATTTCTATATCCTTACTTAATCCTCTCATAATGTAAATAGTATTCTATTTTGGTTAATCATATAAAGACTCTCTCCAAATACATTAAATTCATATTCAGAATCCTCCTTCATTCCAACTTTATCTCCTGCATTAAAATCTACCATATTCTTGTTCTTATATCTTAGAATACCAAATTGAGTTTCTGGAATTAATCCTTCCCACTTGTCCTTAATAAATGATTGTTGTACAAAACAATAAGGTGGAAGCGCAATCTTCTCTTTGGTATCTTTCTTTTCTACCATATAAGCTAATGGTATTTCAACATAAAATAAATCGTCTTCAATGTGGTATTTACTTTCCAATGGAACACCTTGATTATTGTACTGAATTCTAAATGTATTATGGTGTACTACAATACTATCACCAACTTCAACATCTCCTTCATAACCAATAGGTAATGATACAACTTCGGCTAATCTTTGTGTAAAATTATGGTCCTCTACAGATGTATTTAAAATCAAACCATCTTTATTCAAATTAGAATACCTCTCAGAATTAAGAGGTCTTACAATAAAATAATGTGGACTTTTCATATCTTATAAATCAGTTTCGTATTCAATATGTACTACGGAATCAATATTAAAAGATTTCCATATCATTTTGATTTCGCTATCTGCTTCTCTTACATAGATGTCAAAGAACTTTCCTTCTTTAATAATATCTGATACGACTCTAGCACCACCAAAGACCTTACTGCCTACTTGGTAATGCATAACATTGTCTTTATCTATCTTAATTGTTATTTTTCTAACTAAATTCATATTAAATTTGATTTAATGTGCAAAGATACTTAAAATATAGGTATTCCTACACCAACAGATAAATAAGGTGACGTGTTATTAATATCATAACCAACACCTGCTTTTATTAATGCCTTATTCTTTATATTCCAATCAACACCTAAATTTATTTGGTTGTTTGTATTGTATGATGGAGATAAAAATAATTGACTTTTGTTTTTGTATTTAGTTATTGTAGTTTCCTTTATACTATCTTGACACTCTATTATAGCAGAAAAATCTAATAAATCTCCTGTTGTTGTTATCTTTGCTAAACCTGAACTTCTTTTTCCAATTATAGGTTGTTCGTATAGTCTAGCTTGTATTACTGAAGAGTCTTTCTCTGTAACATAAACCACAGTGGTATCTGTTTTTCTTATATACACATCCTTGTATTTTGTAACAATTTTATCTTTTGGTCTTAATGTATCAGTAACTTTTACAACTTTTGTTTTTGTGACCACCTTGACTTTAGGTGTTTCTGTCTTATTACAAGACTTGAAGAATAGTAAACATACTAATACTCCAGATATAAAGTACAACAATTCATTTTTTAACTTCATAGTCTTATATTTAACAAACTCCTATTTCTATAATTATACCTGCATTTATTCTTGCAAAGTATGTATCTGAACTAGCTGTCGCTTTTACTCTGTAAAATTCATTAGCACCATCAAAAGGTATAGTTCCTGTGCTATTTTGAAACACTAAAGAACCTGTATTCAAAACTCCTGCTACGTCATTTTGATACCAAACTACGCTATTTAATTCAAAACCACAAACACCTGTAGAATCCACACTGCTTTCTGAACTTATTACTCCAGACTCAATTGATATAGAGACTGATTTACAGGTATTAAAATCAGCAGTTACAGTCCAAAAAGGTATTGATGTTGGGGTTTCATTTAGTATATTAACTCCTCCTACAAATAAACTGTTTGGTTTAATACATTTATTTATTACAAGAGGGTTATCTACAGTATTTAATTCTTCTATTACTTCTGTATTAGTATTATCACCACATAATATATACTTAACCTGCGATGTTGTTGGATCGCCTATACCTCCTTCATAAACTCCTGAAATATCTACGATTTTTTTGCATATTTCAGAAGGTTCTACCGTAACTTCCTCAGTTGTTTCTTGATAGCATTTTTTGTATTTCCAAAGCATAATTATATTGGTTTTAAACTTCCTAATAAATAATAAGTATTCGTTGTCAATTCTTTTTCAACCATAGCCCAATAGTACTGACCTTTAACAATATTTTGCAATGTTGTAGATGGATATAATAATGTGGCAGCTCCTGAAGATTGTATCAATAAATCCCCTGTACCTATTTGTATAAATACTACTGAAAAATTGTTAACTAATCCATCAGGCACGTTTATAACAACATTAGAAGCCCCATTTTCTACGAAGATTGTGTATTTATCATCTTCGTTTAATAAAGTGTAAGGAAATGAGGTGATTGATTTTTGTAAATTTTTAATTTCTATAACATAAGGATCTGCTACTGTTCCTGAACCATTTGCAAGTGTAGTGTTTCCGTTTTCAATTATTGTTTCACCATCTGTGCCTGGAACACCTTGAGGTCCTTGTTCTCCTTGTATACCTTGTATACCTTGAATACCTTGAATACCTTGAATACCTTGAGGTCCTACAGATATAGGGAATTCAATAAAATCACTCATAATAACTTCATCTTGACCAACCCCTATCGTAACATCTTGTAGTTTTAACAAGAACTGCTGGCTATTAAACTTTACAAATAGAGGGTTGTAATTCAATACCTCAAATGTAGGTGATAATGCATTTACAAATTCAGCAGGATTTGAATAAAGTTCTCCTTCATATTCTATCTCTGATATTCTCAATGTACCACCTTCTTCTGGAGACAATCCTGATATAAGGTAGTTTCTTAGGTCAAGTAATGTGTAGTTTTTTGTTTTGTCGAATGAATCTGCGTCAGTACCTATTACTTTATCATAGTCTGATAGTAAATTATCTATTTCGTACGTTTTAATTCTTGCCATTTTTACTTCTTTTTTTATGTATTAACGTAAGTGTATTTTGTGATAAATTATTTATATTTATCTCTTATCTCTTGTCTTTGTTTTAAAATTTCTTCAGGAATTTCAACTCCTGTTTCCATAAATCTAACAACATACCAATCTGTTGGTAGTAGTTCTTCGTATTGTTGTTGTTTTAGAAGTTTTTGTTGTTCTAATTCTTGTTCTGCAATTTCTTCAGAGGTTGCTTCAATTTCTTCAACTATACCACCATTATTGAGCCATTGCAAAAAATCTAAAAAACTTTGCTCTCTATCATCTTGTGGCACTTCTATAAAATCACTATCGTAAATTTTATAAGTTAGTTTACTAATCTTATACATCTGCTATGCGTGTTATAATTCTGTTAATACCAAAACCTACTTGTATTGCGCTTGTGTTGTTATTACGCCAATTGTTAGGAGTTAATCCAAATGGGGGTGCGCCAACAAACTCAAAACTCCCTGATGCTTCAAAGCCATCAGTTATATTTTTTACATAATAATTAATTGTGGTTTCATTTGGCAATCTGTAAAATCTTAAATGAAAAGATTTGTTTAAGTTCTTTGGAAAATTAACACCTAAGTCTATTTTGTTTAACGCACCGCCAAAAGTTGAATTTTTGTAAAATATTTGAAAGTTTGAATCTGTACTTTCGTGACCTAATGACAATAAAGCTGTAACGTAAGCGCTTGGCTCAATGTTTCCCATTAAAGCTGTTGTAGCTAATCCATAAGAACATCGGCTATCTGAAGCAACACCACTATCTAATTCATCAATTCTTTGGTCAAACCAAAATGGAGTGGTTTGTAAAATAAAAGGTATTGCGCTTTGTCTTACTGATGCAATATCTCCAGGGGTTGAACTTGATAATATTTTTCTTAAAACAGTACTTCCTGAAATTACTTGCGATTGAGTTCCAACAATTGACAAATTACTGTAACCGCCTATGTTTTGAATACTTCCAAAAATGGTCTTATATTCTAATCTGTTCGGAAAAGTAGAAGTTATATCTAATGTTGAACCACCACCACCAAACTCACTAACCGCTACTTTTTTAAATGTACCGCCTTGCTCTACTAAAGCTACTTCAGTGCCAGCTAAAGGCGTTGTTGCGTCTGTGTAGTCTGTTGGGTTGTTTGAAAGTTTT
>Ga0208161_1000614_pt1 | contig 20158 bp, 25 predicted proteins | sample CB_VirMetaG_3_FD_184538 | JGI IMG/M metagenome (GOLD analysis project Ga0208161, IMG submission 184538) | Freshwater to marine saline gradient viral communities from Chesapeake Bay - CB_1508_1S Viral MetaG (SPAdes) (version 4) | ecosystem: Environmental > Aquatic > Marine > Coastal | place: USA...
CACTTAAGTCAATAAAATAATTTTTACCAAGAACTTCAATCATTTTAGTATTTTTTAATAATTTTATCAATAATTTCATCAACACAATCAAGACTACTAATTTCATAATCTGAATCAAAATCTTTATTGTATTCTGTATTATATTTTACTATAATAGTTTTTTGTTTTGAATTTTGTAGGATGTTTGGATTTGCGGTTAATATAATGTCAAATTCATCTATTATTTTATCTACAGTCATATTAGAATAAAAAGAAATGTTCTCAAACAAACATCCATATTTTGATAAGAAAAATAAAGTAGCGGGTTTTGATTTACCCATTTCATCCGAAATTATTGTTAAATCATGGTCATCTCTATAGTTAATGTATAAATCATTAATAATATTGAAAGTATTAGCACTAGTTGATGAAGAATGACCGAAAATTTGCATAGGAAAATCTATATAAAAAAAATTATATAAATCATCTTCTGTCGGAAATTTAAAATGATTAATTAGATTAGTTGAGTCAATAGGTAGGTTTAATTCGTATTTAAAACTACTGTTGTTTTCCTCTTTATTTTCCCATTCCTCAGTTTCTTCATTATATTCAGATATCTTTTGTTCGGACTCATCATTCTCAATATAATATTTTTCATATATGAAAATAGATTTAGTGAATATATCTCTAACAACGTCATTCAAATCAATAGCAATTTTCATTATTCGTACTTATTTAAAATTTTACTAATTAAAGGATTTCGTATAACGTCTTTATTATCAAATTCAAAAATTCCAATATTGTCAATATCTTTAAATCTTTTTAATGCGTCATATAGACCTGATAATGTTTTATCTTTGTATCTATCAGTTTGTTCTACATCTCCTGAGATAAAGAACTTTGAATTAAATCCTATTCTTGTTAATAATAATTTCATTTGTGATGGAGTACAATTTTGAGCCTCCTCAAAAATTAGTATTGAATTGTCTATATTCATTCCTCTCATATATGCCAGTGCGAAAACCTCAATAACATCATTGTTTTTTAGTTTTTCTCTAGATTCTTTACCTATAATTTTATTTAAAAGATAATAAGATGGGAATATATATGGGTCTAATTTTTCTTCTAAATTTCCAGGTAAAGACCCTAATTTTTCTTCAGCTTCTACTGCAGGTCTAACGATAATTAACTTTTCATATGAATTGTTTTCATCCATTAGTAAATCTATAGCCGCCCTCATAGCGACAAAAGATTTACCAACACCTGCAGGTCCTGAACATATTGTTATTTCATTATTTACTAATTTATTGTAATATTCTTTTTGATTTTCGGATAAAAACTTTTTTCTAGTTGTTTTACCTATAATTTCCTTAATTGAATCTTTTTTATTTAAACTTATTGATTCTTTTTTTTTTATCGTCATTAATTGTGATTTTATAGTTTAAAAGTATGAAAAAATAAAACTATGTATAGATTATTAAATATTTTTTCTATGCTTTGCGGAAATCCACCCATCTTCTCTATAGTTTATAACTATATCATTTCTTAACTCCATGTGTGAACCTTTCTTCCAGCTTGATTTACTGTCTGTCCCATATTTCCATCCTGTACTTTTTTTACTACCCCATAAATCTTGGTCATCTTCAGGGTGAGGAGGTACATAAGTTTCAATTCCTCCGTATTTTAATGCTAAATAACTTAATTGTATATCTTCTCCGTTATCCCATGTATATGGTTCCTCGTAAAAAAGATATTTTAATATAGATTTTTTCATAAACCATGAATGACCCACTAAATCAACTTTAGTATATGTGTCATAGTGAGACCCATTCCAACCGATTTTTGCATGTCTAACATAACAATAATCATTAACATTTCCCGTAAAAAATACACCGGCAGTACCTAAAATAGCATCACCCGTAGATTCAATTGTTTTAAAACAATTTTCAAACCATCGAGGTGCGGGAATAGTATCATCGTCAAAAAAAACTACATATTCGGTTTTTGCCAATAGACCTAAAGCGAACCTACCGTGAAATTTAAAATTAGTATTTGATGTTATTATTTTATATTTACCAAATTCTTTAGATAAATCTATTTGTTCTTCATCTTCAGGTGCATTATACCAAATCCATATTTCTTTTGGTTTTACTGTTTGATTTTCAATTGCCTGTATCTGTTCTTTAAGATATTCAGGTCTTTTATAACAATTTAAAATTACTGTAATCATATTTTCTCAAATAAGTAAAATGAAACATCGTTTATATCTTTTTTTTCATAAAATGGAGTCACTGATATTAATTTAGTATTATGGGTATTTTTAACATAATCTATAAAATTTCTCCAAACAATATGTGCAGATGGATTATTAGATTTATGATTTGTGGAATAAATTAACACATATTTAAGTGAATAGTTAAATAAAGAATCAATATATGAATAAAACAATTCATCTTCGATAATATGATATAAAACATCTAAACTCATACTTAAGTCTGATTGTACGAACATATCTGAAGATTCATAAAACCTCATTTTCATATTTTTTTCATATTTTTTTTGACAATTTTTTACGGTTGTAGGTGAAATATCAAATCCATAATAATGTGAATAACCTGTAATGTTCTTTATTTGGTTTCCGTCACCACATCCAAAATCATTAATTGTTTTAATATTATATTCTTTAATCAAATCATTTATGTAATTAGTTTTAAAGTTATGTTCAGAACCATAAGAACCCATACCAGAGTTACCTCCATTTTTATACCTATTTTCCCAATAGTTTTTAGTATTCACAGTCATGTTATAATAATTTTTTTACTTTTTTAGCACTCATACCGTTACCATAGGGACAGTCTGAATCCACAGTATAATCTTTGTTTATTATTTCAAATAATAAAGGTAATTGTTTAGGTGACTCACACATATATAGATGACCCGTATTAATTCCTTCTGGGCGTTCAGTAGTCTTTCTACATACTATTACTTTTTTATTAAAAAAACTACCCTCTTCTTGTAACCCACCACTATCACTAATCACAAACTTTACTTTTACCAATAATTCTAAAAGTTCAGAATGATTAAGAGGTTCAATAACCCTGACGTGTGTTAAAATATCTCTGTATTTTTGAACGTTAGGATTTGGATGTATAGGTAATATAAATTCTAAATCAGGATTTTTTTTAGCTATATTATTTAGTTCATTAAACCACTCGTTCATCCAGTAATGATTTTCTCTTCGGTGTAATGTTATTAATACTTTATTAGTGTATTCACATTTTTCTTTGTACGGTAATAAATTATCTAACACTGTATTACCAACAACATGACAGATACCATTAACTTTTTCTGATATAAGATTGTCTCGTGATAAATCAGTTGGACATAGATTAACATCAGAGATTCTGGCTATCATTTGTCTATATGCCTCCTCAGGGTATGGGTGGTTCAAATCATAACTTCTTAAACCCGACTCTAAATAATATATTTTTTTATGTCTATTAAACGCGGCTATTGCACAAGCAAACGCAGATACTGTGTCCCCTTGAACCAATACTGAGTCAAAATCTCCTTCAGGAAATTGTAATAAACAGTCACTAATTAATTGGTCTAATCTATTATTAGAGTGATTAATTTCTATTTTATAATCTACTTTTATATCCTTAACTAAATCGGGGTGTTGACCCGTAAATAAAAGTTGGTAACTATCTAAAACTTTTACTAAAGGTTTAATTTTAAGCCATTCAGGTCTAGTACCAAAACATAGTAAAATCATTATTTTAATTTTACAGTTAACCAACATTTATTATTCCCCTTACTCCATGTTTTTCTACCATACTCAAAAATAATCTCATAGTTTTTAAAAGTTGATTCTAATTCACTTTCAAAAGATGGATAATGGAATGCATCATCCACGTGTATAATCGTATTAGATTTAACATTATCTTTAAAGATTTGATACCAATATTTTCGTAACTCTCCATCAGGACCATCGATAATAACCATATCATATTTTTCATCACTCGGAATAGATAACTTACCATCCGTTAAATTCTTTTTATCGTACATTATAACGTCAATACCTTTATGGATAGGTGCCCATTTAGGATTATTTTCATACGTAACATAAGTTACATTACTATATTTAGTTTTAAGCGCCTCATATAGTTTTACTGTGGTATTACCTGCTCCAAACTCTAAAATACTAATACTGTCTTTTGATGGGAGAACATCACCAATTTGTTTAATCTGAAGAGGAGTCATCGCATTAGTGTTATTTAATAGACCTAAATTTTCAAAAATATTTACCATATACAAGTTTTGTTTAATGTTTTTCCATTATTTAAATAACCTCGATTATTACCTACAATCCAAGGATTAATAGTAGAACCAATATCAATATAAGTATTTTTTTTATTATGTAAGTGTAATCTGTGTGATAATATATTACCAAGTGGTCCTGCAGAAAATAAAAACAATTGTCCTTCATCTTCATCTGACATTTGTATAGAATCGTCAATTATTTTTGACAAATAAGGTTCCTTCCATGATTCTAACTCTAAAGGATAGTAGGTATCAACATTAAAAGGTAATTTATTATCTTTACCTTTTTCATTTGCGAATAAACGAACTTTACCTTTCCATTTATTAAATTCAGGAATAAAATTATCAATAAAAAAATTATAGTTCGAATTAACAAATATATTAGCCCAAGTAACGTTTTTTGTACCTACATTTTCCCTCATCCATTCTACTGAAGTTCTGGGTTGACAACATGGGCAACTAATTCCAACATAATAATCTTTATGTTCATATTTAAAAGATTCTAAAAGAAGTTCATATTCTTTTTTATTTTTATCTTTATCAAAAACCCATCCATCACAATTCTTTATATTTTCATTAACTAAAATCATATACTCACCATCTGCATATTTGCTAAATGCGAATGACTCACCATCCTTAAGTTTTTCTAATAAAAACTTTAAATCACCCCTAAACGTACTATTTGTTGTAAACATCTATATAAATATTTTTAAATTTATTTATGGAGTAATCTAATTCAAAAACATTTAAATCTTTGGGCACATTGGTAAGACTGAAATCTATTATTTCTCCATTCTTATCGACATTATAAATCCAAGACGGTTTTCCGCATAAATACCCTTCTATTGTAGTTCTACCTAACATAATACCTGCAGTAACATCACACTTATGATAAAACTCTTCAATCTTATCTGTCACTGGAAAATATGTCACATTATTAAATTTGTCGGAAAACTCTCGTCCATAACCCATTGTGTCATTACCTACTAACCACAATATTTTATCTTCTTTATTAACTTTTTCTATTAAATGTTCAATTGATTTTTTTCTTAAATAATCCATTGTTCCAACAAATAAAATAACCTCTTTATTATTATTTGGAGATTCTTTTATTTGAAATCTATTTGTATCGAAAGGGTTATAAATAACATCTATTTTACTTTTATCGATACCGAAATCATTAACCAAATAATCTTTTATTGATGGTCTTATTGCTATATATTTTTTTACTTTGTCATCAACTACAGGATTTTCCAAATCAATTATTTCTGAGCGAACAACTGTTAAGAAATTTTTTTCAGGATATAAATTCAACAGAAGTTCTGTAATTGGTTTATGATTGGTTTGAATTATGTCAAAATCAACGTTTTTAATTTTATATAATCTTCCTGGTTCTGTTTTTATTTGTCCTTGTGGTGTGTTTAAAATAGTTTTCCCGTCCCCTAACAAAAAACCAGGAGGGTTATTTGTGGTGTATGTTTTTATATCATGTTTTTTACATATAGTCTCAAATTTTTTCCCAATATTTGTTGATATTACTGAAACATCACACCCATTTTTTGATAACCCTTTAGCTAATTCTAAAGTAGACACTTCAGAACCTGTGAGTCCTTGAAAATTTAGGACTCCTAAAAGTATTTTTATTTTTTTATCTTCAAATGATTGATATATCTTAGATGGTAAATAGTCTGAAAATTTTTCTGAAAAGATTATTCTGTTTTTGTCCCATTCTTCATTTGTCTTACCTATCGATTTATGAGTTATTCTTATATCATAGAACACCCCGACTTTAACTCCTTCAATATGATTTTTAAATGAAAAATATATATCATAAAAATGAAAACCCTTAACCTCCTCATCAAAAATATGTTTTATTTTTTTCTTATTTAGGGCGATAAATAACCCATCAATTATTACAGTTTGTTCTATTTTATTACCCAAACTATTTGAGTATTTTGATTCCCATTTTTTACCTTCGTGTTCATGATTTACAATACCCCTCATTTTTGATGGGTCTGACCACCACTGACCTGATTCAGGCATTTCAATACTACCAGCCGCTCCCAATATTCCATAATCAGGATTTTTATCAAAATGTTTAATCAATTTATTTCCCCATCCCTTTTTATCAAAATATATATCATCATGACACAATACAACAATATCATTCGTTGATTTCTCAAGAATGATATTATATGCCTCCGATAAAGAGTGTGTCCCTTTATTTTCAAAGGGTATTATTTCAATATTCTTGGGCCCGCAAGTATTCTTTATATGTTCTATAAAATTAGGGTCAACCTTTCTTGTACTAAATCCTATTGTAATCATTAGTCGTCAAATACTTCTATTTCTACCGTCTTTTTTGTTAGTTCAGTCCATTGTCCGTTATAACGAGTACCTCTAACTATATGGTTATCTATCCAATGGTAGTTCCCTCCACGAGGTTTATTCATTAACAAATTATGGTAATTTATTTTATGTTTTTTAAACCATTCTTCTGTTATCTGTCTATGTTCTTCAGTTCTTGAAGTAAAAAATGTTATAATATGACCTTCATCATACCAACCGTTAATTATTTCAACCGCATCGTCAAACGGTAAACAAGTTATCATTCTTTCCGGTTGTTCGTTGGGGATGTCATCAGTTATTGTACCGTCAATATCGATTAAATAGTTTTTCTTTTCGTTTGCCAATACGGGACTCGTATTAGTTTCCAGTTGAACCAAATCCATTTGCGTTTCTGTCTTTTTCTTTTATTTCTTCAACTTTATTAAAGTTAATGTATTTTCCATGAGTCGCGGGACATAAAACGGCTTGAGCAATTTTATCTCCTATTTTTATTTCTTGGGTTTCATTACTTAAATTAATTAAAATAACTTTTATCTCTCCCGTATAACCATAATCAACAGTACCTGGAGTATTTAAAACAGTTAAACCTCTTTTTATTGCTAATCCACTCTTAGGTCTCACTTGTATTTCCATATTTTCAGGAACGTCAAAATACAATCCGGTAGGAATCAAAGCTCTATCAAAAGGGGATAATATTACATCTTCATTAGACCTTAAATCAAAACCTGAATCTGTATTGTATGCATATTCCGGTTCTTTATTATTTGATTTATTTACATAGTTTAAAGTTAATGACGGACTCATCGACTTTTCAAAACTATCATCTAATTCTTTCATATCAATACCTAATGCGTCTATAAGAGATTGTGGGTCTGATAAATCATAATTATTTATTTGTTTTTCCAAATCTTTTAGTGCTTTTAGACTATCTTTAAATTCGTTTAATTTACCTAACATATTATTTTAAATTATAAATTTTATTCATTACATCTACTAAAACTTTTACGTCACGTTCACAGTAATCGGCAATAGGTTTTAGTCCGTTGGACTCCCAATAGGTTTCGTGTACCATATTACCCGATACTTCGCCTGTTTTTGGACTTTCCACATTTAACGCAACACACATTAAATCCAAGGAAGCGGGAGAGTTAAATGAACCAAACTGCCAAAATTCTTTAGTATCTACTGCTTTTAAATCCCATGGTTTTGTACCTAATGTTGGTAATATCTTTGGAGGTTTCATACCATTTACTACAAATCTTTTTGACAGCATTGGCATATCAAATCCTTTTATATTGTGCCCACATAAGTAAAAATCTAATTTTAAGACTTTATTTAAAAGGTTTTTAACTTCACCTAAAAGTTTTTTTTCATCATCATCTGCAAATGTAGTTGTATGAACCTCCCCATTTGGTGTTATAAATGAGAACGTAGCCACAATTATTTTAGCAAAGTCTGAAACTAATGCCGCATGATTTTTAAAAATATCATCTAAAGATTTTCCTTCATCTTCAGGGTAACGTTTTTCAAACCAATTACGGTAACTTTCAAAAAGTCTACCCATCTCAGGGTTTTTTTCATTAAGAGTGGTGTAGTCTTTTTCCACACCAACAGTCTCTAAATCAAAAAATAAAAGTTTATTTAAAGGTACGTCTATCATTTTATTAAGGATTTGTAAAGTTCTGCTCTGTTTTTAGTAACACTACCTAAATCGTAAGTACCGTTTACGGTTTCATATAATCTTTCACCTAAGTCTTCAATCCATGAAGGGTTTTTAATTAATTTTTTCATATGTTTACCCCAGTCTTGATTCCTGTTTTTATCAACAAGTATGGCATTACCATTTGTAAAATTTCCTTTGTCAATTGCATGTACTAAATCTATAGTATATGGACCCACATTAGAGGCTATTAATGCTTTTTTATAAAATCCAGCCTCTATTACTTTTAATTGTGATTTCATTCTATTAAAAATATGGTCTTTAATAGGTGCTAATGATACGTCAAATTTACTGTAATTTTTTGCGTAATTATTAACGGGTTCAGTCCATACTCTATGGTAAAACGCATCATTATCTTTAAAATCACCCCTTTCAAATTGAAATAAATATTTTTTTTGTTCTTCGGTAACTAATTTATAATTATTAGTGAATATCTCCTCATATTTTTTCCATACAGTTTCTTCTGGTTTAATAGGTCTTTGTGTCTGTTCTCCAGTTTTTTGATTTATTTCTGTAACAGTACCTCTAGTGTCAAAACCACAAACATACATTTGAAACTTATCTTTTAGGTCTACGAGAGTTCCTATAGCCCCGTCTAATAACATTAAATCATGTAAATGTGATGAACCCCCCAACCATCCGAACCTAATTTTTTCTGAAGGTTTTGTTTCATGTTTAAACTGTGGTTCATCAGGGTCTATAGCATTCGGCAGTACAAAAACATTTTTATTTATTTTCCTTATTTCATTTGCAAAAATATCGGTTGTGGTTGTTACATAAGTTGCCACCTTAAGATTGTTCATAATCTTTTGAGAAAGATTATTTTTAATAATTAGTTGATGTGCTGGATGTTCTTTGGTCGGTAACCAATAGTCGTCAATATCTGCGATTGTAACTACCCCCATACTATTTAATTTCTCTATTAGTTTTACAGAGTAATCGTAATCTCTACCTATTGCACGATGAAAATGTACTATTTGATATTTTTTCCAATAGTTTTCGTCGTTTACCTTCGGTTCATAATCTATATCCACATGAAATTCATCACTATAGTTTTTTTGTAGATATATGTGGGGGTCTACGGACCTAAATTTACCAACCCCAGTTCTGTCTGAAGGAAGTACTAAAACATTAATTTTTGACATACAATTTCTTTTAGAAAAAGTATATGAAAAAATAAGTAATAAGAAAAGTTATTGTTTGATTTTTTTAATTTTTAAAACTTTACCTTCAAATACATGTTTACCCACTCTAAGTGAAAGGGTTTCGTTTGTATTCTGTGTAGATTCAGTTAGTAAACCCGCATTTTGCAGTTCTTCTTTAACCACGTCTCTAACAGTATCTCTTACTACATCACGTATCATTTGTTTTAAATCATTATTATTTGTTGTCTGATTAGATTCTTTAACAATAACATCTTTTTGTTTTTTATTCATTAACCTAGACGCTCCTTCAATTATTTCATTTGACAACGTTGGTCCATTTAATTCAGGTTGAACTATTGGATTCTCAATCATAAGTTTTTTTATTTCGTCAGGTAACCTTGATTTTAATACTGCTTCTTGACTGATAAGTTTTGTATTTATAGTTTCTTGTATTCTTGGTTTTTGCACTTCTTCGTTTAATATATTTTCAGGTATATTGTAATTTGCGTTAACATTTTCATTCATTATAGGTAACTGATTTTGACCTCTAGGTACGTCATTATGTTTATCCATAATTTTTTTAGAAATTGCCAATTTTTGCATTAAATCATTCATTTGTTTCTGTGTTAAATTCTGCGTTTAAGAGAACCCTTCCCATACTTCTATCTCCGTTTGAGTTGTATCCTGGTCTCATTTCAGTAAAATTATCGGTAGTTGGTTGATAAGTAAAGAATTTATCCGCTCTGAACAATCTCCAACCAGGTAATGGTTGCTCTCCTGTTGTGTCGGTATGAGAGGCTCCATCTCTATCCCAAGCCCTTACAACTAAGTTACCTGCTTTACTATAACCCACACATACAGGTTCTATCCTTCGGTATCCCTTACCTCCTGGTTCGTCCCCATCGTAATATACGGTAACGACAATTTTCTTCTTTATTGAGTCTTGAATATCACCCAATGAAGCAACTTCGTTTAATAAAGATTTAAATGTCGTCAATAATTTCATTACTCTACTGTGTAAGGTTTACTTGAATTATATTTATTAATTTTTATATCATCTTTTCTTTCAAAGATATCTGTAGAAGTACCCGCACCTTCATTATATACGTCTAAAAACGAACCGGTTCCTCTACCGATTTCGTCACCATCAGACATCGCGTCAGGGTGTACTGATGAATACTTTTCTGAACGTGGTGAAAAATCATTTTTAGGGAATAATTTACCTCTTTCAGCTTCTGCAATTGCGGATAACTGATTATTTGGTTGGTAAAAATCTAATTTATCGTTTTGTGTTGCCATTATTTTAATATTTTAAATAATTGATTTATTTTTTTTAATTCTTCTGTTATTGCGGTGTCAAACTTATTAATACCTTTTTCATGTTTATCGTGAGGATTAATTACTATACCGTCTTTTTCATGTGTATCAATATGTTGATTCATCATACCAGTATCTGATTTAATTGACTTACCTTGTTCTAATGTTCCTCTCCAATGGTCTAACACATGGTTACACCATTTATGCATTCTATCGCCTCCATTTAATATATACGGAGCGTCTTTACCGTCACCCTGATAAGAATCAAACCAATTTTTAACTCTTTTTAAGACAGGGTAACCCATAATACCAGTTTCTCGTAATTCTTTATTACGATTATAACCTTCGGTATTACTATCACCTTCAACCATTTCAAAAGATTTTTGTAAATGATTTTTTAGTGATTCAGGTAATTTAGCTTTTCTATTATATAAATCTTTATTCATTTTTTAACATTTTAATTAACTGTGGTACGGATATACCGTCAGCACTTGCCATGTTTTTTAAAGCTTTTATATTTCTCTTTATAATTGGAGAAACACTGTCATTATTTAATTCTTTTTTCGTTAAGTCTTTGTCGTCAGATTTTAAAACTAATGAGTCTTCAGCCATCTTCATAATTTGTTCTTTTGTAAACTCTTTTTCTGTAAGTCTACCTTTCATAACAAAATTCTTAAGTTTTTTAAATTTAGATGTGTCATCTAAATCAGGGTCTTTACCCATCTCTGCCGCTCTATCTTCAGCATCTCTTTCATCAAAATCTAATTCATCAACAAAGTAATCTATCGTTTCTTGAGCGTCCATAAATTTTGTTTCCTCAAAACCAAATGCGTCTTCCATATCTTCTTCTCTAACAACAGACTCACCATAATAAACTCTATAACCTCTCATAAGAGGGTCTTGTGTTATTCTTGACATTGCTACCATTTTATCCATAGTACTAAGACCTGGTGCTGTTGTACGAGGGTCAAGAATAGGAATTTTTGAATTGTTCATGGTACCGTCAAAGTCGACCAATTCTTCAATCTCCTCTTTACTCTCTTCACCTTTATTTAAGTGTTTTTCGTATTGTTTGTGTGTAGAACAAGGCATATATTTCTTTTTACCCTCTACTCTATGTATGTGGGTTCCCTTGCAACCTAGGTCTTTTCCTGACTCTTCGGCCTCTTTTCTCGTATCAAAAAGATATGATTTCATATTTACTTTTTTTCTATAAATACAACAAAAGAAGTATTTATCTTAAAAAAGGTGTATGTATAACCAAAACATAAATAATAGATATTCGAATGTTAGTAATTTAAAGTTAAATAGTGCATCTTTATATGACTTAACTTTATCGATAGATAATAACAATTTTAATAAAGAAGTTGTTTTTTCTGATAAATTAATGTATGAAAATGATGGTAATACTCTACCAATTAACATTGATTTAAACTCAGTATTATCTAATCGAAAATTAGAATTATTATGGAATAATTATTATTCCGGTAATACATTAGTCTCCAAAAATTATTATAACCCAAATAATGAAGATTTAACGTGTTTAACCGCAACTTCTTTATGTGATATAGGTTTGACAGGTATAGATGTTGGTTTATATAATAAAATGACTGGTGAAACAATTACGTTCACTATGGGTATAAATGATGATGAAAAGTTTAACCCACATTATTATGACAGAAGATTTAAAATGCATCCTGTTGGTACTTACGCAAATAATCCAAACCATCGTTTAAGTGGTAATACTAAAACAGTTTATAATATAGTTTCAGACGATGACTGTCATGCAGGATATTATAATGAACTATATGGAGGTTTTTACCAAGGATTTTATAAATTACATGGGTATGATTATGAAGTATTTCCTGAAAGAGTACCTAAAGGATGGACTATGGAAGCAATGCTTAAACCAAGACAAAGGGATAAATACGAAATAAGTTCAGGTGAAACATATTTAAATGACGTACATAGTGGAAGTTCTGGTACCTTTTTCTTTTTTGGTGCAAGAGCAGAAAATAAGTTTTTCCACCCCGCGGATGGTAAAGTAGATAAAAATGAAGGATTTGGGTGTAAAACGTGTAACATATCGGTAGGATTTCAAGGGTCTGACATTATAGATTGTGATTATGATAGGGTAACCTCAGGACTTACAGATTGTATAAAAACTTGTGCTTGTTCAGATACAGGAGTAACGAGCTCTAATTGTATTGATGTTTACCCTAAAACTGCAACAACACAAGTACACACAACAGGACCGTGTGGGTCATATACTGAAGAGGTCGAAGTCAAATTAGACTTACCATCAAATGATATGTATTCTAATGCACTGTCGATAAGATTTTCAGGTGACCCTGCAAACCCAAAAATATGTGTGAAGTACATTTCTTTAAGTGGAGGATGTATTACATCGGGTAGTTGTGAAACCTCAGGACTAACATATTGTTCTGGTTATACTGTTGATGAGGTGTGCTCGACCGGAGGTATATATGATTTATGTGAATATGGTAATACCTGTGATATGTCAGGAACAACTGAAAGATGGGTTATGATAAGCGCGGTTTTTGAAAGGTACGAAACTTTAGAAAATTGTGATTTATTAAATTGGGGTGGTCTTGGTGATATTAGGTATTTGGCGTATGACTCAGAATTAAATGGGGCATCATATAATATGATTTTACCTCCGTTTACTCATCCAGGCTCTGAAAAAGAAATACAAAACAAATTTATTAGATTTAATCAAAAATGGATAGATAATACTGACAAAAGAAGGGGACTATTAAAAATATATGTGAACGGTTTTTTATTTATGGTTATAGAAGACTTTGAAGAAATCATTCCTCATGAACTTAATACTGAAAAAGAGAAACAGTTAGGAGTTCCCTACAATATTTCTTTTGGTGGTGGAACACAAGGTCTTAGAGAAAGTTTAGTTTTTAGTGGGTGTAGTGGATTAACAGGTCCATATATACAAGACCCTGAATTAATGTCTAATGAATCTTTAGAAGGTAATGACGACCCTGGTATATCGGCGATAAACTCCAAAATGATTATGGAATCTAATTTTGGGGGTACTTTTATGGGTGGTATATCACAATTTAGAATGTATACTAAGTCTCTTTCTTCTGCGGAAATACAACATAATTTTAGAAACTTAAAAAATAGATATGATTTATTTGACTTTTGGTGTCCTAATTGTTCTTCTTGTTTCTGTGGTGTTGATTTAGAACTTAATCCGAATCCATTACCCTCATCAACTCCTCAGGTTACACCAACCTCAGAAGTAACATCAACTCCTCAACCTACATCAACTGCGGAAGTAACACCAACTGCTGACGTAACATCAACTCCTCAACCTACACCAACTGCGGAAGTAACACCAACTGCTAACGTAACATCAACTCCTCAACCTACACCAACCGCGGAAGTTACACCAACATCAGAAGTAACACCAACTGCTGACGTAACATCAACTCCTCAGGTTACACCAACCTCAGAAGTAACGTCAACTCCTCAACCTACACCGACACCTACAACCACAACAACACCATCAAATAGTGTTACACCATCAGTAACTATCACACCCACAATCACAACAACACCATCATCAACACCCGTGCCAACTATTAACACATTTACAATTATAGGTACAACTTCTTGGACAGCACCTGCGGGAGTAACATCAGTTGAATACCTCGTAGTTGGAGGTGGTGGTGGAGGTGGTAATGGATACGACTCAGGAGGTGGTGGAGGTGCCGGAGGTGGTATGGTTCTTACTGGTACTTTGAGTGTAACACCAGGAAATTCTTACACTGTAACAGTTGGAGATGGCGGTATTGGTGGTGCCGACACAAGGGCTAATATTTCGGGAACTGATGGTGGTAGTTCTGTATTTGATAGTATTACCGCAACAGGTGGGCAAGGAGGTTATGGAAGTAGAACTGCTCCTGGTGGTGCGGGTGTCGGCGGAGACGCACAAAACTCCAACATTACATCAGGTAGAGCGGGTAATGGTGGTGCGGGTGGAAGTGCTGGTGGTGGAGGTGGTGGTGCCGGTGGTAATGGTACAAATCGTATAAGTTCATCTTCCGCGGGTGTCGGAGGTGTTGGTATTACTTCGTCGATAAGTGGTTTTGTAGTGACTTACGGTGGTGGTGGAAATGGTGGAACCGCCAATGTAGATAACAATAATGGAGCTGCGGGAACTGCAAATACAGGTAAGGGTGGAGGTGCTGGAAGCGCTACAGGCTCTAATTCAGGTGGTGGAGGTAATGGTGGTTCAGGTGTTGTTGTATTAAAATACTTAACATAAACATATATTTATAAATTTAGTATGACATTCTTCATAAAAAAAAATAGCACATTACCTAAATTATTTGTAGAAGTTTACGATAATGGTAGACATGATTTCAGAAATCAAATAGTGTCTTTGTCTTCTTCTACAATAACATTTAGTATGTATGATATTAATACCAATAATTATGTCATCATTGATAAACCCTGTAGTTTGATAGAAAATAGTACCTCAGGTGATTCTCCATATAAATCTTTTTCAATATCTTATCAATTCACAAAAAAAGAAACGTCTAAAATAGGTTCGTTTGTTGCTGAATTTAAAATAAATAACGGAACATCTGAACTAATTTTATCAAACAAAAATAAAATTATAATAAACGTAATTGATTCGTTTAGTGATAAAGATTTTTGCTGTAGACCAAATAGAGGTGAAAATATAATAAAACTACCCTCAGAAACACCAAAAGTATCACCAACCCCAACACCTACAGTTACATCAACGGTAACACCTACAATAACATTAAGTGTTACCCCTACAAATTCAGTAACCCCAAGCGTTTCTTTAACTCAAACAGTAACACCCACAAATAGTCAAACAAGTTTACCGACACAAACTCCCACACCTACACAAACACAGACAGTAACTCCGACACAAACTATTAGTCCGACTGTAACACCAACCATAAGTCTAAGTCCAAGTATCACTCCAACTATAAGTGTTACCCCATCAATAACTCCCACAATTAGTTTAACACCAACCAATACGACAACACCAGGACTATCACCATCTCCTACGAGTACATTAACACCAACACCAAGTATTACTACAACTCAGACCCCAACAAATAGTGCAGAACCAACACCAACTCAGACACAAACAATTACTGTTACACCATCAATCACCCCTTCTATTTCTGACACTCCTTCTATTACTTCTACACCATCACCAACTTCATACGGTATAAGAACTTTATTTGTTAAATTTAATACATTATGAACATAAATAATATATATAACGAATTACCCAACTTAAAAAACATATCATCAAATGTCGATAATGTTTGTTTAGGTAAAAAAATAAAAGATGGTAAAGTAACTGATGAACTTTCGGTTGTTTATGTCGTTAATGAAAAAAAACCATTAAATGAAATTCCAGAATCTGAATTAATACCTAAGTCTGTAAAAATAGACGACAACACATTTAATACTGATGTTATTGAAAAGCTTGTTGTTAGTGTTAATACGTGCCCATCTGAATTTAACAATGATTGTGTGTTTTCTCCTGTTCCGAATAAAAGTTATATTAGACCATTAGAGGGTGGGTTATCAATAAGAAAAACTTCTAATGGTATCGGTACTCTTGGGTTTTTTGCCAAACATACACCAACAGGTGCATTGGTAGGGGTATCAAATGCCCATGTTTTAAATAAATACCCATTAAATGTTGACGAGTGGTGTACTGGTGAAGATTGTGATACTAATTATAATACATTAACAGAATATGTATATCAACCTGGTGAAAGTAGCTCATATGAGACGGACCAATATAAAATAGGTCGGGTTATGTATACTTATCCTTTGGAGTTAAGTAATAATGAAGTTGATGTTTCTATATTGGCGGTAACTAGTTCAACTATATCTAATTCTTCTTCGTATTTACAATACGATTTGTCTCACACTAATGTACCTCCGTTTGCCACGACTGAAGAGATTGACTCAATAATAATTGACGATATTGAGTTAGCCGCTTCAGGTCGTTCCACAGGACCTAAAGAAGGTAATTTATGTGGTTTAAAAATTTTACAATCAAACATTAGTGTTTTAGTTACTAATTATGGTAATAATCAAATTGGTTATTCTTGGACTTTACCTTTTATTAATCAGATGTCTTATACTCGAGCAAATTCTGACTGTCCAGACCCGTCAATACCTGGTGATTCTGGTTCAGCGGTTTTAGGTAATTTTAATGGGACATGGAAAATAGTTGGATTAAATTTTGCGGGTGGGACTAACGGGTCAGGTATAGATATTGGTATATTCTGTAGAATAGATAAAGTGGCATCTTTAATGCAACTTGAGTCTTGGGATGGTTCCACTTTACCTTATATTGATTATGAAAATCCTGAAACGTATATAGTAACGGGTCAAGATTCAGATAAATATAAAACTATCGGAGGTGATAGATATTGGCAAGTAGGTTTAATATAATGGAATTTTTTATAAAACAAAATAGCGAGTTACCAATCTTAATTATGGATATTGTTAATGATGGTAGAACAAATTCATATAGAGAATTTATGAACGTATTAGACAATGCAACTATAAGATTTTCTATGAAGTTAGAATCAAACGGTGTTCAGAAAATTTTTATGGAAAATGCATATATAACTGATAAAATACAACAAAATCCTGACGCACCTAAAGAATATTATATTTATTATAGGTGGACAAAAAGGGATACAAATTTAAAAGGAAGATTTATTGGTGAATTTTCAATAGAAACTGAATTAGGAGAATTAAAATCACCTATTAGAGAAAAACTTTACATCAACATAGTATGATTTCATTACTTCAAATATTAAAAGAGCAGATTACCTCAATACCTGTCCATAATATTTCAAAATCGGCACGCAAGGTTTACGAGTTATTTAAAAAACAATACCCCAACGTTCCTGAGTATGTTATCATGGATTTTTTAAATGACAAAGATTATAGTAGTTTTTCCAAGTATGAAATCTTAAAAGGTCTTAGTGAAATACCAAATTATGTAATAAGAAATTACGATTTAAAAATATTATATGTAAACCCAATAGATTTTACTGACTCAACAATAGATTGGTTTATTGATAGAGATTTTGGTGATACCGTTGAACTCGCGATACCTGATGATGAAGAAAGAACCAAAAGACAAAGGGATATGGCAAGAGCCGATGGTAGAAACGAACCTATAGTAGTGTTACAACATTCTGACGGAAAATACGAGTTGTTGGAAGGTTGGCACCGAACCATGTCCATTCTTAAGTTGGGTGACAACGGAGAAGATTTAAAAAATTGGGATAAGGTAAAAATTAGAGCGTTTGTTTCAAAGAAGTAACTTCTTCATATTTTTTTCACCTTCAATATTTTGAGTATGAAACTTAATCGTTGGTAACGACTTATTTTCTTTTCTACAGTATTCTATCAACCAATTTAGAGCGTCATAACCTGTCTTTTCAACTATGTTGTCATAGTTAATATTTTCTTGATTTTCAGGTAAATAATGTTCATACGATAAATCATGGTCAAACGATACCATTTTTGGTGTGCCATTTTTTGAAATGAAATCAACAAATTCTGAATAAGATTTAACAATATTCCATTCACTATTTTTATAATAGTCTAAATCCATGTTTAGTCTAAACACATCATAAGGTTGTCTTATGTCATCTAAAAATATATTCATTTTAATTGTTTTCCATTTTTGAGTACATCTTCCACCAGTAAGTTTCCTGAGTTCGACGTCATTGACGTGGTTGAGACTACCTCTCTTTTGAGAACATCTTCCACCGGGGTTCGCTCGTTTGAGGTGAGTGGACATGTTGAGACTACCTCTCTTTTGAGAGCATCTTCCACCCGCATGGCGTTCTTACTGCGGCAGGCATTTGTTGAGACTATCTCTCTTTTGAGGACATCTTCCACCGCACAGCCATGTTTAGAATGGTACAGACAAGTTGAGACTACCCCTGTTTTGAGGACATCTTCCACCCGCAGGGGATACTGCGCTTCATTTGGACATGTTGAGACTACCCCTGTTTTGAGGACATCTTCCACCGCCGGGTGACTTGACCGGAAACGGCGTGGTGTTGAGACTACCCCTGTTTTGAGGACATCTTCCACCCATATCTTGATAAATGATTCAAAATCAGACTTTTCCATGTTTAAATACTTAGAAAAAATGACAGGTGTTTCATAGTAATACCACAAATCTCCCGATTTTCCCAATTCTATCATCCATTCTTTCGTGTCAGGATTAATTAACCATATCGAATCTGGTGTAAATTCAAAAGGTTGTTCAGGAGTATCATGATACCACTGATATCCTTTGGTAATCATTTCCATCAACTTGTATGCTGATTTAATTGTATTTTCGTTTAGTTCCATTTTTTTCCATTTTTGAGAACGTCTTTCACAATATATTCACGACCATCCGTTTTAAAGTCATGTGGAATACTAACCGCTCTTGTCAACTTAAATCCAACTTTAAGTTCCTTTTCTACCCACATTTTAATAATTGATTCAAAATCAGATTGTTTAACACCCATAGTCTCAGGCAATTTATGAAAATAAAATAAATGACCAGCCATATCCAATTCAAAAACCCATTGTTTTGTTTTAGGGTTAATTAACCAATGAGAATATGGCCTGGTTTCAAAAGTTCGCTCTAAAGTATCATGATACCACACACAACCTTTTGTTACCGTTTTCAACATATTTGTCAATTTGTTGATTTTATTCTTATTCATACAACAAAGATAATAAAAAATTTTACATATCCACAAATTTGACTTAAAAAAAGATTCGGTTATATTTTATTCAATACCAAGAGTAATCACATCAAAGCGATGTGAGGATAATATCTCAGGTGAAATTTTAAAATATTATGGTCTCACAAGAAGAAATTGAAAAGTTCCTCCATGGAGAGGATGAAGAAAAATATATCGTAGCATTAGAATACGATTACAAATCCAACAAGATTTATAAGATTATACAAGACCCCATAAACGGAAAGCAGATTAAATCTGAATCGTTTATTCCATTTGCATGGGTCGGTGATTTAAAAGGTAAGAAGTTTTATAACGGTTCCAAACACGCACAAAAAGAAGCGATGTCCACTCATGGTATCATCATAGAAAAGTTAGATACCCGTGGTGATGAAAGAATGGAAAACGGACTTAAGTATATGGTAAAAACCACCAAAACTTATTCCAACCTAATTAACTTTTTCAAAGGTGGTGGGTTAGACCCATGGAATAGAGAAAACTCTGACTCCATA
>Ga0208161_1000617_pt1 | contig 20110 bp, 24 predicted proteins | sample CB_VirMetaG_3_FD_184538 | JGI IMG/M metagenome (GOLD analysis project Ga0208161, IMG submission 184538) | Freshwater to marine saline gradient viral communities from Chesapeake Bay - CB_1508_1S Viral MetaG (SPAdes) (version 4) | ecosystem: Environmental > Aquatic > Marine > Coastal | place: USA...
ATTATTAGCGCCGGATTGATAAAGTAATTCATTTGCAGATCCTCCTGCAACATCAGTTGCAAGTGTTGCAGTACCAGCATTTCCGTCAAGATCTGCTTCTAATATTCCTCTGGTTACACTAATACTTCCTGTATTTGAACCAGTAGCAGTTGTTGTACCTAAAGTAAATACATCTTTACCTTCATCCCAAATAAATGCAGCATTATTTCCGCTTGAACCTCTTTCAAAAATAAATCCGATATCATTTGGATTAGGAGTTGAATTTCCCAATCCTCGTTGAAGCATTATAAGTGCATCTGTTACTTCCACGTTTGTTGTATTTACTATCGTACTAGTACCAGAAACTGTTAGACTTCCTGCAATAGTTGCATTCCCTGAAACTACTAAATTATTTTTAATATTAGTATTACCACTTGCTGAACCTATATCAATAGTATTCGCTGCACCTCCGAAATTAATTGTGGTTGCAGTAGCATCCAATAAATCAAATGTACCAGAATTTGTTGTAATAGATGTAGTTAATTGTGGAGAAGTTGCTCTTACTATACTAGTACTACCAGTAGTAGCCTCCCAAAAAGAAGTACTAAGATTAGATCCAGAAGTTATTAATATTTGATTTGTAGCAGTGGGAGCAGGAGCAAATGCTGTTGTTCCTGTAGAAGATTGATATGCTATTCTATCTGTATTTCCTCCAGCAAGATTTGTTGCTGTTGTTGCACTAGAAGCATTTCCGTTCAAAGCAGCACTAATAGTGCCTGCAGCAAAATTGCCAGATCCATCTCTTGCTACTATTGTGTTCGCACCATTAGCAGTATTTGCATTGCTTGTAATAGTAATGGTTGCATTTCCTGATTGATTGGCAGAAAAAGTTGAAGGTGATCCTACAGACAATCCTGTTCCACTTGTAGCAATTGTTAATGTACCATCTTTAATATCATCAGTAAAAGCCAATGTTTCTGTGCCTGAACTTGAATTGGGGTAAAATTTTAGTGTATTAGTGCTTGCTTCCCACCAAAAATCTCCATTTGCTGGAATAATAACATCTTTTCCTGTACTTCCTAAATTAAAATTAGATCTGCTTCCAGAGATAACAGGATTTCCACTCGTAACTGTAATTGCACTAGACCATACAGGAGCACCAGTTCCAGCGGATATTAAAACTTGACCAGATGAACCTGCTGCAGTTGATCCATATGCAGTTGTACTTGATCCATAGATTATGCCACCTGCATTAGGACCAGTACCAGTACCTGTACCACCACTAGTAACACCAAGAGTACCTCCTAATACGACAGCACCTGTTGACGCTGTATTAGGAGTCAATCCAGAAAGAGTTGTTTGAAATGAATCAACGCTTCCTGCTGCTGAATCAAATAATGTTACTACATTACTATTAGAATTTCCTACATAAATTTTATTTGTAGAACCATTACTATAAAGTGCAAGTTCACCAAACTCTAAGGATGAAGGTGTTGGATTTGTTGTGCTTCTCTTAATCTTAATAACATTAGCCATTGTTCATTTCCCCTTTAAAATTAAATAGTTTTAGATATATATAAATTTTATTCATTAGGGGGAGCAATATGTTGCAGAACTTGCATTCCCACCATCAATGAAATATTGTCCACCTGTAGTTCCACCAATACAATCAAACAGAGAACTTAAAGAAAGTCCGGTTTCTAATACCCATCCTGACCCATTATAAAACAAAAAACCAGATCCAGATTCTGGTGGTGCCAGTTTTATAGTTGGAATAGTTTTATCTGGTACAGTATTGGGATTAAATGAAATTTCGTCTGATCCTGAAATAGTTATGCCAGCACCAGCACTGTAAATTCCACTTCCAACACCACCATCTCCGCTCATTAAAACCGGGTTCCCGAATTGATTTCCTACATATATTTTTCTATCTGGAATATTAACTGCAAGTTCCCCTAGATCCAATCTAGAAGGAACTTCATTTGGTACTAAAGATCTCTTTACTCTAATCTTAGCGTAAAGAGTGTCTGGTATGCAGTTTGACATTAATCTTCCCTTTTTCTAATTTAGTCTACCTACTATTTATAAAATTAGATTCTTAAGGGACAAACGAAAGATACTGTTTTAGCCCCAAAAACTGAACTTTTATTCTATTTAGAATAGATCTATCCACTGTTGCCTTGTTTTTATAATAAATTCTTATTTTTAATTTATTCATGGCGTTTCTGTTGTAAATCTACCCTTTAAAAAGGTCTTTTCTTGTCCATTTCCATAAAAAATTATATAGTAAAAATATTGACCCGGATGTAATTTTGATATAACTGATGATTCTAATTGTAGAGTAATTAAATTATTCAAAACAGTCAAAGTTCCTGGAAAATAATCAGTTCCATCATTCAATTCATCATTTTCATTTAAAAAACTATCACTATAAACACTGAATAAGTTGTCTGGCTTTATTGATGATCTTCTTACATGAAAACTTACATTTTGTGTAATATTAATAGCATTATCATTCGAATCTGTATATTCGAATTCGGCATAAAAATCTGAATCCTGATCTACATAAATGTCAAATGTTCCCGCATTCATTTCTTAGATCCTATATGATATTTACAGACCAAATTCCAATCTTTTTTCTCTTTGAATGGAACTATTTTAATTTGATTAATCCCCGCTATAGGATCTGTTTCCTTTAACGGAGTGACTAATTTAAGAAGATTCCATTCTTCAAGTAATTGCGCTATTTTATTTCTTCGTGCAATATCATTTTCTGATATTTCAGAAGCAAGTCCATCTAAAAGAAACATTTCTTTAAAATGAACAATGTAATACTTACCTTTTTTATGTAAAATGTGGCATGATTGGTATAGAGTATTTTCTTTCTTAGAAGAAATTCCTATTCTTGTGAGTGTTTCTTTGATTTTAAGAAAATTCTGCTCATCATCAAAAGTCACTTCCAGAAGGTCTTCTGGTGCTATTTTGCTTTTCATAAATTACTTTCCCTTATTAAGTTATGCCATTTCTATCTCCTATATTTATAAAATAAATTATTTCAACCCGTCTTTTGACGCAAAAATAGCATTTATACTTTCTTTCTGATTTTGATTTAAAAACCCGTAATATTCCTCTGCTTTTTTATATGAGCATTGAAAATATTCCATGATATTTTTGATAGAAATTTCTTTCAATAAATCATCTGGTTTTTTCTTCCATTTTGTGTATCTTTTTCTCTTTCTTATGGCACCAATCAAATATTGATATTGGTCCTTTTTGGACACAAAAGATACACGATTCATCTGGTTTGCATGCATCAATGTATCTGGAAAATAAGACAAATATTTATTGATTATAAAAGGAACATACTGCTTTTCCAGCAATATGTCCTCCTCCAGAATGTTCTTTTTTGTATAATTGATAGAATTTAAAAAATCAAAGACATTCATTTTTTAAATGTTACCTCCATCATAAGATGAACCAGACAAGCAGAATTATTAATTTCTGCATCTGCCACAAATGCCGATTTGTATTGGTAATCTGCCAAAATCAATATTGCAGTAGGAATACTTTCCGGTTCAACATAATCATTTAAGGAATCGAATAATTTTCTAAAAATAACAGAAGAATCCATGTCATTGTTTCTGGCTGTCCAGTTTCGAACAGATTCAAAATCTTTCTTTTTCATTGATTTGAACAGATCAATGATCGATTCATCAGAAAGATTACAAAGAATAGATTCATTAATAGACCCGTGTAGAGAGGCTTTCTGAAGTTCATTCAGAATTCTACGGAAATCTGGAAAGAACTTGATTATGAATTTTGCAAGTGCTTGTGCGTTGTATTCTACCTTTTCTTCGGAAAGAATACTCTTTGCTCTCTCAAAAAATTGAGTACATAGTTCTGGTTTATCAGTCTTTTCAAACTTGAAATCAATAATTGTGCATCTTGAGTGAAGAGGAGAAATAATCTTGTTCTTATAATTACATGTAAGAATAAATCTACAATTTTTTGCAAACTCTTCCATGAAACCACGAAGAGCAGGTTGCATACTCTGTGGATTGGAATAATCGAATTCGTCCAGAATTACAATTTTTGTATTTCCTCCAAGAGCAACAGAACTTGCAAAGTTTCGAATCTTGGTTCTCAGAGTATCAATGTTCCCGTCTTCGGAGCAGTTAATCAGGATGGAATCACATCCTAACTCGTTGCACAGTGCTTTTGCTACCGTGGTCTTTCCACACCCCGGACCACCACAAAGCATGAGATTCTGTATCTCTCCGTTGGAAACCATTTCCCGGAAAGGAGTTTTAAGTCTTTCCGGGAGAATGCATTCTTCGATTGTTTTAGGACGATATTTTTCTACAAAAAGAAAATGTGTGGGATCTGAGTTCATAAATTAGTTCTGATAAGTAGAATCCATTTCAAGAGCAATCCAATAGGTAATATTACGACTGGAGGAAGTAAACCTAGAAACAATATTTGAACTGATATCAACATCATAATTGTCAGGAACCAACTTTAGATTTTCAATCATAAAGTTAAGAGAAAAGTTACCAACAAATTCCTGATTTGATTGTACATTCATACTGAAGGAATTGCTACCCTTATCCTTCTTGTCATGTACCTTGATTACGACCTCATCATCATTGTTTTCTACGGTAACATCAGAAACACCAAGAATGGATGCTGCCTTCTTCAAATCAACAATTTCACTCTCAGTGATATGGAAAGATAGATCAATCTTGGGCATATTGATCTTCTTGGTTGGAATTGTGAGAAGTTTCGGATCACTGTAGTAATATTGAATACTACGATGTCCACTTGAAATCAGGACATACTTGTCATGAAACTCAAGTTCTGGATCTTTGAAGATCGAAAGAGTTCCAAGAAACTTTGGAAGATCCCATACACCAAATCCTACCTCAAAGGTTTCTGATACTTCTGCTTCAGACAGAATATTTTTAATAGGAGAAATGGTACTAATTACATTTCCAGGATTAATAAAAATATTCGAATTTATTGATGCATAATTCTTAAGAATGTCGAATGTTTCACTAGTTAATTTAATTTTGTTCGCTGTTTGCATAATGTAGTCCTTTTTCATGTAGAATTTTTCTTAATATACTCTACACCATACTTATCTTCAATAGTTTTCTTTCTAGAATTTTCAGAAACACCTTCTTCTGAAGGAATATAACTAGAAAATCCCGGCATTTTCAATGGACATGATACTTTAGGAAAGTCTAACTTGGAATATTGTTCTTTCCCATCAACAACTATAGTGACCAATTGAGTCATCTTTTTATCTCCACAACCACATGCTCCACAATAAAAAGAATTTTCAAATTTAGTACTATTCTTTCTATCTGAGCATGGAGGAAGACTCAGTTCATCCGAACCATGACAACTTAGTACTCTAAGACTTTTTGTTTCTTCTGGTGCTTTCTTGTTAGTCAATCCCCTAGAGACAATAGATTGACCAAATGATTTTGCTTTTTCTATGATATTTGTTTTCTCTACAAATTTTTCATCAGATGTTTTGTTTTGTTTTTGTTTAAACAATTCATATTGTTTTTTTGCTTTTTCAATTAATTGTTTTTTATAATCATCATTAATTGGAGTAATATCACTCATAATCTTCCTCCCATTCATCCTCTAGTGATTCAAGATTATTATTTTCATTGACTTGTCTTATGATATCATTAAGACTTTCTCGAGTTTTGTGTCTATCACTCTTTCTTTTTCTCTTGTTGCTTGATTTTTGAATTCTTCTGAAATCAAAATCTTCCTCGGAATAATCATTTCTTTTACTCATCTGTAGTCTCTTCTTGTTCCTTTGAAATAGTAAAATCTGGAAATGCCTTCTGAATAAATTCAAGAGGCAAATTAGGGATTGACTTTGTTGTTAGAATTGATGAAAGAATTGCTGCATCGGACCAATGGATTTTTTCTAAAATACCCATAAGAATTCTAAATTGCTGTCTAGGATAAATCTTCCAAATCTTCTTCTTATTTGGAAAATCAAATAGATAATTCAATCTTCCTATATTGACCTCTTTTAGAAGATCAGAATACGAATAACCATAAGGAGAATCATCTAAACGATATTTTGGAATACTTGAAACAAGAGAAACATATTGTGGATCATATGCAAATCTGAATAATTGCATCATTGCAGTTGATTTGTTTTCTCTTAAAATTTTAATTTTTATATCTTCTTCTGTCTCTTGGTTCATAAGAGAAAGAATTTCACCAATATATTTGTTTATTTTCATAATTAAAACTCGTCTATAACTTCCATGAGATTAGATAATTTATTCTTTACAAAATATTCAAAGAGTTTTTCTTTTCCTTGAACGGTAGGTTCCAGTTTATACTCACTCAGTATCTTATCGGTGTACTCTTTAGGTATATAGGAGAGATCGACCAATTTTTGATTTCTGTTATAATTAATTTTTAGATATTCTGGTATATTTTCAATAATAATTTCTAACTTCTTTTGGGACAATGGTTTCTGTCTCTTTCCTTCTACAATAAATGTATCGTCGTCAGAAAGAACATTCGGAATCCCATCAGAAGTATCACCCCTCAAAATATGCTCTTTGAGGAAGTTTTGCGGATTTTCACAATAAATAAAGTTTTTATGAATAGGACTATACTGCTTTACATTTGTATATCTTTGAAGTTGCTGAAAATCCTTATCGCTTGAAACAATAATAATTTTCTCTTTATTGTTATAATTCATACACAATGTTGCAATGATATCATCTGCTTCACATCTTTCCACGCACATAACTTTATATGGAAAATTTTCTCTTACTTCTTTTCGAATCTTGTTCATTGCATCGAAGATTTTACTCCAATCATGACCATCTGTTTCTCTGGTCTTTTTGCGAGATGCTTTGTAATGTGGAAAAACATCCTTTCTCCATGAATCTCCTGCATCATCACAAATGACAAGGTTTCCATATTGTTGACCGAACTTAGATTTATAAAATCTATATGTATTCAGAACAATATGACGAACAGTATCTTCAGAAAATAATTCTTCTCTATTATCAGAATAATTATATTGAGTAAAAATTGTAGATAGAATAATTTGTGTGTTGTCTAGTAAAATCATCGACTTAGTACCTGAATAATTAGCATATCGTCGGAAATCCTTCCATTGACAGGGTATTCCTTAGACTTGATTTCCTTGTATGCATTTGAAGAAGCACGAAGACCCTGAGTGAATCTTCCTCCATTCATAAGCAACTTAGTATTTCGAACTCTCTTTCGAGAAGACTTTTCATTATCAAAATTAATAATCTTAGTTCCCTTTACACTCAGGCCATCACCGAGAGAAGAACTCTCATACACATAAAGAATTCTCTTCGAAGGATTATAAAGAATTGCTCTTGATGCTCCGATAATTTCCTTTGGGTGTACAGAAGTCAACTTCAATTCTTCGAAGGACTTCAAGTAATTTACCTTGGAAACCAATTGATCTGGAGACTTCTTCTTCTTTGCTCTTGGCTTTCTTTGTGATTTTGCTACTTCACTTTGTTCACGAAGAAGAGAAACAATCTTCTTAGTATATTCAGTAAATTTTCGAAGATTTGGCTTACTTAGCCACGAATATCCTTCTTTGAGTTGTTCGTCTTCTCCTTCAAGAGCAAGTTCCAATTCAACATATCTTTCGTGGAAAAATTCAGCCATACGATTTGCATGAATAGATCGAATATTGTTAGACTTGATCCATTCGGCAACATCGACAACTTCGTTCTTTTCCTTCTTATGAAGATTCATAAGATAAATATCAACATTACATTCAAGATCAGCGATCAATTCCCCAATCTTGTTCTTAATGTTTTCTTGAACATTTACAGAAGGAGCATCTTCTTTCTGAGAACCATATGATTGAAGAGCATTGATACTCTTTGTCAATGTTTCCTGAATTGTAGGAGGCAATTCAATACCCTTGTTTGCAATATGCGCATAAATTCCAGCATATTCCCATTCATACGCCTTCTTTGGTGCATGAATAGCATCAAGAGTCATTGAATTGTTCTTTAAATACTCTTTAAGAGCATTCTTATAATTGGAATGATTAAAATTATTTCTATACCAATTAATTGACTTATTGATTTCCCAAACTAGATCATCTTCATTTTCAATATTATCAAATGAAGGTTCAGAACCCAAAATAACACTAGAAGGATTTCTTCCTCTAGTAAAAGTTCTCTTGCGAGCCATTTTTAATGATTCTCCATAAAAAAGAGGAAACTGTTTTGGGGCATGGCGTAATATAGCACAAATTCAACCATTGTCAAGGAACTACTCCTGAGATGCTCTGCTAAAATTCTTCTTCTTCGAAAAGGTTATATTATGTTCAAATTTGTCTTGTAAAATATCTTTGGATTTATGGGATATAACAAAAATGTTTGATCCTTTATCCATTATTTGAAGAATATTTAATAATAATTTAGTTGCATTATCATCTAGACTTCCATCAAGAATCTCATCAAAAACAAGTAAATTACAATTTAATGAATTTTTGACTTGAGATATCTTTCTCCATGCGAAAAGAAGAGCAAGATCAATTTTTCTCTTTTCTCCTTCACTAAAATTTTCATATGAGAATATATCTCTATTTCTACTTTTAATACTTTCTTTGAATTCCTCATCAAGTTCAAATTGAACAAAGAAATTCATTTCAGAAAGATATCGATTAATAACTTTATTCATAATAGGAAGATAATGCTTTATGATTTTACTTTTGATACCAGAATCCTTCAAAAGAACAGAAGCAATGTTACAATAATGTAAATCTTCTATAATTTGTTCTTTTGATTTAAGAATATCTTTTCCTTCTTCTATAAAAGAATTCATTTTTGTTTCTGCTTCTTCTATATGATTGTTTTCATCACTAACTTCATCCAATTCTTTTTGAATAGATCTGATGAGTTTTTCATTTGATTTATATGTTACATACATTTCTTCATATTGTACTCTTAATTCATTTATTGTTTTAATAATTTTATTCATTTCATTTAATGAAGATTTAACTTCTTTTATCTGTTCTTCTAGTTGTACTTTTTCTTCATTAATAGCAACTAATTCTTTTTCTTTATCTGCTATAAGTTTATTTTTTGTTTCTTCTGTTACTATTTGTGTACAAATAGGACAAGAAGTTAATTTAGAAATTCCTTTGATTTGCTTTTCTTCTTTGGTATAGTTTTTTTCTAAAACTAGAGTATCATTATTTAAAGAATTCAATCTAGTTTCTAAAATTTCTATATCAGAAATTTTGTTCATATTTTCTGATATTTCTTTCTGAATTTCTTGTATTCTAGCATCCAAATTGTAATTTGCATTTTCTAGTTCTTGCTTATTTTGTTTCTTTTCTGTTAAGAATTTATTTTGTTTCTTTTTCAAAACAGAAATATAATTTTTCTGAAGTTCTATCTTTTCTTTTAGAACTTCCATATTCTTTTCTAAAACAAAAGTATTCTCTTTATTCGTTGCAATTTTTGCTTTAAGAACAGTATTCATAGTAGAAAAAATATTAATATCTAATAAATTCTCTACTACTGATCTTCTTTCAGCAGCAGTCAATCTCATAAATGGAATATAATTTGTAGATCCTAGAATAACTACTTGACAAAAAGATTTATAATTCATTCGAAGAATATGTTCTTCGAACATTCTTTGATAATCCTTTGATGTAGAATCTTGGTCAAGCATTTTACCATTTTGGTAAATCTCAAATATCTTTGGAGCCAATCCTCTTTTAACAACATAAGAATTGTTTCCAATATCAAAATACAATTCAACAATACAATCTTTTTTGTTTATTGAATTTGGAAGTTGAGGAATATTGATATTTCGATATGGTTTACCAAATAAAGCAAAAACGATTGCATCAAGCAATGTCGTTTTGCCGCTTCCATTTTCACCAGAAATTGATGTTGTTTTATGTTTATTTAATTGTATTTCTGTAAATACATTACCTGTAGAAAGAAAATTCTTCCATTTCACTTTCTTCATTACTATAGACATAATTTATTTCTTTTTAGGTTTTTCTTCTTGTTTCTTTTGTTTATGGTCTATTGATTGTCTTCGCTTAAGAGATATTTTTCTTTTACGAATAGCAGATTTTCTTTTAGATCTTCCTTTTCTTGCTGCTCTTTTTGCTCTTCGTTTAAGTTTTTGAATTTCTTTTGCTGGTCTTCTTGTGCATCTTCTTCCCATTTTCTTTTGACCAGGAGGACATTGAAAAATGACCTTTCTTTTTCCTTTTCGGATTACTATTTTTCTTTTTGCCGATCCTTCAGTCAATACAATTGTTTCATCTGGACTATTTTCAGTGAGATAAACAACTACATCATATTCAATAAATTCTTCTTGAATTTCATCTAAAGGATCATAAATTTTAATTCTGTATTCATTAAATTCTTCAAATTCAAAATTATTTTCTTCTAAAAATACAATAAAATCAAAATAATTAGCATTATCCAATGATGCCATGACACAATCATCGAATTCTTCTAATACAATATACCCAAAATCAGGTGGCATAGGATGCATTTTTATTTTTTACTCCCGAAATAAACCAATTTGGAATATTGCCATTTTTCCATTTGGCAAATCTTTCTTTCTCTTCTATATAGTATTTTCTATAGGAGGACACTGCATTTCCTACTTTGCAGTAATCTGGCATAGCCAAAGGAAAGTCTGTCAGGTGGTCATATTTGATATTTTGGGGAAAATTTTCATAAAGCCAATGAGATAATTTCTCAGAAGCATGAATTTTTTGGTATCTATCATAATATTCTTCAAGTAATTGAATATTATGAGTTGCAAGCCATTTATAGTTTATGCTTGTTTCTCTGCACCAGATTGTACATGGGTGATTAATCATGGTAGATTTGTAAAGAAAAGTTTCCAAATCTCCATTCATGATATAACGTGTATATTTTCTGTTTTTTGTAGTAATTGCTTCTACTTTCGTTCCATCTAGAACTCTATGGGCAGTAGACAGTAATTGACAAGATTCCAAAATCATTTTTACAATATGCTTGTCGCACATGTATTTTGCTGCTTGTTTTGGATCTTGGTCTAATACAAAAATATTCATGTTAATTTTCCAACAATTTCTGTGTATGGATAAAGTACATTCTTCGACTGCTTCGGCAGAGGAACTTCATAGAAGATATCAATTCCTAATGCTTTTGCAAGAGCAAACTCGGCCTTTGCTCCTTTGCTGTTCTCCCAACCAATCATCATATAAATTGCAGTACATTCTTTACAGATAAGATCAAGATCTCGAGCCAAAGCCTTTCTCAAAAATTCTTGATCATTATAATTTACAGATGGATTGAAATCAAAAGAATTTAATTCAACCATTTCTTGTGTAAGATCTCTATCAAACTCAGCAGGATTTATGACTTCCCATCCTGCATTTCTCAATGCTTTTGCTTGTCTATCAAAAGCATCATAATTCCAGTTATCATATCCTCTCATTGGACCAGCAACATAAATGGTCGGTTTTCTCATAGTGTTAGACTCTCCACATATAGGTCATGAATAATTTGCTTAAGTTTATTTTTATCAGTAACATCTTCCATTAAATCTATTTCTTTATTGATTATGGATAATGTGTCTTGAGATTCGTCTGATAACTCTTCAGAAGATAATTCAAACATGCTTTCTTCTACAACGGTAATACCCGAAGTAGATATAGAATTTAAATTTTCCATAAATCGTTCAAACATATATGGTTGTATTTTTGATTGAACTATGATTTTCACAAAAGAGTTTTCGTATGATGTGAAATCGGTATTCAACATATTTTCCTTTTCATCATTATATTTTATCTCTTTGAATATTTTATTTTTATTTTCTATAAATTCCAAAGATTGATCATCTAAATCAAAAATATGGAATCCTTTCATTTCATTTAAATCCGAAAAATTTAATTGATATGGAGTTCCCACATAAAAAATATTACTTTGTTGTTGTTTACAATGAAAATGTCCAGAGAATACTCTTTGATAATTAGAAAACAAAGAAGGACAAATTCCTTCTAAATTGCGAATTCCTCGCACCATCTCAAAACTTCTCATTTCAAAATGACCAAACAAAATAGTACATAAACTTTCTTTTATAAAAGAAACACATTCTTCATTATTATCTTGTGTGATCCAAGGCACAAACCCAACATCATATCCATAAAGATTTATGCATTTTGGGTCTGTATGTACATTAATTATATCTGTATTTAATAATTCTGTAAGAGAATTTACTTTGTTTGTATTTTTATAATAAGTATCATGATTACCTATTACACAATGTAATTCAAATTCGCTATCATAAAATGGTTTTAGAAACAAACTTTTTACTTTGTTCAATGTATTCATATTGATGAATTTTCTTCGATCAAACATGTCTCCCATATGAATTACAGTTTTTATATTATTTTCTCTTAAATAAGGAAAAAATACATTTTGAAAATAGTCTAATGAATAATTTAAAAAAAATGGAGAATCATTTTGAACACCAAAATGAGTATCTCCTAAAATACAGACTTTAGACATTCTTTTTCTTCCTTTTCTTTTTGACTGCAGTTTTATCTAAATCTTCTTCTATTTTACTTATTATTTCATCTTCATCTTCAACTATATCAAATTGTTTTAACAATTCAGAAAAATTTCCATCTTTGTCTAAATGATGAAGATACTTATATTTAATTAAGTTTTGTTTTTTCTCTTTTTGAATTCTTCGAAGAAATGCATAATAAATTATTTGTGTAAAATATGCAAAGGGATTTTCAGATTTTTCTGGATCAAAGTTATAGCAATACATAAGACAATTTTCTATAGCATCACCTACCATATCGTCACGAAATGGATAGTTTGAGAAGTTTGGCCTTCGTATTAGATTTTCTGCAATATCCATAAAGCAGGTTCCAATATAATCTGTTACTGGAGGAGGCTTTCTATTCTTGAGTTCTGCTTTGATAACTCTTTCTTTCCATTTAACCATTTCTTTAAAGAATTTTTGGTTATCTATGTAATTATTGGATTTTTTCTTTTTCATAATATCTCTCCTTCATAAGCAGAAGTATATCTTCTTACAAAAAAATGTCAAGTTTTAACTTGACATATATTTTTGTGCTTTTATAATCGCTGTGTCTGGTTTGATAGAGACCTATTAGTATTACTTAAGATAATCATTAGGATCTGGAGACCAATCTTCAAGATCATTACCAAATTCAAATTCCTCTTCGTCTTCTTCATCTTCTTCATCTAACATTTCTTGTTCTTTTTTCTCCATTGCTTCATACATTTGATCAATTGGAACTCCCATTGCTCGAAGAAGATTTTCAAGTCCTTCATTTTCTTCAAGAAGTTCAGGTGTAATTTTCAAAGTAATATTAACTACTCCCTGAATTTCCTCATTCTCATCTAATGGAACTTGTTTCGGACCAGCATTTGCTGCTGGATTGTCTTCTAACATTCCCATTAGTTGAGGATTCTTATATAATTCATCATTTGATACATATGGTAGTTCCTTACGATTCTTTTCTTTTTCATAAAGAAAAAGTATCTTATCATTTGGAATACTCATAGACATTACAGAATTTAATGCTAATTCATGATATTCTTCATTTGACATTTCATACCATTTCTTAAGAAGAATAACATTTTTTGTTCCATTTGGAGCAAACACAGACATTGTTTTATACAAAAACGGATGTTCTAAAACCAAAACAGAATTGTTTATCTTTTTAATTTTAGAAATAATATTATCCCCGTTATTTAATTTTATTAATCGGTATGCACTGTCTGACATTTTATTCTCCTCTTTTTACAAGAGTATTAGAACTTTTTTATAATTAAAATTTTCAGATTCATATATTTTGAGTCTTTCCTGGAAATGTCTTAATGTATGATTTTTATAAGACTTCCAACTCAAATCATCAGCAATATCATATAATTTAGCCATATTTTTATGTTCTGAAACTCTTAGTTGTCTTCCTATGGATTGTAAAACTCTTACTCTGCTTTTTGATGACGAAGAAAACACTATATTATGTAGTTTTCTGATAGATACGCCAGTAGAGCAAGTGCCATATGACGCAACGATAATTGCATTATCTTCATCCTCCATGATACGACGAATCATTTCTCTTTCGTCTTTTTCTGTCTTTCCATAGATAAAAAATATTTTTCTATCTGTTTTATTATTTTGTTTTAACATCTCATAAAGAACTTTGCCGTGTTTTTCTACAAATTGAAACAACACCAAAGTATTTCCTTTTAAATTTAATGCAAGATTTGTTATAAATTTATTTCTTTCTTCACAACGAACAAGCCAATCTATTTCTTCTTCATACTTTTTTCTTGCAAGTTTCTTTTTTGATTCATCTGAATGTTGAAGAACTAGACAATTAATTTCTAAATTTGAAAGCAAATTCTTGTCCATCAACTGTTTAGTTGATGTTACATTATATACTTTTCCAAACAATCCCTCAAGAACTAATTTATGAGTAAGAGTACCATCAAGCGTTCCTGTAGTACCGATTCTGTATGGACATGTCTTGAGTTTAGTCAAAATTGAAGTCAAAGATTTGCTTTTGTATAAGTGACATTCATCACCAAAGATACAATCAAATTGTTCAAAATAACTTTCTGGTAATTTATAAATGCTTTGCCATGTAGATATCACAATTCTTTTATCTGTTATATTGCTTTGGCCTGCATAAATTACATGAGTATTCTTATCTACATTCCATTTGTTCTTTTTAGAATAATCTTCAAAATCAGAATACATCTGTGAGACAAGAGATACTGTAGGAACTATCAGGAGTATCTTTTTGTCTTTTGGTATTTGGTTTAGTAAATATCGAGCAAGAACATAAAGAATCAAACTCTTTCCGCTTCCTGTTGGAGAAAGAAGAAGAATTCTTTGCATGTTCAATCCATAAAGAATTGCATCTAATTGATGATCATGTGGGAAAATGCTTTCACCATGCGCAGATAGATTTAATTTTTTACAAAAGTTTTTAACACAATCAAGATCACATTTAACATGAGATTGTGTTACTTTATTTTCATATGTGTATTTTCTGTCTACGGCAAACTGAATAACATAATCTAACAACCCTGCATAGATTTCTTTTTTGTATATGTTATAAAGTTTTATTTTGCCGTCCCACATACGATTTCTGTATGCAGGAACAAATTTATGTCCAGGAACAGTAAATGTAAAAAAACCAGATAATTCTTTTGCTATAGAAGGTTCACAATGAACTTTTATATAAACTGAATTATAAGGTTCTATTACAATATCTGTCATTATATACTACCATTTATAAATTTTCTCCAAGCAATTGCGTCTCGTATATGAAATTGCCTGTTAAGAATCATCTTGAGAATAGATTCAAGATATGAAACTTTTTCTTCTAGAAGAACAACTTTGCTCTTGAACTTGATGAGATCTTCATCTGCATCAATATATATGGGAATATCTTGCTTGAGAATTTTGAGGTCGAATTGTTCCCAATTACGTTCCTTGAGATCTTCTTGGCTCATCTTGCCATTATAATATTCCCATTTTGCTTTGTATAAAGATGCATATTCCCACTTCAACTTCTGAAGAAGTATTTTTTCATTTGTTAGAAAATTTAAATATTTACCATGTAATTGAGGAATGCGAAGAGATTCAATATCTAGTTGATCTTCTTTAAAAGAAAGGTCTTGTTCTACCATTTCTTTCAATTCACTAAAATTCATAATTTATTCCTTAATAGGTTGTACTACACTTTATATCATATCCGGTAAATGCTAGGCGAAGTGCTGCTGTTGCTGGAGTAATATCAGTTACTTTAGATGAGAATTGTATGCCTGATAGAGACACAGGAAAACAATTATTGAATGTTATATAGAAAAATGGAGTAGAAGAACTGCTCATTAGAATTAATGTTGCATCTGAATATCTTTCAGGTTCTGGTAATGGTCTGACATAATCTTTTTCATTTGTTAGTCCTACCATCCATGAACGAATTTCTTTCCAGTTTTCCATATCTTCAGAAACTATAAAAGTTATATCCAAATTCTCATAATCAAGTTTATTTGATGGTCTTTTCACTTGAGTAGAGAAAGGTGTGGGTTGAACAAGTTCAGCAATAGTTACACCCGGAAAGTACACTTCTTGGCAAAAATAGATCATTTTTGGAGTGCGGTGTAAAACTAGTCTAAATTCGTTTAATTGCAGCGAATTTGTGTTCTTTGGTTGCCTTCTTACGGCATTTATGTCCAGTCCTTTTAAATGTTCAAACATTGGCAAAATCCTCCAGAAGTATATAGGAACCCATATAAATGCAAAAAGAGGAGGGTTTTTCAACCCTCCTCTTTCGTATGCTATCTTACCGTATTATCAGGTGCCACCGTATGATGCATCGTTGCCGTGAATGTTGTCTACACGGAAGATGCGGTAGTATTGATTTGCACGGGCTTGAAGAGTTTGAGCATCTGGCTCGCCATTGTTCTTGAGAACGAATGGATTGCTTACCATACCGTAACGAGTCTTGAACCCGATCTTGGGTTGGAAAGTAGCAGTGTCAACTGCACGGACCATTTGGAGAGGAACATATGGGCAGTAGAATACGCCTGCGTCATATGGGCTGGTTCCCTTATAACCAACACAAACATAATTTACTGGAGTAAATGTGTCAATGTGGGTTGGGACAGAGTAAGGATCGATATAAACCTTGACTCGACCACCGCTCATGGTTCCTGCAAAGGTATTTGCATTGACATCAGTGTTAAGAGCACCGCTATAAGTGACTGCTGAGAAGTCAAGAATACCTGCCATTGAAAGTGCTGAAGCAACGTCAGGGCTTACAACAATGAAGTTGCCCTTGCCACGACGAGTTTCTGCACCAATGGTGTTGCATTCACGCTCGATTTGGAATACTAGACCACGGAACTTTTCTGCACTCCAACGACCGTCAGAGTCAAGTTCAAGGTCATAGATACCACCACCAGCGGCTTTGTTTAGACCGTTGCCAGTTTGTTTACCATTAAGGTCTGGTTGTTGTGCGCCTAGACGAGCAACATCATAGATGGTGCGGACTAGTTCACGGTTGATTTCAAACATAATTTCTGTTGAAAGAATGTTTGCAAGTTCAGTTTCTGCATCAAGACCGTGAACTGCTTTGAGGTCTTGTGCGAGTTCAGTGGTGTATTCTGCCTTTAGAGCGCGAGTCTTAGCAGTGACTGCGGTCTTCTCGATTGTGAAGGTCATTTCATTGAATTGTGACTCTCCTGCTGCACCGAGACGTTCTGCAGTGGTGGTAGCCATACCACGACCGATACCGTATGAACCATCGGTTGATGCTGTATCATTAGCAAAGATGTCTCCACCATCACCAGCACCTTCACCATTGCCTGAATAACCAGTTCTGGCTTCACCGAAGAGTGCTTCTTCGCCATCTCTCTTGTTATTGTCTGAAGCATTTATTGCCTTATTGTCAGCGGCAGTACCATAACGGCTCTTCATTGCGAAGATTAGACCTGTTGGACCATTCATTGGTTGAACGCCAGCAAGATCGTATGCCATTAGATTTGGCATTGCACGACGAACGAGTGAGATGAGGATTGGATCGAATGAATCAATACCAGTTGTTGAACCACCGGAGAATGGAACGCCAAGATTTGTACCAAGTACACCTTGGAGTGATTCACCTGCTTCACGAAGGAAGCGTTCTTCGTTCTCTAGAAGAACAGTGGTAACGTGCTTGCGATAAGGATCTTTGATTTCTGGGAGTGCTTTGTGATTAACAATTGGCTCCCACTTTCTACGAGTGCTTTCTGATAGCATACTTCTTTGATCTTGCATTTTCTTACTCTCCTTGTTTTAAATAAACTTGCTTATTATTTATATTTTAAAATATTTTGAGAAATTAATTTTTCTTATAAAGATAAGAAAAAAGATTATAGGTAATAGCCATTACTGCAGTAGTTACTAGACCTGCTGCTGCCATTCTTGGTGGACCACCTAAGAATGCAAGAGTACCAAGAGTCATAGGAACTAGAGTTAGCCAGAAACCCATGCACTTGAATGCACAGCATTTCTTTGCGCCACAGGCAACTGGTGCCATTTCATTTTTTAACATTGTTTTTGCCATTTTTGTTTTCCTTTAATATTTCAGCGAGGAAGGGTTCTTTCGATTGCTTCGTAGTATGCACGAATATGAGCAGGAAGTTCTACTTCTTCTTCTGCTGGTTCTTCTGCATCTAGTACTGCTGATTCGAAAAGAACTTCTTCTTGTGATTTCTTTCTTGGTGTGAATGATTTTGCATCTTGTCTGTTATAACCTTCAACAAGAGTGCGAATCTTTCCACGATAATCTTCTTCGGTTTCAAAAGCAACATTCTCTGCAATTGAACGAACATTCTCTGCACTTAGAGTAGAGAGTTTTGCAGTTTCTTCTGCAAAGATTTTTTCTGCTTTGAGTGATTTGATTTCACGAATGAGTGAAGTGTTGGTGTCCATCTCTTCGTTGATGCGACCTTCAAGTCTTTCGATTGCTTCTGAGAGTTCATCAAAGACATCAGTCTTTTCTGCAGGAACTTCAATATATGATTCTTGGAAAAGAGTCTTGAGATTTGAGATGAAGTTTTCTGCAATTTCGGTACGAATACCATTCTCGACTGCTAGTTCATTTTCTTTCATCCACTCTTCGACAACATAATCCATATAGTGATCAATTTGATTGACGAGAAGATCTGCAACTTCGACTAGTTTAGTTTCGAATTGTTCTGTGAGTTGACGATTGATTTCTTCAGAAATACGATTGACTTTTGAAATTACTGCTGCTTCGTATAGTGAAACTGCTTTGTCAACGAATTCTTCTGAAAGATCTTCTGCTCCTTCGAACATTGCACGAACATCTCTTGAAAGTTCTTCTTTCATTGCTCCAACAAAACCACCTGGTGCTGCGAGTTGAGGTGCTGGTTGTTGTGCAGGTGCTACTTTTGTTCCAAGAACATCACCCTTTCCGAGTGCATCTTTTGCGGTTCCGCCATGAGCATCAGCAACAATTGCTGCGCCTTCCATGCCACCTGATGACATTGATGGTGCTGGTGCAGATGAAGCGAATGATGGTTTCATTGAAAGACTTGCTGCGCCATTTCCCATTGGTTTTTCTGCTGGTGCTTGTGCGGCAGGTTTTGCTTGTGGTGCTGCTTGTTCAGGCTCTTCTTCGCCTTCATCTTCATCACCATAATCTTCGTCTTCCTCTTCTTCACCTTCTTCTTCATCTTCGTCGCCTTCTTCGGCGTCGTCTTCCATTTCATCTTCTTCTTCTTCCTCTTCCATTTCCTCGTCTTTTTCTTCCCCGAGGACTTGTGAATTTAGAAAAAGTCTATCTAAAATTTCTTCTGCTAGTTTTCTTGAGTCCATTGTACAAAGTCTCCTTATTTTAACATGTTATAATTTATTTATAATTTTGATAATTTAGACATAAAATCTTCAAAGATTTTTATCTTTGTTTTTTCAAGATTTCTGCTACTTGTTTTTGTTATTACATTTTTATAGTTTTCAACGGTGACTTGCTTTAGAACTCCATTATCCCATACCCACTCTTTTCCTTCCATAATTCCGTTGACGAATGCATTTGGGGCAGAGGGATCAGCAACAATATCAACTGCTGCAAGCATAAAGTCTTCTTGAACTTGTTGATATCCATTGACTTCTTTTAATGAACCCATTCCTCGAGAAGAAACTCCTAGTTTTACTCCCTCATCTATGAGATTTCTGACTATATTTCCGTATGGAGTTCCAAGAATTGTTGATTTACCAACAACATTATTTCCTTCCATACGAAGGTCTGAAATCATATGAGAAACTCTCTCAAGATTTACTGTTGGTCCTTCTGGGTGTCCGAGTTCTCCTAATGCTCTATTTTGACTTACATATTGGTCGTTATATCGTTGGACTTCACGACCAAGAACATTATCTGGATATACTCTTCCGTTTCTATTTTTAACATTTGATTCCATAAAAACACCTTGAATATAGTATTTTTTGGGACCAGATGCAGTGTCCTCTTTGAGAACACTGATATTAAGGTTAGTTT
>Ga0208161_1000621_pt1 | contig 20019 bp, 15 predicted proteins | sample CB_VirMetaG_3_FD_184538 | JGI IMG/M metagenome (GOLD analysis project Ga0208161, IMG submission 184538) | Freshwater to marine saline gradient viral communities from Chesapeake Bay - CB_1508_1S Viral MetaG (SPAdes) (version 4) | ecosystem: Environmental > Aquatic > Marine > Coastal | place: USA...
TGATATCTACCACCAAACTGTCCCTTAAAAAAAGCTTCAAATAATTCTTTTGCATTACTTGGAAATGCTGCGGCAAATGATTGACCATAATTGTTTAAAGAAAAGCCATCTAAAGTATCCCCGTCATCATTTACATAATTACCTTTTAATGTAGACCTTAGTTGTAAAAACTCATTGAAAAATTTATCGCCTTGTTTAAGTTTAGCCCTATATGCAATAGGAAAGTTTTTCGCAACTGGTAAAAGTCTCTTAACATTAACATCTGCGAGTTTTGTCGCATCCTCTCTAGCTTCAGTTAGTTTTTTTTGTTCTTGTGCCTCTTTTTCTCTAATATTTCTTGCTTTATTTGCATCTGCCAATTTTTGGTACTTATTGAGTTCTTGAGCAGCGATATAATACGGAGGTTTTATATTAACAATTGCGGCTCCAGTATAACCCGCATCTATAAGCTTTTGTTTCTGATCTTCTAAACCCTTTTTTTCCTCTTGTGCTCTTCTATCTCTTTCTAAAGGAGAAGTTACGGATTGGCCGGGAGATATATAAGCACCTTGATATGCATATATAGGACCACCAGTTCTAGCGTTAGCAACATTAGCTCCTTGATTAATGGCATCTAAAGTACCAACTCCTACATTACGAACCGCACTCGCCCTTACAACATATTCACCCGGAGATAACATTGCAGGAATAGTATCAGTGCCTTGAGAAAACCTACTTGTAAATGCACCTACTAATGCACCATCACTGACACCACCTTGATTTCTGTGAATCACACCACCAGCGGCTCTACCAAGAGGAGCACCACCACCACGATTAATAATTACATCTAAACCATTAACAGCATTTTGGAAACTTGCCACAGCATCACTAAATACTTGCTGGTCTGATGGGCCTCCAGCACCACCCAAATTAGCAGTTTGTTGAGCTATTAATGTTTCATTTTGTGCCTGCATGTTATTTAATGCTGCTAGTTGTTGATTAGCTAGTATGTTAGCATCAGCAGCAAGATCTATAAGTTGTTGATTTTCGCTTTTAACAACATTAAGTAGTTGGTCAGCTAATCCACCTAAAGGACCGCCACTTAATTGACCAGCCAACTGTCCTCTTAAATTATTGATTAAAGAATCCAGACCACCTTCTCCAAGTCTTTGCTCTGCAATAGCCTTCACAATAGGACTATTTTGACTTTGGAATACTTTAATAGCATCTTGAAGAGTCCCTACACCACTAATAACTCTATCTAAAGATTGTTGTTGAGATAAGATTCCTTTAATAGCTTCTGGATCTCCAGAGATACCGGCACCAATTAATTCATCTAAGGCACCCGTAGCAACATCACCCCTCGCCTTAGCCTGATTTGCTTTTTCTTGTAATGAAGCTGCAATGCTTGTATCATTGGCAAAAAGTTTTACTGCTTGATCTGCTCTTTCTATTTGACTACCAAGTGCAGCCAATAATTTACTATTTTCATCTGTTAATTGACCAGATTCTGCTAACGCTTCTATTTGAGATTTTCTAGCTTGTGCTTCAGCCTTTTGCTGTAATATAGCATTAATATCTGTAGTGCCAGCTAATCCGCTAATTTGTCTTTTTAATGTAGAAACAGAGTCCTCAACACCAGAACTAGATTTGCCTAATATACTAGATATAACTTTCTCGTTACTAATTCGTCTTGATAATATATCTTCCTCAAATTTTTGTGCTCTTCTAAGTCTATCAAGCTCTATTGAAGTTCTTTGCTCAAAGATATTTATTTGCTGTTCATAAGCTTGTATAAGTTCATCACTTGCTGACTTAATTGCTTCAGCACCTATACCAAAAATCTTAAATAATTCTTCAATATCTTGTGTACCAGCAGCTTCTAATAAAGCAGCACCAGCTTGGATAGGAGTGCCAGTACCTCCCGTTTGTCTTTTAGTTATAAGTGCTGTAAGGCTCTGTCTAATACTTTCTGCCGCAGCACCAGATAATGATAATCCAGTTTCTTGAGCAAACTGACTAATAACACTATCAACAACTGCTGGTTGAGAAGCACCTTTACCACCAGCATTTTGAACTGCCCTACCTAATATATCTGGTAATTTTTCTTGTGATTCTCTAAGCTTTTTTACATCTCCTAAGTCTTGCCCACTGAATGACTCAATCTGTCGGAGTACTGCATTTGGATCTTTTTGGCGATTCAAAACAGTATCTCCAGAACCTGAAGCAATACTTTGAATTCTTTTTGCTAATGTGTCTAAATTTTGAGATGTCTGTGATAATGAAAGTGCAAGTCCACTAGTAATAACTTTAAGGTTAGAGGCAAAATTGTTTAATGATGCCTCAGATTCCTTAAGGGCTTTATTGAAATTTGCTTGAACGGCAGCGGCTCTTTTTTGTTCTTCAGCAGCAGCTTTTCTAGTATTAAATTCTTCTTGAATTTGCGACCTTAATATCTCGCCGGATTCAGCAGACAAGCCCTCGGTCCTAATCAAAGTATCTATCTGTCTGTTAAGATCAGCAGCCGAACCTGTTACAAAATCAAAAGTTCCAGCAAGAGATACCAATGAACGACCCAAAACTTGATCTCCATTGTCATCTTGCAAAATTGCTGCACCTTTAGCAGTTATTTCTTGTGCGGTAGTCTCTCTTTCCAATTTAATAAATGCTTCTGCCAATTTATTACCATCAGCAGCAGCTTGTTTAAATGCTGCATTTAAATCTTTAGGTCCACCAGTATCTATAATTCTATTCAAATCAAATTGATCTAAACTATCAAATACTTTTCCTAAATTATTATTAAGCTGGTCCCTAGCAGCCTGAAGATCTTCAGGCTTCAAGAATTGTGATAAGTTTTTAGCAGCTTCTTTAAATCCTCCTGCCCTACCAGTAAATAAACTAGCCTTATCTAAATTCTCAGCTATTTGAGGCAGTTTACTACTAATACTATCACTTTGTTTAGCAAACTCATCGGAAAATTTTGAAAATGTTCTAACATTAAATTCTTTTTCTAAAGCCTTTAAGGATTTTCCAACAGCCTTACCTCCCTCTTGTAAACTTTTGGCTGCTTCAAATGCGGCCTGCTGTGCAGCAGCATCTAAAGGAGTAGTTAAAGCACCAATAATAGCACCAGCACCAGCACCAATAACACCTCCGAGTAGCGTACCAATAACGGGTATAAAACTTCCAACAGCAGCACCTGCTGCGGCACCACCTAAAACTGCACCTCCAAAACCTAAGTCTTTTCTTTGTTGTGCGGCTGCTACGCTAGTATCACCTTTAATTGTTCCTACAGACTGTTGTTTACCAAGCTCTTTATCTGCAATAACTCCACCAAGAAATCTACCTATACCACCACCTGCCAAACCAGCAACTAGTGGAAGTGCGGCAGCAGTTGCTACGCCGCCAGCACCTAAACCTGAAGCAGCACCAGTAGAGGGAAGTAAACCACCACCGGGAAGGCCACCTTTTAGTCCAAAACCAGACTTGCCTACAATACCTTTAAGTGTGGAAGGAGATGGCAATATACCCTGAAATGCAGTAAGAGTAAATAATACATTAGTTAAACCATTAGCAAATTTACCTATACCACTATCGGCATCAACAACACTAGAAGTTAAAGCTTGGAGTGCAAACGCTGCACCTAAAGCATTAGAACCTGCACCTGCAAATCGTCCTCCTTTTCCACCTTTTCCACCTTTTCCACCACCTCCGGGTGGGGGAGGTGTGTTGTTAACTTTAGTGTTATTATTTGTAGCAGAGATATTTTTTCTTTTTGCGGCTTGAAGTTCATTTTCTACCTTAGTGCTTTCATCAATTTCTCTAGCAAGAACTCCATATCTGGTTCTGACTACACCTTCTGCTCTTTTCTTTGCATCTATCATGCTAATACTAGCATCTTCAGCTCTAATTTTTTTGTAAATTGCTTGTATTTCTTGTGTTTGTGCTTTTTGTAAACCTACAAGATTTCCTTTTCCTGCTCTAGCCTGAGTTCCTAAATTTGTAGCTTCTTTATTACTAATCTGCGTAGCAATACTACCAGCAGAAGCAAATTTCTCTGTATCTCTAACAACAGTATCACCGGGAGCACGTTTTTGTCTTTTTTCTGATTCTGCTTTTGATTTTGCTATCTCATCTGCTCTTTGCTTTTCTGCTTCTTTTGCCTCTCTAGACGTTGTGATAATTTCATCTAAAGCTTTATCAAATGCCATTGCATCACTAACACCGTCTGCAAATGATTTTTCAACTGATTTCAATGCAGTAGCAAGTGTTGCTCCTTGTATGCCTATTTTTTTAAAAGCTTGCTCAACAGCAACAGTACTAGCAACAATACCACCAAATGCTCCCTTTGTACTTAGTCCTAAACCTTCACCAGTGGGCCGTCCTCCATTGCCAAATTTTTGAATGCTTCCACCAGCAGCACGCCCTAAAAACTTTTTAGTAGACGCAGCATTGACAACGAATGCACCTGCTGGTAAAGTAGTATAGATACTGTCAGAAGTTCCAGTTCCCGGTCCTTTAGCAATATAACCAGAGGCAAAACCACCAGCAGCAAGTTTATTGATTTTCTTTAAAGCACCACTATTAGCAGCTACTTCTTTAGGATCAGTAACAACCATCTCACCATTAGAGATTCTAACGGGAACTTCTCCACCACTAGCAAATGTTAAAGCACCAAATCCTCTTGCAGATTTAGTTTTCTTTTTCGTAGATTTACCACCAGTTTGCTTGTTTCTTTGTTCTAAAATATTTGGATCTGTTTTAACAACATCAGCAGCAATTTCTCTAATAATTTTACCACGGAAGTTAGCGTCTGGAGCAGCTTCTTCACTAGATTTAGCATCAACAAACTTACTAGGTAATTTACTAAAGTTATCAGCAAACGGACCCTGTAATCCATCTGGGAAATCAAAAGGTCTAGCAAAATCAACAGCATTATCAAATTTTCCACGATTATTTAGGGATGACAATGCTGCCTCAAATAAATCACCACGAATAGCAGATCTTTGTGACTGGATAAACTTAGTTTTGCTTGCTTGATCAATGGTTGTAGGCCCAAGACCCAAATCACCGCTAATCTCACTAGCAGCAAAATCCACACCCTTTATAAGACCTTCAGCTAGTACTTTATTGAATCTGTCAGATGTTTGCTTATTTAAGCCTTGCTTGATGATTTTATATGAACCAGTAAAATTGTTCTTTTTTAATGCTGCACCAACACCGCTAAATCCTCTCGCAGTGCCTTTGTTAAAACCAAGTTGTGCCTCAACATCTGCTACACTAACTTTGGTGCTTCCATCCCTTACATCATCTGGATCAAGGATAGCGGCACCAACACTATTAGCTCTAACAATATCACCAGTAGCAAGTTTTTGTATAATGCCTCCTAAAGCATTAGGCGTTGCCTTTTTTCCTACACGCTTTCCAGACCTTTTATCTTTGGTAAAACTAAGTAATACATCAGGCTCCCTAAGTGCTTTAGACACAATTTCACCAGGAGGAACAGTTGTTCTTTTAGCATCTAAAAATGGTGCCAAAGGATCTTTTTCTGCTATTTTAGCTAATTTGGCAGATTTTACACCCTTAAAATCAAATGGATCAGTTTTACCTCCGGGTGCTACACCTAGAATAGCACCAGCAAATCTTTCAAAAGCAAATCCACCTATGCTTTCTCTAGCTTTACTATCTGTTTCAAGTTTGGTAGCAAACTTTTTAGTACCTTGCGGCAATGCCTCTTTAATAGATTTATTTAGAGCATCAAATCCCGGCTTTAATACTTTAGTTTCATCATAGCTCTTATCTAATGTAGCAACCTGAACTTTTTTAGGGGCAACATCAATAGTATCTGATGGACTCAAACCTTTGAGTTGCCTTTTAATAGTAGGAGAAGCAACCTTATTCAAATCTGAAACAGTAATAATTCTCTTATCTGATGTTTGAGTTGAAGGAGAACCAGTTGGATTAATCTGTCCGATTCTGCTTCTAATACTTAATTTACCACCGCTAGCAAACTTCTTAGGAACTACATATTCACCACCTTCAAGCTCTGCAATAACTCCACCAGCAGCATGAGATGGTCCATGAACAGGTCCACCATTAGCAAATTTAGGAATAGATCCACCACCGGCTCTTCTTCTACCACCTGCAAAACCAGTAATCACATTAGGTCTAGCACTACTAGCTCTAACTGATGATATTAAGGTATTAAATCCACTATTATTAATCTGAATAAGATTAGCTAGCTGCCTTGACATATTTGTTAAAGTGCTGTTAGTTGTAGTAATCAATGTATTTTGAGTAGCAACCGCAGCAGCAGTTTTTTGTGTATTTTGTGCAGTAGCAGAACCAGTGACCGTACTTGCTGCTCCTCCAATAGCTGCACCTACACCTCCAGATAAAAGTCCACCTATACCCCTACCAAGCTTGACTGTTCCGAGTGCTGTTAATAACGGTAAAATAGGCTCAAGGGTTTTAAATATAGAAGAAGCAGCATCAATAATAGCCTGACTACCGCTAAGAAAACTTTTAGCAAATCCCTGAAAAGCGTCTGACTCAAATACCTGTCTGATAAGTGCATTAAATGATTCTCTAATCCTTTTTACTCTATTGTCAATTGTATCTAGAGCTTTAGCTACATCTCCCCCAAGACCCTCAACAGCACCTTTCTGTGCCTCAGTTAATGCCTTCCTTGCTTTATCAAACTGGGCAATAGCTGGTAATAACTTACCAATCTGTCTAATGCCACCAAGCTCTTCAGCGATAGCACTTAGGGTAAGGGCATCACCCTGCTTGATAAGAGTATCAAGCCTTTTAGATAACTGATCAAATGCTGGGAAGATACCAACAAACTTACCTTGTGCATCTGTAAGATCAACTCCAAATTGCTTTAAGAAGTTAATAGTTGTTCTTCTCTGAATACGAGAGAAAATAGTTCTTAAACCAGCAGCAATTGTGTCAGCAGACTCTCTAGTGCTAGATCTAACGGCTGTAAATACAGCAGTCAGTTCCTGAAGTGCATTAATAGTTCCCTTACTATCTCCAGCAGCTTGTGAGAAAACACCACCAGCACGACGAATAACAGAAATCAAGTCTTCTGCTTCTACAGCAAATTCTTTAGAAACTCTATTTAAAGATCCAAGTACTGCTTCAGCATCTTTACCTTTAAGTCCAAACTGACCAAAAGCAGCAATCAAACCCTCAGTGGTATCTGTAATTTTACCGAAAGTAGGAGCCAGTGTTGATCTTGCAAGAGCATTTAGAACCTGCTCAAGATCTTTACCACGAATACCAGCCTGTGCAATAACCCTAGAGGTTTCTGCCAATTCATTCGCACTAATACCAAGCTCTTTAGATAGTGCTGTGATCTGAGTAGTTAAACTACTAAGCTGTGAAACACTTTTCCCAGTAACCTGAGATATCTTAACAATCTCTCTTTCAAAATCTACAGCACCTTTAACAGCACCAGTCAATGCTCTCTGTAAATCATAAATAGGTCTAGATATTAAACCAAAAGCAATAGCTTGTTTTGCAACAGAACCAAATCTCTTTCCTAAACTTCCAACTAAGCCAGCCTGTGTTTTTAAAGCCTGATTCGCCCTACTTGTTTGTGCATTTAAAGTAGATTGTGCTTTAGAAACATTATTAACACTAGCAGCAGCTTTATTGAAAGAACTATTTAAAGCACCAATGGATGTCCTAGTAGCTTTAAGGTTTGAATTTAATTTATTAAATGTATTGGAGATACTCGTAAGCTGTTTACTAATATTAGAAAGTTGCTGAGTATTACCAAGATTTAACTTAATATTACCAGCTTTACTTAGTTGTTTATTAATCTGACGGGTAACATTATTAAGATTTTTAGGTCCAGATAATATTACCTGTGCATTAATGTTAAAAGCCATTTATATCTCCAAATATATACATAAAGTGACCGTAGACACCTAACGCATTATTTAGCACTATCCACGGTCACTATCCACTAATAACATCATGCATCAGCATCAACTGTTTCTACTGTTTCTGCTTTTTTAGTTGTTCTTCTTTTACGAGTTGTCTTTTTCTTTGGTGGTTCTTCTTCTGCCACTAGCTCTTCAGTAACTTCATCTTCGTCTATTATAGGATTACCATAGTCATCTAAAAATGGTGCTGGTTCATCAACAACAAAGTTACCTGTTTGCTCATCTAACTTTCTACCATTTACATCAACATAAAAATAGGTTCCATCTTCATTGTACTCAACATAGTTGCCATACTCGTCAATGTAACGCCCTTCTCTGTCAACCAGACGATTACTACCTTTTTCTACAAGTCTATATTTATCATCAACAAATCTAAACTTTTTCAAAAACTTATTTTCTGGTAGTTTATCATCTAAATTTTCGGTTCCACTCAATAAATAGTAGAATTCAGTTGCACCTTTAATAGCGATTGGGTTGTCCATATCAACAACATAATCCTCTAATCCATTAGGATAAAAAGGTGTTAACTCATCATCATTATACACCAAACTGTGTGCAAATAGATAATTAAACCTAGCATTCTCAGACTTACCCTCACATGTTTGACTATCTAAATCAGAACGTCCAGAAAGCATGTCAACCATGCGTTGTCTTTTCTCTTTCATCTCAAGTGCAAGCTGCTTGGCATCATTAAGTTTAATACCACCCTTTTGAAGCTGATATTCTCTATCAAGGATTTCTTTTCTCAATGTATCATATTCCATTTGCCTATGATCATTCCAAAGTCCTTTTTGACGTAGGATATCTTCAAGTTGATCCCTAAGCATATCTCCAGCATCTAAAGATTCTCTAAATACCTTAGACTTCAATTTATTTGCTTCTTCCATAACCTTATAAGCAGGTAATCTTACAGCAAATTCCTTTGTTACAAACTGTAAATCTCCATTTTTAAACTTAGGTGTTCCATCATCATTTGTATCAATAACTTCAATGCTAAAAACTCTTTTAACTACATCTGCCATATCTTATTCTCCTTGATTCCTAAAATTAAACTTTGTAATATATCTATTCCAACTAAGCGTATACTGTGAGATTTCTGATTGGGCACTCCTCAGATTAAAATTCCCATTATCTAAAATCTTTGACCTAACATCGTTCCACATATCCCTAAATTCTAATTCCTGATCGGTTAGTTCAGAATAATGTTTCCCATGTCCCCATAGATAACCAAACTCTTCCTCAAAAGCAGCTAGACTACCTATTATAGTTGTATCAAACTTCTTTTTTATGTTATTAAGAAGTCTCTTTTTTGAGTTTTCTTCATATTCCATAACACTCCCCTATTTATTTTTAACTTTTTCCCTGAACTGTTGAACAGCCTGCATTTGTAAATCTCTTTGCACATCTGGCATTTTTATATCATCTATCTTTTCACCACCAGCATTTTGGATAATTGATTTTCTAGTATTGATGATATTTTTACCTGTAGCATCATTATTATTAATGATAGTGGCAGCTTCATTTCTATTATTTGCCATAATATACATCTCTTGATTACCCTTGCCTTTATGTTTTCCAAAATTATGGTCAGTAGATTTTTCTTTCTTTGATTCTTCTCTATCTTTTCTTTGCTTCACAAACCAACCATCAAGTATATCATCGTCTTCTATAACTTCATCTGGAGGACATTCAGTACTTTCGTAAACATTATCATACATTTTAGAAAACGAGCACAGCATTCTTTGATTATCTGTTAAGTCTACTGAAGCTTTCCCAAATACTTCTCCTTTTTGTAAAATCCACATACTTCTCCATGGTTCAGACCTTGCTATTCTTCGTATCTTTTCTATCTCAAAATTTGTCGATACTTCAACAGCAGATTGTATTATGGTGTTATCGCAGTTCCAGAAGTTATCTATATTATATATTTTATTACCACAGTTATCTCTAATAGACATAGCTATTAAATATTCTCTCTTTACATTTTCAGCATGAGATTCTTTGGTTGCATGATATAATCTATATTTAGTAGCATTAGACTTATTCATACCAGACTGTATCTGTCTAAGTTTCTTTTTTAACTGATCAACAGATTGTGGATTAGTATGATTTAGATAGAGTTGAAGCTTAGTATTTTCTATCATTTTTTCTAGATCTTTCATCCCAGCTTCATCTTTAACTGTCCATGTTCCTGTTATTTCAGATATTCTTTGAGCCTGCTCCCATGTAAGCATTTCATCATATCTTATATCTCGCATAACCTGCTGATATATTAAAACTGACTCATACTTATCCTGAAGAGTATTTGGAACACATTTGTATGATGTATGATTATGTTTAAAATAGTATATACCATAAAGTATTTGATATAATATATTTTCTAACTCTACTTGTTCCATGTCCTTGAAAATCCTGTATATAAAATGTCAGTAACTTACTTGCCCGCAAAATGGGTGATATTGCTTGTCAGGGCTATCGCTTGTTACTGACTAAAAAGGGGCTATCGTCATCATAGCCCCTATATTAGTCTTTATAAAAATACTAAACTGTAATGGCTCCAGATCCAGATACTGAGAGCTTGTTGTAAGTAACATAATCAAATGTAGTTGTTACGTTACCACCACCAGCATCTCCTCCTCCGTATGAAACAGAAGAAAGTTTATTCTTAGCACCAAGATCAAGAACGGTTCCATCACAAGTTTTAATCAGAATAGTTTGATCACTCAACTGATTAAGTGATGCACAGTTGGCAACAGCGGTACATCCACTAGAAACTGCATTAATCTGATCTCCACCAGAAGAAATAACTTCAATAGAGCAACTAACTTCAAGTGGGAATGTAGCAACTTTTGCGTATGGACCCTTATCTCCCAATTGGAATAAATCTTCTCTACCAAAGTCAGCAGAAACAGAAATAGATTGAATTTTAAAACCACTATCGGGAATCTCATCAGGAAGAACAGAGTTTGTTCTATCAAAGTATTCTCTTCGTTGAACACCCATTACAGCATCAGGACTATCAGTTGGACCAATAGCACCTTGAACGAAACCACTTGCCCAAAGTGCATTAGTGCATTCATGAGCACCACCGAGATACCAAGCTTTCTCATTAGATGTCAAACCAACTTCTTCTGTAAAGTTACCATCAACACCCATGGTATATGAAACATTGGACATAACAGCATCAACAATTGTAACCTGAGACTGTGGATCTCCATTAACATAAGAATCAGTAGCCTCATCCCAGATGCCAAGTCTGACTGCACACTCATTAGCAGCAGCAGTAGTAAGAACATCAGCATTTGCATAACTTCCAGCACATAAAACATATGCTAGGGTGCTACCATCAAGAAGACGATTAATAGTCATTTCAATGGAAGGAACACCTTCAATATTCTCATAAATCTCAACTTGACCAAGTTCAAACGCCTGCTCAAGAGAAAAACTTGTAGTCATTGAAACTGACTGAACACCATTAAGCACTTGATAGTCAGCAGTACCACCAGCATTTTTAGTATTAGTAGGATCAATCGCTACTTGCTGAATAGCATAGTAAATTCTATTATTAGCCATTTATAACTCTCCTAATAGTTATTAACAAAAAAGGTTGTATCACAAAAATATACACCATTATTAATTTACAAGCTCAAAAGTCACCCTAACTGTGCCTTGATAAAGCCTTGAATTGATTGTATTCATTTCAGTAACAATGGCGTTAAAAAATCTCATATACTTGTATGGATAATCTGTAACCAAACAAGGATATGTTTTAGAGGAGTCCACTAACATTCCTCTATAATCAAGTGGATAAGCACCACTTTGGGCAACTGTATTGTTATCATACATCATTATATTTGTGTCTTTTTGGAAAGAAATAATATCAACTAGATTATTCCTCCACCATCTTGTATCTGCAATAACATGGAATAGAACATCCTGATAAACAAACTGAGACAATGCTCCCAATTCAAATGGTGTAAATGTTCGTCTTGGCACTGCCTCCACTACAACTGCTGGCAGTTGCACTCTATGATTTGCCAAAATACCCCAGTTACCAGAACCTATTTCATTAAATGTAGAATCATCAACTCTTAAAGAGTTTTGCTGAAGCTCATCCCACCATGGAGCCTGATCTGCGATGTAGGTTTGAACATTTCTATAACTATATTCAAGTTTAACAGAAGATGAAGTACTAATAGCATTATCAAAAACAACTCTTCCTAGTGGATAGTTGTAATGATGTGCATATGTTGCATCTCCAGTTCCATAAGTAGTTCCACCAACAGATACCCCAGTAATATCAATAGGAGCAACCCCAGTACGGGTTCCATCAGATAGAACACCAGAATAATCCATTCCAGTTTCCCAAACCCAATCTTTTCTGGCAGATTCCCATACTTGACCGTCTGTATATGCAGGATCTGAAACTGCTCTTAATGTATCAAAGGTTCCACCAAAAGCACCAGAAGTAGGAGTTGTAATATTTGTCCATCCACCAACACTTAATAAACCCCAATCAAGGTAAGTTTTAAGTGTACTTTCCATTTGATTAATTAATAAACTTTCACCTACATGATCAACTTTTACAAATTTTCTATTGAGACTACAACTCATTTAATTATCCTTTGTAATTCTTGCTTTACTAAAACTTCTATATCTTTTTCTATGTTTTGTAATGCTCTAGTAAGTATATTATCTTGTGCGGTTCCAGCTAAACTTGGTGGCATAGTCCAGTTACCACCAGCAACCATTACACCACCACCAGTTCTTGAAAAGCCGCTATAAGTTGGAGAGAAATCAAAACCTCCAATAATAGGACCATTACCTTCAAGTAATATCCATTTTAACCATTCTAATATGCCACTGCCCTTCGCACTGGTATATCTATAAATAGCTTCTGGTAATGATAATAACTCAGCATAACCCTGTCTTAAAATACCAATATCTATTCGTAATAAATTTCCCCTAGATACTTTTACTTCAAAACTTTCAGATGCTATCCTAATTACTGATGCCAATCTATTATTAATATCAGGAATACCTATTTCATATAAATCCCGACCCTGAACTGTTGGCACTCCAGTGATTAATCTTTGGAAAACTATTTTTTGTATTTTACTATTTAGTGTATTTTGAATGGTTGGAATATTTTTATTTATGATACGCTGTATTTCATTTAATATATCTTTTTGAACTTTGCTTTCATCAATCTTTATACTGGTTTGAATAACCATTTTAAATCCTCTTCCATGTGCAAACGCAAAATGTGCTATCACCAAATCCACATGGAGTAGGTTCCTCTACTCTTTCATAAGTTCTAGTAAACATGTCATTAATACTAGTAGATGCTTTTAATGTTTTAGCCCTTTGAAACTTTGGCATATAAGCTAATCTACCCATAGTTTGTATTAAGCCCTCTGGATTATCTACAGAAGTATTATAGTTCATAAACTCTTTAGGATTATAAACAATAATAACATTTATATCTTCAGTAGAAATAACTGGTTTTTTACCTTGACCATTACACATAGGACATAATCCACCAAATGGAAATGGAACAGGACCACCCGCCTCATAAACATTGGAAGATTTTTTACCTATAGGATCATAAACACAGTTCGTACAATCATCGTATTTAGTAACACCATATTCTAATGTACATGGAACGGTACATGCAACATTATCTATCATAGAACCAATGGCATTATTAAATATAGTTTGTAAACCACTATAATCTATTGAACTAAAATTATCAAATAGACCCATGTTTCACCTACTAGTTAGGACAAGGTGGGCAACCAGTAAATCTAGTATCATATTTATCAAAAATTGTTCCGGTTGTTGGTAATGCACTAGAGTATTCGTCTAGTTCGTAATTAGCAGAACCTGCACCGCTAACTGCAACATAACCTAAACCTTTTGGTGCTTGCACTCTAGCACCACCATTATCAACATCTTCAGTGTTATAAACTTTCCATACAACGTCTGCCATAATTAATAACCTCTTTGTCTATGTGAGTTTTGTACATCGCCAATACCGAGTTGACCCATTTGAGTTCCAGGGTCAAAATCATTAGCAGCAAACGGACTCATTACTGCTTTGATTATACGTTTACCTTCATAACTGAAATTGTATTCGCTAGATAGATTGTCATAACTTTTACATGGACCAGCGGTGAGCAATTCTTTCAAATATCCACCATAATTAGCAGTTGTAATACTGGCGGGACCACATCTAGCAGAAACGCCTTGAAGTAAAGCAGCAGTTCTAAAATTAGATTCATCTGTTAAACATGCAGCTTTTAGTACCATAAAAGAGATAAATTCATCTCCATCTGTTTGTGCTTCTGGATTAGGACTAATGGTTTGACTTCCAACATTTACAGTATAAGTAGTATTAAAATTAATATCTATTCTAATAATGTAAGCAGAGGTCAATAATAAATCCATTAGTCTATCATCTGTATATTTTTCTGTGCTACAACTAGCATCATTTAGTAGTGTTCTGAGCATTATAAGTGAAGTATTTTGCCAACTCATTTATTTACCTCTTATCTGAAACAAATAGAATACCATCACCTTCTAAAGTTTGAGAATCTGAAGTGGTGACTAAAACTTCAATACGATATGTTTCTCCATCACTACCGTCAGAGATAACCATTTCTACAAGACTATCTGGACCTAATCCAGTAGCAATTGCACTACTAGTAATAGTTAAACCAGAAGCAACACCATCTAATGTTTCATAATTAATACTACTAATAGTGCTAAGAGTTTCATTTGCTGCTAATGCATTATAAAACTCCATCTGGAATTTTCTTACCTCTGCGGGTTGTTTACATAGTCTTGTAACCATATTTACTCCAGTTAATTGTTTTTATACCATTTATTTGTTTTGGAAACATTCCACTTTTTCATTTGCTTATTAATTGTCCAAGATTTTCTCTTGTTAATAACCCATTGATTTCTTAATAGTTGTGCTTCCCACTTATTATCTTTTTTAGTTAAAACCCAAATTAATGGTTTACCACCAACAATAATCTCAACTATAGCAGTGCTACTAGTAGATATAGGTAATTGAGATATTGCTGAATGGCCTAACATATTATACACCTTCTCCGGGCACAACCTCATTATCTACAATATAACCAAGAGAAATAGCATCTTGCTCTGTGAGTACATAAGGCAACCATGAATCAGGAATAAAATCAATCAAATCTATTTCTTGACCTGCATTTGCTTGAACATCTGCAATAATTTGGTCTGCTTCTGCTTGAGTAATACCACTATCTGCAACAGCAATAGCAAGTGCATTTTCTAATGGGACTGTATCTACATCAAATGCAAGTGGAACTGTGTCATATCTATGTAATTTAAATAAAACATAATTAGGCCAAGTTTCATGTGGGATTTCCCCAGCATATTTACCAATACCTCCCGGTTTGATACATTGATATAGTGCATTATTTAAATCTGATGCTATACCAGATGCTACAGGTAGGTAAATCAAATCTTCCTCTAGGAATTCCCAGATTTGCTCAATTTCATTATAGTCATAATTGTAAGCAGGTTGTGGACCTGTAAATTCTTCTATGGATTCTATCTGACCAATCTTTGTAGTGAATCCTACTAGCACATCTTGAGGAGTAGTCACCACCTGATTTGGTTCTACAACTCCAACATGAATGACATCACCTGCTGAATTTTTGGCAACCCAATATGTTGTTTGTGCTGGTTTACTAATCTCTTGAACCATTATATTTACTCCTATTTATAAAGAAACATACTTATATTATACACTATTATACTGCACCACCGTCAGTTATTGTCCATCCCGATGCTACAAGTGCATTTCTATATGCAAGTCCTGTTGCGGTTGAATATTGTGACCCGCCAAAGTCAATATTGACTCCGTTTTGAACTGCTTGTGAAGACCAACCGCTTAATGTTCTATCATAATTTGTAGTTGAGAGTCCGCTTGCATCATACATAAAACTAATAGCATTAGTAATCCCAGTGACTACCCAGTTTGATAAATCTTGATCAAAAACAGCAGTTCCGTACAATGCAGAACTAATATTTGTCAAACTACTAGTATTCCACTGACCAATAGGTTGGTTAAATGGATAGCAATTAAATAACATGAAACTTATATTAGTAACATTACTAATATTCCAGTAACCTATAGGTTGATTGAAACCAGTGCAACTACGAAACATATTTGACATATTCGTCACAGAACTCGTATCCCAACCACTGATACTTGGACTACCACCATTATTAAAAGCGTTTGTCCCCTGAACAGCACCAAACATAAATGCAAAATTCTCAACATTCCCAACGTCCCAACTACCAATATCTTGATTAAAATCTAAAGCAAGATAAAACATATTTGCCATATTAGTAACAGAACTCGTGTCCCAAGAATTCATATCTCCTTCACTACCAAGATTGAAACAAAAACCAAACATATACTGCCCATTAGAAGCACCAAGCGTCAAACTATCAGTAGCAGTTAATTCTAAATTGGAACAACCATAAAATAAATTATTATCGTTAGAAACAAATTTCAGTGGTCCCCATTGACTAATTTCTATAATTTTATCATCGTCACCCGCATTATTAAACTGCCATCCAGTAATCCCCCCAATAATCCTAACTTCATAAATGCCTGTATTGGAGTACTGATGTGTTACCTCACTTTGATTATAGGTAGTGATATTATCTCTATTACCATCTCCCCAATCTACATAAAAATCATAGTTACCATCAGATACTAATGGAAGAATAATAGTATCATTTGTAGGTTCAGAACCACCTCCTGCCTGAGTGGTATCCCATTTAGAAATAAACATAGGTGTTACTGCACCATTTCTTACTTTTCCTTTATGAGTTATTATTGTCATACTGCTCCTCCATCTGTGATAGTCCACCCCGCACTTACTAGTGCATTTCTATATGCAAGTCCTGTTGCGGTTGAATACTGAGAATTTCCAAAGTGAATATTTACTCCACTCTGAACTGCTTGTGAAGACCAACCACTTAATGTTCGGTCATAGTTTGTGGTTGAGAGTCCGTTTGCACCTTGCATAAAACCAATAGCATTAGTAATCCCAGTGACTACCCAGTTTGATAAATCTTGATCAAAAACAGCAGTTCCGTACAATGCAGAATTAATATTTGTCAAACTACTAGTATCCCAGTTGCCAATCGGTTGATTAAAACTGTGACAATCAACAAACATGGAACGCATACTCGTGCAAGAACTAGTATCCCAACCACTTATACTATCACTACCACCATTATTAAATCCAGTTGCAGAATTAAACATATATGCCATATTTGTAACAGAACTCGTATCCCAAGAACCAATGTCTTGATTAAAATCAGTGGCATAAAAAAACATACCCTCCATATTAGTAACAGAACTCGTATCCCAAGAATTCATATCTCCTTCACTACCAATATTGGGACAATTTAAAAACATATATACTCCATTAAAAGCATCAAGAGTCAAACTATCAGTAGCAGTTAATTCTAAATTAGAACAACCATAAAATAAACTATTATCATTAGAAACAAACCTCAATGGTCCCCATTTGCTAATTTCTATAATTTTATGATCATCTCCGGCATTATTAAAATACCACCCAGTAATCCCTCCAACAACCTTAATAGTATAAATCCCGGTAGTATCATATTGATGAGTAACTTCTGCCTGATTGTATACAGTGATATTATCTCTATTTTCTTTTCCATCGCCCCAATCAATATAGAAATTATAACTTCCAGCACTTTGCAAAGGCAAAACTACAGTATCATTCGGACTTCCTGGTAAGTCGTCTGGGCTTATTATGCCTTCCTGAGTAGTGTCCCATTTTGATTGAAATCTTTTAGGTGCCGAACCATATTTAATAACCATCTAATAGCCTCTCCAATTTGATTGTATTGGTAAATATATAATATTATACACCTTTAAACTGCTCCACCGTCTGTAATAGTCCATCCTGATGCTACAAGTGCGTTTCTAAATGCTAGTCCTGTTGCGGTTGAATATTGTGACCCGCCAAAGTGAATATTGACTCCACTCTGAACTGCTTGTGAAGACCAACCACTTAAAGTTAAGTCATAGTTTGTGGTTGATAGTCCGTTTGCAGTTTGCATAAATGTAGAAGCCTCTGTAATACCAGTGACAACCCAGTTTGAGAGGTCTTGGTCAAATGAATCACAACCGTAAAGAGTAAATCCTATAGTTGTTACTTTACTCGTATCCCAAGCACCTATAGGGTGATTAAATCCAGTGCAACTCTGAAACATAGTATAAAGTGTCGTGGCACTAGATGTATCCCAACCACTAATACCATCAGAACCCCCATTTGTAAAAGCACTACAATTTCTAAAAACTCCTTGTAAATTTTGAACACTACCGACATTCCAATTACTGACATCTTGATCAAATGTGCTACAATTATTAAACAGATTCTGCATATTTGTAGCACTACCAACATCCCAAGTCCCAACTGGTTGATTAAAACTTGTATTTTCAAATACATGCCTCATATCTTGAACATTACTAACATCCCAACCAGAGATAGAAGAAGAACCTCCATTGTTGAAATTAGAAGCATTTGCAAACATATATGCTAAAGAGGTTACTCCACTTAATTGCCAATTTCCTATATCTTGATTAAAAGCTGTTCCATAAAATGTATAAATTAAAGCTTGATTACCGACGAGTGAAGATGTATCCCAACCAGAGATAGAAGAACTACCACCATTGTTAAAATTAGTACACCCATAAAACATAAAACCAAATCTAGTAACACCACTAACATCCCAATTTCCAATGTCTTGATTGAAACTAGTTTCTTGAAATATAGTATACATGTCAATTACATTACTGGTATTCCAAGAACTAATATCATCATTAAAAAGAGTACTTTGCTTAAACATACCTTCCATATCAGTAACTGTACTAGTATCGGCATTGGCAAGACCACCAATTAATTTTGGACAACTTCTAAAAGCCTGAAGACCATTTTTTATCACTAAATTGTCACTATCAGATGCTGTAATATTCAGATTGCTACAACCATAAAAAACATTACTTTGATTACTAAATGCAAACGGTCCCCAATTACTAATCTCTAATATTTTATCATCGTCACCCGCATTATTAAACTGCCAACCAGTTATCCCACCATAAATCCTAACTTCATAAATACCTGTATTTGAGTACTGATGTGTTACCTCTGCTTGATTATAGGTAGTGATATTGTCCCTAGTTCCATCTCCCCAATCTACATAAAAGTCGTAATCACCATCTGCTACAAATGGAAGAATAATAGTATCATTAGCACTTCCTGCTTGGGTTGTGTCCCATTTAGATACAAACAATGAAGTTTCTTTTCCTATTTGTGCTTTATTATTAAATGTTATACTGCTCATACTGCTCCTCCATCTGTAATAGTCCATCCCGATGCTACAAGTGCGTTTCTATACGCTAGTCCTGTTGCGGTTGAGTATTTTGACCCGCCAAAGTGAATATTAACTCCGTTTTGAACTGCTTGTGATGACCAACCGCTAAGGGTTCTGTCGTAATTAGTGGTTGATAATGTTATATCCCTCATAAAATTACCGGCAGAAGTAACACCAGTTACAACCCAATTAGATAAATCTTGATCAAAAGCATATGCCCTATATAACATCTGTCCTATATCAGTTACACTACTAGTATCCCAAGCTCCAATAGGTTGATTAATACCTGTATTTGCCTCAAACATTCTATAGAAACTAGTAACCTTACCAGTATTCCAACCGCTAATAGATGAACTACCTCCATTATTAAAATAAGGTTTTTGTACTAGAGTTACATTAGCACTCATACCAAACATAAGGTTCATATATGTTACATTACTAGTATCCCAATTACCAATGTCTTGGTCAAAAGTCATTCCTCCATCTTCTTTCCAAAACATATTTCTCATATCAGTTACATTAGAGGTATTCCAACCAGAAAGAGGTTGGTTAAAACCAGTAGCATTTTGGAACATGCCAAACATATTTGTAACAGAACTAGTAT
>Ga0208161_1000622_pt1 | contig 20016 bp, 28 predicted proteins | sample CB_VirMetaG_3_FD_184538 | JGI IMG/M metagenome (GOLD analysis project Ga0208161, IMG submission 184538) | Freshwater to marine saline gradient viral communities from Chesapeake Bay - CB_1508_1S Viral MetaG (SPAdes) (version 4) | ecosystem: Environmental > Aquatic > Marine > Coastal | place: USA...
CCAGAACTCCGTACCAAACTGCTGGATACGGTTCTTGCCGTGTTTGCTCTTGCCCCTGAGCTGTATTTGATCGCCTACTTGCATTACACTCTCCCTTATCATGCTTATATAATAGCACAAATACGCATATAGTCAACCAAAATAGAGAAAAAAGAATGGGGACCCGGGTCCCCATTCTTCACTGATTGGCCCGTTTTTCAACGAGCAGCAACCGCGTCCACGGACTCATCAGCAACCCGAGACTTACGCGGCGCAGAAGACCGCTTGCCCTGGAATGCAGCCAGCGCAGCAGCGGCAACTTCGTTGCCCGCGGCAAAGTCCGACGCAACGAGGAACGCAACTGCATCCTCCTTGGTCATGGCGTTTGGAAGCTCAACGAGATTGATCTCCGTGTGCCCAGTCTTGACCAGCGTCTTGACCCGGGACATGTCGTTGGCAAAGCGAGCCTTGACAACACCGTTACGAGAAGAAGTACCGGCAATATTAAAAGTCTTAGACATTAAATGTCTCCATATTTAAGGTGCAGCAATCTGCTGCACAAGTTTGTGTATGGGACCATCCCAAACACTATACCGTAATAATAGCACCATTATGCGTGTAGTCAACCAAAACAGGAAAAAAATGGTAAAAAAAGTGTTGTATTTTAGCAACACCGCTAAGTCATTGATTTTACAGGGTTTTTCTACCCGCTAAGTCATTGATTTTAAAGGGTTTTTTAGCCTAGTTTTGGTTGACTATTATATGTACTGTGCTATTATACATTATAAGTTGAATTTGAGGAGCAGACAATGACTAACTTAACTGAAGATATGGTTGCTGGCGTAGAAACCCTGGTAGAGACTGCCAAGGCTGACTACCGTAACTGGATGGGCCGGCCGTCGGTGAACGCCGGCAATACCGATGTTCGTAAGAACATGATCGCTGAGTATGAAGGCTCCATCCGTTACCAGGCTGGTAGCAAGTACATCAAGGTCATCAAGCGGAACAGTGTCCACAGTTTTATCGTTAACACTGACAAGGACAAGAAGTTTCGCAAGGGCGACATCCTCAAGCCCGCCAGCTGGGCAGCGCCTGCTCGTAACTTTGCTCGTGGCAACGTACTTGATGGTGACTTTTCATGCATTCGTTGGACGAGTGCCTTGTAATGGACACGGATCTGAAACTCATGGCGATTATGTTTGTAGCAGGTTTTGTTATGTTTGTAGCAGGTTTTGCTACAGGATGTGTAGCCATGGTGCAACTGGGATTCTAAAATGGACACCTTGATTTTGCTTGCCAGAACGTTTGCCAGCCGGGCCCATCGTGGACAGGTTCGCAAATACACTGGCGAGCCTTACATCAACCACCCTGTAGAGGTCGCTGACATTGTTCGCAGGCACAATGGCAGTCCAGAGATGATTGCTGCTGCTTTACTGCACGATGTTGTTGAGGACACTGACGTCACTCTAGATGATATTCGCAGGGAATTTGGTGAAGCTGTGGCTAACCTGGTAGAAGATCTCACTGACGTTAGCCGGCCTGACGATGGCAATCGTGCTACTAGAAAAGCCATGGACAGGGAACATACTGCTCGAGCCAGTGCTGCTGCTATGGTTATCAAGGCTGCTGATTTGATCAGCAATACGAGCAGTATTGTAGAGCATGATCCTAATTTTGCCAAGGTTTACCTCAAAGAAAAGCGGGCTCTGCTGGATGTTATGTTTAAGATCAAGCACATGGACATCTGGAAAGAAGCAGATAATATGCTGCAAAACGGTTAACTATCTGCTGTTCCATGCTATTAATAAGCATGATAAAGGAGAGTGTAATGCAAGTAGGCGATCAAGTCGAGCGTCAAGTTGAGGAATATGATAATGCTTAATATTGGTGATAAGGTAAATGTCCTTTGTACGGATACTGACAAAGTTATATCGGGTACCGTTGGCCGTGTAGGCAAGGACTTAATTGCTGTGGATGTTAATCCTCGTGCACCATTGTTAGTTTTATACAAAACCAAATCTAACCAGTATGTTGGTACTATATACACAGGTTCTCACGCAGGATTGGAGTTTGTAGTCTGTGACAAGTAAACCAAACTATGTCGAACTAGGCAACGTTCAAAGCTTCGCCTGGAATATCTGCGACACATACAAAGGGCTTGCACTTGAAGATATCAAACAAGCGCAACATCAAGCAAGATTGCCCTATGCGGTATGTGCTCTTAATGTCTGCGGCGACCTAAATATTGGTGTTATGATGCGTAACAGCGTTATCATGGGAGCCGCAGAGTTTATTATTGTTGGCCGCCGGCAGTATGATCGGCGAAGTACCGTTGGCGCACAAAATTATATTCCAGTACATCGTGTTGATGGTATGCTAGATGATTCAACTGTTGATCCTGTGGTTGTTTTAAACGTTATCGAAGAACTAAACTACACACCAGTGTTCGTAGAACAAGGCGGCACAGATGTTAGGCACTATAACTTTGCCAAGCATCATAACAGACCCTTTTGTTTGGTGTTCGGTAACGAAGGCAATGGCATACCAAACAATCTTTTAATGCATGGTGATACCATTAGTGTTAGGCAGCGTGGTGTTTTACGTAGTCTTAACGTAAGCAGCACTAGTGCTATTGTGTTGGATCATGTTGTTGATTATTTTGAATCTGTAGGCTATAGCACATAAATAATTGCATGGATCAAATAAAACGACAGTTTGGTGGTGTTTCCATTCCTGGAAAACCCGCTTTAGAAAAAAACCCCAATCGTGTTGCTGGTGGAATTAGGGGCAGTGGCACTGACACGGTAATCTTTGTAGATGAGTCTGGGCAGGAACGTCATATTCCAACCAAGCGGTATATTGCTGCCTTAGAAGAACAAATTAAAACCCAACGCAGTCACATCACAAGTTTGGAAACCAAACTTAATAGATTAAGTCGAGACTTCCAAAGCCTTTCTTCATTGGCAAGTTCTAGATTAAACAAGTAACGAAATCTGAGTTTCGTTGTAATTTTTATCGTCCCACCTGTAATCAAAATAATTTGTTGCGACATTAGTAACAATTTTATAAACATCTAGATTCTGAGATAAAGTATGTTGGATTAAGCCATAATCACAGGTTTTAAAACTTTTTTCTAGGTTGACCTGTGCTATCAATGGATTTCCAATGGTGAGATTTGGATCATTTGGGTCTAAACCGTTTGTTAAAAGCCAATTTTTAAAATTGTTAACTTCCTGCTGGTGCCAAGGATGCCCTCGGCTGCTCTGGCTCCAACTTATATCAAAGTCTGCACTTGCTTCTATCTGTGGGTGCAGGGCTGTGGTTACTAATTCATCAATTTTAGTATCACCTTCATCTTTGAATACTTCCCAGTGTGTTTTGCTTACTGCTTTGTTAACACCAATGTAAACTTCACCGAGACTTCGGTGTAAAGTGTTTACTCCAAACAAGTCGTAGTCCTTTTTTGGATCTAGTTTAAATCTTGGAGCGTTTAAAAAACAAAATAACTGATTGTATTGTGCCCATTCTGGAGCGTATTGTCTTTTCCTTTCTGACAAGACAAAACTTTCAAGTTCATGACACAATAAATTTAATTTTCTTATGCAAAGTTTAATTCTAGTATCAGCTAACCTGTAGTAAGAACTTATATTTTTGCTATGTCCTTGTAAGTCTTCAAAATATCTATGAAGCCAATTTGTTTTATCATGCACTAGTTTATATCCTGGCTTGTACTCTCCAATTTCACCTGATGTTACAACCAACTCTGGCGCAAAGCTATCGTTTATATAATAGGGAGTTATTCCTCGACTTTGCCAATCAAAACAGTTTATTTGTAGTATACAGTCATTAATTTCATTGCAAATATATTCTAAGTTACGTTCATTAAAACCCATCCAGTGATAGTTTTTTTCTAGGTGTAAATTATTTTTTAGAACTTGATTTAAACTAGTTAACCATTTCTCACTAAGCGGATTATCTACAACGTCAATGTATACATTGTGCAGTTCGCCAATTTTATTTCTAAGAGATATTGTAATTTGATCTAGTATTTTCATTTTAAAAAAATGGGGCTTCCGCTACGCAGTTGCCCCAGTTATAGAACTTCCAGTTTTTATGATATGTTGGCCTATTATTTCAACATATGACAGTGGTTTGTTTGGCACTGCCTCCCGACGTTTAACCGTTCTTACTGTTTCTGATCCTCTAGGAAGTATAATTATTTACTTCTTTGAACCAGTTTGGTTAACAAAGTCATAGAATTTTTGTGCGGTTTCTAAAACTTTATCGGCACCGGGCACAGTGGGAAATTCTGTTGTTGCTACAACTTCATCACCGTCTTTTTTAACTGTGAGTTCAAATTGACCCCACTTACTATGGTAATCATTCCACATGTGAGCCTGTGCTAGTTCTAGGATCTTTGTGCGGATCTCGTAACCATTTTTATTAACTGTAACCTGAGGTGTAAAGCTTTGAAGAGTTTTAAGAAAGTCTTCGGGTGTTTTAAACATGTTATTCATGATATTTTCTCCTGTGTGTTTGTGTGTGTTTTTGTTACTCATTGTAACTCTCTATTTATCACTTTATTCTAGCAAATTTAATCTAAGTGGTCAATTATTTGCTTATCCATTTTCCAAATTTATATCCCGCGACAGCGCCTGCTACTGTGGCTACAGCAGTCTTTTGCGCTACGCTTAGACCTTGTTTTTCATTAGATGGATTGTTAACAACTACATATTTTATATTTTCATCTTCTTCATACTGAGTTTCTTCATACTGTTCCGCTGCTTGCTTCGCTTCAGCGAGGTAACGATCGCTGCGTTGCATTGCTTCCGCCCAACTTGCGGCATATTCAACATGATATGCTTTAGAATGAAACAAGCATTGTGGATTTCTTAGATTCTTATAAATTTGATCTGCGATGTTAAACCATAACTTTTTGGCAGATTCTTTATCCGTTAAATCAAAATATTCAATGTGTTGCCAACCTTTTCCGTGGCCTGGCATTTTTATAAAATCGGTCGTAACATATCTATTTTCATCCTCAACAAATGTACATAATGAAACACCCCATCGTGGATCACGTTTCGCTTCGTATGGAATGGTATCACTTAACCATATATTAATTAAGCTATAATGAACATTCCGTAAATCGCCGAGTTTTATCTGGGAACAAAATTCGTTAAGTTTTTCGTAATCAATATCAACAACCTCATCATAAACCTGTGTTATTATTAGCTCGTTTATTACCAGGTAATGCAGATGATCCAATGTCTGGGCAAGATACCATTTACAAAAATCATCATGCAACTGGTTACTAAGTCGTTTTTTCTCTAGCTTTGCATTCGCTTTAGTGTAAGGCTTGAAGTTGAGGGTGAATTCGAGGCCAATCCCCCAGAAAGATACTGCTATATTATCAAAAAATAAATTATATAATTTTGACATACTATACTCTGTTAAAAAAATTTAAATGGTGGAGAATAAGAGAGTCGAACTCTTAATTTAGCCTTGCAAAGGCCACGTGATCCCATTTCACCAATCCCCCATATCATAGTATAATAGTAGTATATTACTTATACTGTGTCAATTGATTTTCCATTAAAAATCAAACTTAACACCCTGTGCCAGTGGTAAATCATTGCCATAATTAATGGTAATTGTTTGCCTACGCATATAGCTTTTCCAAGAATCGCTGCCCGATTCTCTACCGCCGCCGGTGTCCTTCTCGCCACCAAATGCTCCGCCAATTTCGGCACCACTTGGCCCAATGTTAACATTAGCAATACCACAATCGCTGCCATGCGCTGAGATAAAGTGTTCCATTTCCTTTATATCCTGGGTAAAGATACAGCTACTCAAACCCTGCGGAACATCATTTTGTAGATGTATAGCCTGTTCTAATGTGTCATACTTCATTACATAAAGTATAGGCTCAAAAGTTTCTGTTCGCATAATATCATCTTGTTGTGTTTTTTCTACAATGAGTGGCTCTACAAACCTACCACTGATTAGTGGACCCATTAATACTTTTGGATCCATAGGATCACCACTGGGTATTGTAGCATATGCTGATTTAATTTTTGTTACAAATTCATCATATCGTGAACTATGAACAAAAGCTCTACGCAGAGTGGTACACCGTTGTCCCGATGTGCCCACAGCGGCAAAAGTACAAGCCTTGACCGTTAGTTCCATGTCTGCGCTGGGTGTAATGATGGCGGCATTGTTACCACCTAATTCTAGTAAACATTTACCTAAACGCTGTGCTACTCTAGGATAAATGTTTCTGCCCATTTCACAGGAACCAGTGGCACTTACCAGTGCTACGCTGGGATTTTCAGCTAGTTCTATTGCTGCTTCACTGCCACCATTTATAATCTGTAATAGTTGTTTGGCCGGTTCACTGTTATTGTCCCAGGCATCGCAGGCTAAGTTAAATATTTCCTGGCAATCTCTAGCACACTGTTCGCTGCGTTCACTGGGTTTCCAAACCACACTATTACCACAAATAATAGCCAGGCAAAAATTCCAGGCCCATACTGCTACTGGAAAGTTAAACGCGGTTATCACACCAATGACTCCCAATGGATGCCAGCGTTCCTGCATGCTGTGATTAGGACGTTCGCTGGGCAGGGTTAGACCTCCGATCTGTCTAGACAACCCTGTAGCAAAGTCACACATGTCGATGGCTTCTTGGACTTCACCTAAGGCTTCTGTGTATGTTTTTTTAGACTCAGCGGTAACTGTGCTGGCCAATGCTTGTTTGTGTTCTCGTAATAGGTTGCCAAATACTCTTATAAGTTCGCCGCGCTTGGGTGCCGGAATATCTCTCCACCATTTGTATGCTTCGGTGGCTGTTTGGATTTTATGCATAGATTTCTCCAAATTCATTGTTTAAAAACAAGTCTAAGGGTATGCTTTCTTGTCTTAAAAATCCTGTTTGCTGTATCTTGTTATCGAGATATAGATTGATAACACTGCAAACACCACTGGCGGTAGACAGCTGAATAGCACTGTGGTTATCCTTGCCATATATTTTCAGTGAATGGGTTTTTTCTTGTAATTTTCCATCAATCATCCCTACAGCATTAACTAAAATTACTATTACATCACTGGTTGTTTTTGGTATTTCACTGTTGAATAATTCAACAAACTTACTCTTGTTGTTTTTTAGATCTAAGTCATCCAACAAGAATTTCAATTTATCTCTGTGGCCTGGATATCTAATAGTTTTGTAGGTTATTTCATTGATCACGCCGGCGTATGTTTCACACATTGTTGCTATGCCACCACTGGTATTAAATGCTTCGTATTTTACGCCATCTATATAAATTGTTTCCAGACTATCCAGCGGACTTGCCAGTTGTTGAACACCATCTAACACTATGTTACAAGGATTGCAGTATTCGTTAATTAATCCTTCGGTGCTCCAGGTAAGATAGTAGTTCATTTCATTGATTGTAAACCTAGGCAGTGCTCCGACCCTTAGTTTAAGTTTATTAACCTTATCAAATTTTTTGATGAGGTCAGCGGCAATAATGTTTACCGCGCCGGGGGCGAGACCGCATTGCGGAGCAAGCAAACTGCTAGGATTTTGAATTTGTTGTATATGCCGAGTTACACTGGTATCTTCTGTGAGATCAAAATATGCAATGCTATTTTGTGCACAAATATCAACAATTATTTTGTTATATGTATATGGACCAGCAGTAACAATAATTGATTTATTAGTAATAAAGTTTGTTAATTCTATGTGATTATCAAAATCAATCTGCGTTACGTTTGGTCCTGCGATCTTGTCACAGATTTCTAAAGTGTATGTTTTGTTAGCTGAGTTATTCAGCAGTGAATAAATCGTAGAACCGATATTACCAGCGCCTATAATCCCTATACTGTGCATTTTATTCGATTCCCTGTCATCTTATTATAGAAGTCTATGCTGGCAACATTTTTAGATTTTGATTCACACATAATGTCAAAAGCATCAGTGAATGTCCAAGCCCAATCATTGCAAGCATCATTCCAATACATGTCGGAGTGCGCCCTTAGTTTACCTCGTTTTAGTCCAGATGATTCGAGTTCTTGATAATTAGGTCGCACATCTGGTCTATGTCCTTCTGTAAGCGTTTCACGGCTAACGCTATAATGAAGCACAGGGCGCTCACCGCGCCAACTATCGATAATACGCTTAACACGATCGTCCTTTCGTTGAATATACTCACTGGTATTTACCCAATGATGATGAATGTCTAACACCAAAGCGAGATCTTTTTCAAGCTCGAGGCTGGCGTCAACTCCCCAGCTGATTTCGTCGTTTTCAATGGTAATGGTGTTCCTTGCTTCAGGCGAGAGTCTTCTAAGTGCGCTTTGTATACCGGCTGGACCGGCTCTACCCGCGATGTGGACATTGATCTTGAAGTCTTGAAAACGTTTGCCAAAACCCATCCAACGGGCCATGTCCGTGTGATATTCAAATTCTTCAATGCTCCTATCTACAACATCAGGCTTATCACTTGCCAGAACAACAAACTGACCAGGGTGAAAACTGAGGCGAACATCAAGACTCCTTGCGAGTTCACCCACGCGAGCAAACTGGGATTCACAATACCTCTGAACACCAGGTTCTTGCCAATGGTAACGCCAGTTAGGCTCAGTATAAGCAGGAAGGATATCACTTCCAATGCGGACCATGTGTAAATCATCTGGTAATTCTCCAACGTATTTAACTAAATTTTCAACAGCAGAAATATTATGCGCCATAATATCCCAGAGTCGTTGTTCAGCCACATTTTTTTGCTGACGGTTTAGCCAACTAATCGTAGTGGTGCGACAGTTTAGTGGTCGCTCAATATCCTCTAGCAATTTTTTACTTAAACTGCGGTCAGGATGGAAATATTTACAAGCAAAACCTATACGCATAATAGTTTAATTATAAACTCCTGTATTGGTTTGTCAACCTTTAGTAAGTAAAATTTCTTTTGTCTAGCATTAATTTTTACTAATCGGTTTTTCTAAGATTTGTTATTTCCTCCACGTAATCTTCTAAATATCTATTGAATTGGTTTTGTGTTTGATTTTTACTTATACCGTTGAAAGTAAACCCATTTTCGGTAATAAAATTTCTAAATGAATTGGTATCAGCTGCGTCAATTAGGGCATTTTCAAAGTCTTTATTTCTATTTTGTGAAAATAAAATAGCTTCAAACCCATATTCAGAAGTTGCCTTTAGATTTAAACTATTAGCACCCATGAAGGGAACATTAAATTTATTATTTTTTGTTGAACTTAAAAAACATTTTGCGCCTTTTTCCACTAGCATTTTTACAACACTTCCAGCAAATACAAAATCAATATCACCGGCAAGAATCGCTGTAGCCGTTGATTTGCTTCCATTGTACTTAATAATTTTTAAGTTTAAGTTATTATTACTATTCCATTGTGATAACCATAATGCTCCGTCGCCGGAGACAGTACCAATACTATAATTATTTTTACGTGATAGGAGTTCTTCTAAACCTAAATTTTTGTGTGGCGCAGAACAAATATATAAATTTGTTTTGTAAATTGACGAAACTGGTTTCACATCTTTATATTGGTTAAATCTACAACGACTTGTATCAGAGAAATCATAGTTTTCATTACCTCCGACCATGTATGAATTTAAGGTGGTAGAAACATATCTTAATGCTTGGTCACAACTTTTGAAATATTTGACTGTTATATTTTTATAATTAACGTCTTTTAAACCGTTGATAATAGCATTAGTTCCGCGATCAGCACCGCCGCCTGGCTTATAATAATGAGCAATGGTAATGTTATCATTTGCTTGGACATTATAAGAAATCATAACTACCAATAAACATATAATACCAAATTTTAGTTTTACTAAATTTTTTAGAATATTTTTCATAATTTTTTATCTCCTTCGTTTTTTAACTCTTTTTTATATAATATACATCTGCATAATATAACTCAATTCTGCCATGAAATAACTACTAATAAAAAAAGCATAAACAAAATTTAAAAAATGCATTTTGGTTAGATATTGTATTAGCAATATTACGCCTAATAATATGATATCATTTAGCAGGTTATATTCAGTAATTGATATGTAAAAAAATAAAATACTGCAAATCACTAAACAAAAACTATAGATTTGGTTTAAATATTTTAATATGTAATTAGTCACAACTTTATAGCAGTAACCACTTAAAAAGAAGTTAAAAATTCCTAAAATAATCAACAAAATTGGACTATACACTAACCATTCGTTTAGTATGTTTTTAGTAAAAATATTATAACCTTTTGATTCAAACAATCCCATAATTATAACTTCGCTAGGTATTATTGGAATACTAAAAAGTAAAAACGGTAATAATGAACTAATCACCCCAGCATTATTTGCTCCTTCGGCCGATATTAAATTATTCCATGCTATGTTTTTTTTACTAATGTATTTTTCAAATGTTTCTGCAATATTGCTACTAATAAGATAACTAACTCCAGGAACACAACCTAATGCAAATCCTATTAGGCTTCCACGAAAACATGCACCCCATGAAAATGTGCTCAGCCAAGAGGTTTTTACTTTATATGGTACTAATAAATTTTTTGGTTTATTCTTTATATTTTGGTACAAAATTGGTATAATTATTCCACCAAATAAAATTGTATAAAAATTTAAGCCAACATCCAGGGAAGGTATACCAAAAGTTAGTATTCTAGATTGCAATAAATTATTCCAGCCTACCGTGCCAAACAATAAACCTAGTATAATAGACAGTAGACCTATAAAATAATTTTTAGAAGTTATTAATAATCCAAATATGATTGCTAGGAAAATTAAAAACCTAATCTTAGATGATAAAAAGAATGAGACATCCGGTGAGGCCCATATAAAAAAATTAATTAAAATTAAAGCAATTATACTAGCTATTATACTTGAAAAAGCACTAGATAATAGAGCATTGTAACCATGCCCATCTTTTAATAACCAGTGTCCATTGGTTACTGCCGGAATACTTGTAATTTCTCCAGCAGTGCCTGTTAAAATTGCTGTCACACTTCCATAAAATTGTGTAGTGAATATAATACTAATATAAAATAAAAAAACAGATAAAAGATCCAATTGTAGTAATATTGGGTATACTGATAAAATAAAACTACCAGTACCTATCCCTGGAACTAACCCAATAAAAATTCCAGCAGTAGTTCCTATTACAATTGATAAAATAATTTCAATCATTATAATTCATATTGTTTGCTATATATGCCAACAAAACTAAATGGATCATTAGCATCTGTTATTAGATTATTATTAAGCATAAAAGTCATCAATGGTGATTTAATAATATTCATTCTTCCCTTATACCAATTATTCATTAAACCTAGATCGCTGTGGTTATGCAACTCAGATTGATAACCACTAAAAAACATATCTTTATAGTTTTCTGTAGGTGAGTTTATAATCTTTTTACTAGATAATAATTTTTTTTCGTTAACACAGATTGTTGGAATAATTTCTCCATGACGACCGCAACCCATGCATGACAATTGTAAATATAATTCCTGATTAAGTAACGCAAATTGAGTCTCTGATCGGAAGTCCTCGTGTAATCTATTTTTATAATATTTTATAAAATAATTTTTAAGCATATGGCACTGCTTTATGTGTAATTCAGGTAAATCTGGACTGATATAAAAATACTCAAAGTTTGGATGTCCTAGGGTAGATTGAAATACCTTGTCGAGATGCCACGAAAAAAACTTACCATTGCGGTAAATAAGATGTGGTTTTTCAAATCCGTGTATTTGACACCATTTTTTATTTTCATATTTTTTTTGTAATGACCTAGATACTGCGGGAACACAGGTAATATAGGGAGTATATCCAATGTCTTTTAAAGACCAATTTTCTGTCTTAAAAATGTCAGACAGTATATTTTCTTTTGTTTGATCTATTGCTGTAATTGTAGTTTTTTTGTCATAATGATTTTCTTTAAGCCAATTTAAAATTGTAATGTCTATTCCAAAGTATCCCCTTAAAGGCCAATATCTTACTATAATCTCATCAATATGCAATTTATTCCTTTTAAAAGCATTATACATTGTAATACTATCTGTGCCACCGCTAAACCATAAAACAATTTTATCAAACGATTCTCTTAGTTGTCTTGCACGTAAATCAATTAACTCCTCAAATGAACTTTCAGGTTCTATTTTCCAATTTACTGTACTAAATTTTTTATCAAACATATTAAATTGTATTGTGCCACCATATAACATCTGATCTAGATGTGCCAAGTGTCTAGAAAAAAAAAGTTTATTATTTACAATGTAACCAGGTGGAATATTATTTGTTTGATAAGGGGGGTTAGTCATTAAAAAGCCAATCTATAAATTATTAAATAATTCAAAATTAATGCTAAGTTAAAAACTATAGGGATTGGCGTTATGTTATTACAACAATAAAGGCGAGTGCCAGGCGTCAATGTTTAATTCCCAGGGCGATTGCCCTTGCAAAGTTATTTATGACTATAATTTTTAGTCTTAAAAAAATTAGTTAATCTTTCCCAGGTATTACCATGCCTTCGCCGGTTACTACCACAGTTTCCCCTACCTTTACAGTAACAAAAACACTGGTTTGATTTTTGATAGTATGTTTTGTTAATACTGTCTCATCTGAAAAAATAACAGTAACTGTATCATTGTACTTAACAGGCGCCTTAAATTTCAATTCCTGCGATAGATAAATTGTACCTAAACCAAAATAATCTGTCATGCTGGCACTGATTATACCTGCTACCAACATTCCGTGTACTATTGGTTCTTTGAAGATAGTGCTAGCGGCATATTCTTTATTAAAATGAATTGGATTCATATCAGTGGTAGCAAGACCAAAGTTTTTTACCATTTCTCCTGTTATTAAATATTCTTTATTGTATACTGCGTGCATGTGTACTCTCTTGTAATTTTTCTAGTGTCTGTGTTATTTTACCAAGTTCTTGAATAAAAACATTGGTTTGTATTTGATGGTTTATTTTATTGTTTAAAATAACCTGCTGCGGCCATAATTCTGGTATTGGCCAAGACTTGGCGTTAGGCTGGCAGATATAAAAATTTATACTCCTAAAAGTTTCAAACAGTAGATTAAATTGTTTGATCCAAAAACTTGGATCTACCTCATTAAAATCTTTGGGCAAATAATTGTTAGTGCCTTTGTAAACATTATTGTGTTTACCTTCTATACCATAGAGATCATGACCAATGATAAAAATATCAGAGCAATTATTAACACAAGCAAGATGAACACCATGTAAACCACTGCCCCAATGAAATGTTTTCTTCCATTTAACATCTTCATTCCATGAAAAATCAGGCAAAGATTTTATTCTATCATTTCTATATGCAGCAGCCCATTTACCCCGTGTGTAGATTAATCCATTATATCTATTAAGTTCGATAACCTCATCTACCATCCTGCGATCACAGCAAACTAGGTAGTCAGGTGTATAATCTCTGTGGAAAGCATTTGCAGCATAAATTTTGCCATGCTTTGCTAGACTATTTACATCATACCCACGTCGAGATTCACCGTTACCAATGCAGAAGGCTACTACTGTCATTACTCTATTTTACCGAATCCAGACCACTTTATACCATCTAAGCAAATCCAACCAATGAATGCTCCTGGTTTTGGTTTGCTGTTTAAAACAATGTCTCCGGTTTTAGCAGCAAAACCAGGAACGTTATCGCTTTCAGAAATGGTTCTTCCTAGAAGATTGAGTTTATTAATTTCAACAGTGCCATCACTTTTAATTGTTAATCCAACTTTATTGTTAGCACCAATATTGATATCCTGTCTACGTCGTGTTCCAATATAACCTTGCTGTGATTGATGTTTTCCAATCACAACCTCAACTTCATTATCCCAAACGGTGAGAGCATCACTGGGTTCCATGGTATTAATACCAACCCGTTTATTTCCCGGTGTGGTATATAAAACATTACTTAAAAATGATTCGCCGCTTACTTCTAATTGCTTGAACTGATAGGGTTTTATGCTATCAATTTTTTTATCCAAGCGTTGTATATCTTCGTCATAAGATTTCTGTTCAGTGATTTGCGGTCTGGGTACAAGATTAACTATTCTATCAGCAAGACCGTTAAAAGCTAGATCATTTAAAATAAGATTACCATTAACAGTGATATCATCGGCGATTACCGTTTTTGTAATAACTTGATTTTCAATCACAACCACCCCATCAAGGATGGTAAGTTCAGTGTTTTTACTAAAATCTTCCAGCCCATTTAACTTTTTATAATCTTGTATTTGATCAGTGCTGATGTTGAATCCCGTCCAATTAATACTACTAATTGGAATACTAGAATCTGGAAATTCTATTTTATCAATGGTATTTCGTATTAGCCGTTCAATTACGGTTTCTAAGCGTTCATTAACTTGTTTGCTAACTTGATATGAATATTGTCCTACAAGTTCCTTGGCATAACGTTCTATTAACGAATTTACCTGTGTGTCAATTGACTCCTTGAAATTAGGTGTCGTGGTCATCGATAGCTCCTTGCTTAGAAGCTGATGTAAATTATATACTCAAACTCCTTTGAAAATAATGATTTATACATCAACTTCTTTTCTACTTGAATGTTCCTAGCACCGGCATCTATACTAAATTTTGCCAGTTGTTTGAAATACATGGTTCTGCACTCAACCGTATTTAATGTGATCAACTCGTTGTTTTTTATAATCCAAGACCTGTGCGTCCAGCGTTGTTTGTCATCTTTGTGCCAGTCTCTTTTTCTAATAATAATCGCATCACCGTCGTCTTGCTTGACTTCAAAGGGATCCTGGAAATAACGTTGATTCATGTGCATATTTTTATAATCTTTGAGGGTAGTAAATATACCAATTCTAGCAGCACGGCATAGTTTATCAATTGCCTGCAACTGCGCCAATTCATTGCTGAATCTTGTGAAATATTCATCAACTGCTACAATAAAATCAAAACTATTTTCAGTGATATCCGACTCTTTTATTTCTTTAGCATACCCTAAACCATCGTACTCGTAGACATCGTACCCAAGTTCAACAAAACCCATTGCTGTTAGGTTCTTACCTATGCAGAGTATTTTGCTTTTTTTGTCAACAGTTGTATTATTAGCGACAGCATCAAGTAAGCTAGATGCTTTAACCATGCCAAGTTTTTTAAAAGATTTTATGTCAACGGTGCTAGAAAAATATTCTAAAGTATTCAACCTGGTGCCCTTTGTTGTTCTTGTTTAGTATTATTTATCCGCGGACCAGGTCAAGTGTGGTACAGTGATGCCCGCCGCCAAGTGTTCTACTATGACGTAGATCTACCCCAATACTATCTACGCCATACTGGTTAAACTGTTGCCTTAGCCAGGTTTGTTTTGGGTCGCAAATTACTAATTGCGGATTTACAACAAAAAAGTTCATGCCAATCCAGTTGCTGGCGTAAGGATAGCCTTTAAATGGCTTCTCAACCATTTCATGCACCCATATTTTGTCCCAATTCTTAATTGGCGCTGGAAGATTATCTTCGCTGATTCTACTGGCATTTAAGCAGACTAGTCCTTCTTTAACTGGTACGATGGTACTGTCAATGTGCACCCCGTTATAGATATTTTCAAGTATGTAAACGTCTAAACGTTCGCTGAAATAGTCAGTGAGCCATTCGCCGCCGGTGCGATCCCCACTTTCACTGACAAGATATAGTAAACTATCATTTAATCTAAGAACGTTGGCTGCATCCCAGCGACCCAAGCCCTTCACAAAGTCAACTTCTAAAAATTGATAGGCTTCGGTTTCTATTTGTCTGCAAGCATAAGCCATTGGAGCATCTATCACGGTACTCCCAACGATTAACAGTTTGTCTCGCGGACAGTAATTATACATACCATCCCGATGTTGAAAATCTATATCATTAGGGCGATAAACACTTATATTTTCGTTGCGTAAAACTTCACATAAATATTCTAGATCCTCGTTGGCTTCTCGGATAACGTCAACATCAACGGGTCCACCAGGAACAGGTGTTTCTTTCCATTTGGTTGTGTTTTCAAGACGTCTAAAATCATCACACCGCACGGGCCAATTAGCATTGGTTGCTGTTCCTACTATCACTGATTTTAAGGGATCCCAGCCATTACAGCTTGATATGTACATGTGAATATTTATTAAAATGCAGGATGTAGAATACATAAATCATAAAATACTGGACACTATAAACGGTTTGTTTATAGATAGTCCACAAAAATACATTTATTACCGAGTATTCCATAACAATTATAGATTTAACAGTGGTCAGGACCTGGTAGTTGATCATCCTAAAAATGATGGAAGAAGATACGTACTTTTAACTTGGTTGCAGAGAATAAAATTTACTAATCAAAATCAAACTTTGCAGTTTCTTAATCACAGCTTTGAACCCATATTATATCAGGTAGATGATATATTTTGGCAGACCACAAAGAAGTTCGTAGAAGATACACGAAATGTACATAAAAATCAAAACTATAAAATAAATCAAATTATAATACACAGCGAAATATCCAGGGAAACTGATCAACTTTACCAGTATAATTTTATACCCGTACATTTTTTTGGCAACGGTGTGCTAGCAGCAGAACACTGGTATAGACTATATAATGGAATTAAGTTATACACAGATTACAAACCCATTGAACACAGATTTATTTGTGCGACTAGACTTGTTGACAATCTAAGGAAATATAGAATCAAGTTCTTAAATCTAATAGAAACCGACAAAGGAATTTATAGTTTACTTGATAAGGATCCCTATACCCAGCGAGGTATAAATGAAATCCTTCCAAGTAATACAGTAATGCCAAGTAGTTTTGATGAACACACTAACAGCAGTGCTGAAATTGTTAATAGATATTTTGATCAAGACAAGGATCAGTATGTTTATACACCCTGGGCTACAAGTTTCCTACACGTTGTAGCAGAAACAATGATTGATCGAGTTCATTTAACGGAAAAAATATTCAAACCCATGGTTCTCAAACAGCCATTTGTGCTACTGTGCGGAAGTGGAGCATTAAAATATCTACGGAGTTATGGATTTAAAACCTTTAAAGATTTCTGGAGCGAAGACTACGATAACATTGTTGACGAAGACCAACGATTACAAGCGGTAGCAGACATTGTAAATCGTGTGGCTAATATGGATTTATATGAATGTGAAACGATGCGCGAAAAAATGAAACCCATACTGGAACATAACTATAATTGGTTCTACAATGGATTTGCTGATCGTTGCTGGCAGGAACTAGAAGATAATCTTAAAGATTTAATTTTGCTTTGATTGCAGCGTGTGTGGTTTTATCATGAATAACCACATCACTATCAGTTTCGATCCACAGTTTGGCACCACATGCTCTTGGTTTATCTGGACTATATATCATCTTGCTTGGACCTAAAATATCTACCGCACTACCATACCAAGTTTTGCCATCAAGCTCTACACGACATACAGGCAGTGTTTTGCCATGCTTATCGTTGCTGTGTTTAAGATTTTTATTGATATGAATTATCGTTTTCTTCATTTGTGTTCAACCTCAACCAGCTTGTATATAAAAGAGCTAGAAGAAAACATATGCTAATATAGCAAAATATACCAACGATACTAACAATGTAAATAAGAATATTGATAAAAAACGCTTACCGTTCATCTCAATGAACATATCTTCCTTAACATCGTCTCCGACCTCAGCGTTGCCAGAGACCTCAGCATCGCCAGAGATCAGATCATCACCAGAGACCCGAGCACGGTCAAAGACCAGAGCATCGCCAAAGACCTGAGCATTGCCAGAGACCTGAGCACGTTCAATGACCAGAGCATTGCCAGAGACACAAGCAGTGTCAAAGACCCGAGCATTGCCAGAGACACAAGCAGTGCCAAGGACCAGAGCAGTGCCAGAGACACAAGCAGTGTCAAAGACCTTAGAATTGTCATAGACCCTAGCATTGCCAGAGACCCGAGCATCGCCAAAGACCCGAGCATTGCCAGAGACCCGAGCTCGGTCAAAGACCCTAGCATTGCCAGAGACCCGAGCATTGCCAGAGACCCAAGCATTAAGTCCTACATAAGCTGTATCTGCTACTGTGGCCGTATCAGCTACCCAACCACCTCCGTTGGAGTGCTGGTGAGCAGGGACAGGTCCGTTACCGTCCTTAAAATCGAAAGTGGTCATTTGTGTTCAATCCCACAAGTTTTGATAGTACTTGCCAAACAGTCTAAAACCGTTTGAGATACGTTCTTCATATTTCTTACGTCCTTCCCAGTCATACTCTCTGGTATGATTAGGTCCGCGAACCATTTCGCTCATGCCGTTCTCCAGCGTTTTCCACTGTAGATCACTTTCTCCAGTTTCAAACTGATCTTCCCAGCCGTCATTGACTTTGCTGTCAAACGCAAAGATCATTTCGTCTAGTACCCAGTCCCAGCGTTCAAAGTGCTTGTCATTTGTTTCGCCGTTGTCCTTTTGCTTCTTGGTAAGTTTCTTACCGTGAAGTTCTTTGGGCACATCCTTAGGATCAACAAATGGAGCACCGTGTTTAGTTTCTTTTAGTTGCTTGAGCATAGGAAGGACGATGTAAGCAAGAGTATGATCCATGCTCCAAGTATCCCAACGATCAATGTGTACTTTGATAGTACGTTTCTTCTTGCTGTCAATCCAACATAGAAACTTATACAACCAAGTGTGGGGGCGATCTCCCCACTTGTGAATGTCACCTACTTCTGGTTCAGGCTCAATGCTACCGTGAGCAAGCCATTCACCAAACTTGTGTACACGATCCGCAGTGTGCGGGATGCCGTATTCGTCCTTTTCTTCTGGCACCCAGAACATCAACAGTTCTGCTAGTTGATAGGGTCCAAACCAATTCTTATATGGTCCAATTTTGATTTTCATTTTTCCTCTACCATTTCGCCATTGCGAATAACGTAATGTTTAATTTCACACATGCTTGACTTAATGTATGCTCGACCACCGTCAATCATATTGCCATTCTCAAACACTTTATAATCATGGCGATGTGCGCTGTACTGTAGATTGCCATCATCATCTTCTATTAGACCAAACTCTGCTTGTTCAATCTTGTCAGCATTGGTAATCATAAGATTACCCGTAAAACCATTGCGGTATAGACCAAAGTAACGATTACCAAATGTTGGATGCGGAGTATCCCTGTAGAAGATATCCATTGCCTGTGCTTCGTCTCCTAATGCACTGGTACAGACATAGTTAACAGGAACACCATCCTTCTTAGAATAGAGTTCGCAAACCTTGTCAGTATCAAATAGTGGCATGTGTTTAATCATTACCATTTAAACTTAATCCACGTTGCCGCCGGAACGTGCGACTTGATTAGATCGGCGAGACAATCATCACAGATCGCTGCCTGTACCCTATCGCCGTCGTGTTCGCTACCGTAGCCGAACTCATAGTCGATCTGGAAATTGTCGCTGCGGCCTTTAGTGTCCTTCTGGCACACGTCGCAGATCATCGGCATGACAAATCCTCCTTTCTCGCATGAATAAGGTTTCTGATCCATTTAACCTTAAAGTCTTTAGCCCAGTCTTTAAGATAATCATTATCTTTATCGAACAATTCCAACATCTCCTCTTCAGAAAGAAGATTGGTGTCTACAATATATTCGCCCATATATTTCTGTGAGAACTCTTCACACTCTTCCATAGTTACTGTGTCGTTTGCCCATTCAATCATGTTTACTTCAGCATCAGGGTTCAACTTTTGTAGATCATCCTTATGCATCACGTAACGAATGCGATGAGATAAAATACAAGTTACAACTACATAATCTTTACTCATCCTATCCTCACTTAATAATCCAATCCATGTCAAGCCAATCAGTATCTTCCGGCATCATTTCAACTTTGTCACCGTGCATTTCTTGCAACTTTGCCCAAATGTGAGCGTTGTTCATACGTAGTGTATAACTCTCTTTACCGC
>Ga0208161_1000623_pt1 | contig 19997 bp, 26 predicted proteins | sample CB_VirMetaG_3_FD_184538 | JGI IMG/M metagenome (GOLD analysis project Ga0208161, IMG submission 184538) | Freshwater to marine saline gradient viral communities from Chesapeake Bay - CB_1508_1S Viral MetaG (SPAdes) (version 4) | ecosystem: Environmental > Aquatic > Marine > Coastal | place: USA...
CACCTTCAACAAATAAAACATCATCTAAAGGTTTAGGAGTAGCAGTACCATAAGAAGCAGTGACAACACCATTAGCATAAGAATAGCTAATATCCGTATTAATATAATATGCTTCCTCTTTTTTGTTGGTGTTATCCACCTGTACCTCATAGATGCCAATTGCGTTTCTTTCATCTTCACTCCATAAATTATAGATTGATTTTGGATATTGATTATCACCGATAGTAATCCCTTTATTAGAATTAACTATTTTAACGAATTGTCCGTTTTCTATTAATGCAAACATTATGATAAAGTTAAATTGAGATTCCTTCCTACCTCTAGCCACTTACTGCCATTATATCTAAATACAAATAAATCACCTTTGCCACCTGTGGTGGTTAAGGTTGGAGCAGTATCAGAAGCAAATTCATAGACTGCGTTCCATGTTAAAGTTCTGCTTCCTGTTCCGTCTTGAATAACTAATAAAGAAGCAAATTGACCAGTGCTTCCGTTTGTAGGTGCTGATAAAGTTCTATTTCCACCAAGAGTCACTTTAGCTACTGATTGTGTACTCATATTCCAAGAGATAGTTGCTCCGTCAGTTAAAGTTGATTCAGCGATATATGCTTTATCTGTTAATACTGTTCCTGTAATATCAATACCAGTAGATGTGGTGGCGAGTTTTACTGAACCAGCATAAGAAATATCTACACGATTTGCGTCATAAGTCCTTATAGCATCTTGCCAACCACCAGACCCATTTCCAACCTGCAAATTAAAGTTATCAGATGCTCGTATATAGAGGTCGCCATTTCCATTATCAACAATAAGACTATTACTGCCATCGTGATAAATCTGTAGGTCTTGAGATGCACCAAACTGTGCTTTGTCATTATCACCAAAGTTAATATCATTCCCGTTAGTATCTAAATCACCACCAAGTTGAGGGGTGGTGTCTGTCACAATGTCAAATCCACTGACGACACTGTCTATAAAATTGATTGTATTGGCAGTTGTATCAATCGTGGCTACTTGGATATTATCACTGCCGTCATAAAGATATAAAGTCCATGTAGTACCTGCACTATCATCAATCCACATTTGACCTGCATATTGGGTTGTGGGTGCGGAACTTCCTTTATTACAAGTTGCGATTGCCTGTAAAACATTGTTCAAATCAGACCTTGTGTTAGGGAAAGTTTGGTTAGAGATGATATAATCGTGTTGTGACATTGTCTTTTTTAATACCTCATTTTATTGTTGTTGTCCAATACCTATTACTTGATAATCAAATGTTCTGGAAACAGTAGTACCACCACTATTAAAAAATTCAATATTGAAGTTTTGAGCAGTCTTGGAATTTAAGTTAAAATAGTCACCTGTTTGCAAATCTTGAGCAATTACTGTGACTGTTGGAATTTGATAAAAAGCATTAATAAAAGTAATTGTTTTTCCACCAATATCAGTTCCACTTACAATATTACTGCCTTCTTCACTTCTTTTAGGAACAGATAAATTTAATGATAATTCTTCTACAACAGGTGTTTCTTCTGCACTAGAAGAAGTTAATAATGCTCTAAATTTAAATGCTCTTGTATTATAATCACCTGCTTTAAAAGTTTTATAAGAACTGAAATTTGTTCCGTTATCAGATGTAGATATTAATAATTCAACATTAGTATTTACTGATGCGTTTTCCCCACCATCAAATAAACCTTCAGCACTATCAAAAAGTCCGTCTTTAGAATCAAAATTATTTACATAATTAAGATTTTGTACTTTTAATGAATTGATTTGAATATTGGATTTGTAAATAGCACCAAAGTCAAAACTATTAGCAAAATCATAAGTTCCACTAGATACGACTGTTCCTGCACCACCATCAAAAAATCCTTCTGCATCATCTACTGTGCCACTAATACTGTCAAACAAAGCAGTATTTAAAATTAATTTTCCGTCAGAAACAGCAACATTGTAATCTGTTTTATCTGTGTAAGATGTATTTTCATTATCATAGACTCTTAAATCACTAATTATATTTCCAGACCAATTTGTAGTTGATTGATATTGTGTGTCAGCAGTTGATGAATTTCCACCTGCGACTGTTGAATATCCTTCACCCCAACCCCCTGTATTTGTGCCACCCCAAGCACTACCTTCTCTAACATTTCCACCATTCGCTACTACGTCATAATTAATAATTCTTCTTCCATCTATCCATAACCTTAAAAATTGGTTATCAACATCAATATTCCAAACCATTGTGTGAACTTCATCATCAAATTCGGGTATTGATGAAATAGGAACATTAATTATTGCTACATTTGATGTATCGGATTGTAATTGAACACCTGTTGCACCATCACCTGTTCTCAATCTTAAATAATATACATCAGCTATTTTAGAAACACCTAACCAAGCACCAGTTCCTGTTCCCCCTGCTTCCCAAATACACTCAGTTTGGCTAAAAGAACTAGGTAATTGTAATTCACCACCAAATACAATGTTATTTGTAAGTGCGTGATAACTTGCAGGTGCATAAGAACCTTCATTAATTAAATTATCTAAAGTTAATCCTGTTTCTGGTGTTGATGTATCTATTCCACTAAAATTAGGGTTTTCAGTTATAGTTTGAACAGTATTTTGTTTTTCACCAAAGACTTGTTCGGTGACAATAACACTTGCAAAATTAGTAGAACGAACACCAAATTTATCTACTGCTTTTAACATAAATTTTCCACCTTGTTGATATGGAGTGACAACAGAAGTTGAAGGTCGCCCAATTCTATCTACAAGAACAACGCTATCTGCATAATTATCAACAGTGGTATCGGTGGTGTATCTTATTTCATAATATCGTAAATCTAAGTTTGCAACAGGAGTCCAAAAATGGTGTAATTTATCACCAACAACATCTATTCTATAATCTGTGACATCATCTGGTGGTAAGAAAGCACTGTTTACTTCGTGTTGCCCAGTTGTATAAACTGATGAAACACCTAAACTGTTAACTGCTCTTGCTCTAATATCATAGATTAATCCTTCAATAACAGGATATTTTTCAAAAACTTTATTAGGGGAACGACCAATCGTAATAAAATTAGTATCGCCTTGTGGTTTGATTTGAACTTCATATTCACTAACAAAGTTATCATTTGAATTAACTTCTACTGTTAATTTAGAAACAACACTTCCATCAAAGAGAGATATTAGTTCATCACTTGCTGAAATACTTGGTGCTTCAATCGTAAATGGATTAGGTAAATTAGTATCTGGTAATGTAGCAACTTGTGTCTTTTCATCAAAAGTGTACCAACTATTTTGATGCTCAATTAGATTTAATCCTACTGTAAAATCTGGATTAATTGACATTCCTACAATTCGGAATGGTTTAGAACTAAAACCAACTAAATCATAATCTAAAGCAACAATATCACCGATTGCTAAATCTAATGCTTCATAATTAGCAGTACATTGAACAGTTAAATTATTCCTACTTCTTTCTAAAATAATTTCACCAAATTCTAATGCTTGGTAAGGATTAGTAATGGTTGTTAAAGTAATATTTCCCTCTTGTAAAAATCCATCATCAGCAGTTTTTAAGGTTTGATGTTCTGCATCTGTTTCTGGATAGGTGATAGTATTATTTTGATAATCGTGGTCTGGTGAAACATAATCCACTAATACTCTATTATATTTTTCATTCTTCTTTTCTGAACTTATTTTTAAACCACCGATAATATTATTTTCATTTAATGTGACTGAAGCAGTGCCTGTTGTTTCAATTATTAATTTATATTTACCTTGTGTATAAGGCAAAAATCCCCTCATACCTTGTATAAGAACTTTTACATTTTCTATTAATTTTTTAGATGTATCTATATAAGCATTACAATCAAAAAGATTGATTGTTGATGCACCAGAATAAGGTGTCACTTGTGTTTCTGCTATTTGACTAGAATCATAAAAACTTTGTAAATCAATATCAGCTACATCAATTCCTTTTCCATATCTAGTATTGGTCAAATAATCTAATAAACACCAAGCAGGATTTGATGAATGAGCAGGGGATTGAGCAACAAGACTAGCGTTATAACTAATTACTTTTTTACCTTCTACTAATGCTTGAATTTTCGGAATACCTGTATATTTATCTGCATCCCATTCAAAACGAAACGCAATATAACATAATCCAGATAATTTATGATTTGCAGTCCAATTATCTAATGTAGTTAATAAAGAAGATGCCGATTGTCCGTCAGTGCCATAAAAAGTTTGCATTTGGATAGTGCTACCAAAACGACTGTCGTCTGAAGTGACTGTTCCACCATCACTAAACCCGCTATTAAAAGTGACTTCATCATCATCAACATAAATTTTTGTAATAGCATTGATTTCACCTTCACTTATGACGATTGCTCCATAAAGGTATTGATTATCATTTCCAGAAACTTCTAAAAAAACACGCACCCCTCCAACTTTTCTTGTTCCATAAATTACAGGGATATGAGCATTATTAGATTGTTTATTTATTAAAGCACCTTGTGCTTGTTGGTCACCTCTATCAAAATCTGGAATATCTGGAACTAAAGGTGAAACTAACCAACCTATAAAATCTTCTACTACACCGCCAATTACATTAACAATATTTGTAATGCCATTAATTATGGCACTAATCGGATTCCAACCCATTATTTCCTACCCCATAAAATATCTTTCATAGTTAATGACGCAAATTCCATTCCTTCATCTGTTGAAAAATAAACTTGTTGGCTACCTGTATTTGTTTTACGACCTGCTACTCTGCTAAAATCTGCAAAGTGAGAAGTACAATTTAATCCCAATGCTCCATTTTTAGTATCTATACCAAAACTTTCTATAAATCCTTTATTATAATTGAATGTATCAATAATTGCATCTGTACTATCTAAGAAAGCAATATCAATATTAACTTCATCATTTGAAACATTATTATTTAAAACAATAGATGTATAAGCACTATCTACTGCGGATAATCTAATAGAAAAACTAGATACATTAATTTGAGAACTTTCCGAATTATTGGTTATCTGTAATAGATGAGAACTAGCAGTATAAGTATTACCATTATGAGATAAATCTTTGTAATGATTGGTTAATCTAACAGGCGTAGGAAATAATATTTCAAGTAAGATAACAGGATTAATAGATTGATTTGCTAGTTCATTCTTTAAGGCAGTGGATAGTCCTCTAGCCATTAGAGAGCCTCTATAAAATCAACTTCAAATCTATATAAATCTAAATCCCCTGTATTGAATTGCTGCACATCATTTGTCAGTCTTACTGTAAACTCTACACCATCATAAGTGACTGCTTCATTATCAGATAAAGCACTTCGTAATGGTGGCTCAATCGTCAGGGTTGCTGATCCTGCTGACGCAGTAGCATCACTCACAACCATATAGACCTTTGTATCTCCTGCAAACTTAACAAAATCCCCTGCTTTCAATGTTCCAGTCATTCCATCTACATCAATCGTAGTATCTCCTGCACTATGTGATCCATTTACTAGGACTGTTCCTGATACATCACCTTTGGCGTTCTTTAAGTCTGGTAAAGCTATCTGGAATGTTTCTTTTTGTGATCTTTGTTTCATAATGAAAGCATAAACTGGAGCAAATTCTGATCTATTCATTGGTGGATAACTTGCGCTAAATTTAAATCTTTGCCCATCTACCTGAACTGCAAACATCTTCCCACTGTCTGTAGTGGTGGTGATTGTCTTTTGCTCAGATGAAAAACCTACTGATGAAAACTCTGGTGTTGTTGGATATGTACCTGCCATTAGATTAATGCTTCCTTCCCTTGACTGTTGAGTGCATCATTTATCACATTAACAATAACACTTCTACGCTTAACTAATAATTCATCAAATCCCTGTGTGTCATTAGCCATGATATTTACATTAACCACAGTTCCTCTATTTAATTGATCATTAGATACAATCGTTCCTGATTCTCTTGGGATAAACGCCTCACGCCCATTTTCTCCAACTGTGTACATTTGCCCTGCAAAAACCTGACCTCCATTTTGTCTAGGAATGCCACCTGTACTAGCCAGAATTTGTGACAAAGCTACAGTGGATGATAATCCTGCTTGTGCAGGAATAGCATTACTTCCAAAAGATGCTAATGATGCTAAAGCTGCAGGTGTAGCATAAGCTGCTGATAAGGCTGCAGCAGTTGCCGCTCCTTGTGCTAATGATGTTGCTTGTAATGTTCTGCCTATTGTGGCATTTAAAACCATTTTAACACCTATTTGAACTAATTGAGATATTAATTGTGCCAAAACCTGTTTAGCAATATTGCCAAAAGTTTCCTTAAATGATTTTCCAAATACTAAGGATTGAGCAACGGCATCACCAATACCTCTTGTGACACCATCAAAAGCAGTCTGTAAGGAGTTTGCTATTTCAACATTTGCCCTAAATTCTTCAAAAAATTCTGTATAGTTTTGCTTTAAATTATCTAAGACTGATCCTTCTTCTCTAATCTTTTCTATTCTTTTTTCGTTAGCTTCATCTATTAAATTTTGTAATTCTTCTAAATATTCTTTTTGTTCTTTTAATGCCTTTTCATTTTGTTCTTTAATGATTTTTTGTTCTTCTTCTCCATATTTGGCTTTTATTCCAAATATTAATCTCCCTAGTTCATCTTCTCTTTCTAATAAACTTTGATGAGTGGCATCAGTGACTTTTAACTTATCATCATCAATTAATTTTAATTGTTTAACAATTTGCTTCTGTGCATCTTCAACAACTTTTAATTCTTTATCTTTTTGTTCATTGAGTTTTTGTATTTCTGTTTTAAAATAATCTTCTGTAGCTTCTGCTATTTTTTCAAAGGTTGTTTTATTCTTATTTAAAAAATCATCTAAATTTTTATAAGCATTTCTATCAGGGAACATGGCTTTATTGACTGCTGCCATACTTTTTTGGAAATTCTCTGCGCTTTCTTCGGCGGAAATAAAATCATTACCTAGTCTTTCTAATCCTTCACTAAATTCTCCTAAATCTTCAAATAATTTCTTTATTTGTTTGGCAGTTTCTAAAAGAGATGGTGCTAATTCATCATTTTGATCAATCAGGTCTGTAGTAAATTTTATTGCTTTTCCTGCAGCGCCTTTTAGTCCAAATGTCATAACATTGAACAGCACTTCTGATGAAGTTGCAGTAGCAAGAATACTTGTGGCTAAAAATCCAAAACCTTTTGCTGCAGTTAATGCAAATGATGCAATCTTTAATCCAATTAAAGTTTTTAATATATTGAATAATAAATCTGAATTTTCTTTTGCTAAAACTAAAGCATCACTAAATATTATTATTGAATCTGCTAAAACAGATCCTAAATCTTTAGCAAACGCTTGGATTTCTAAATCATTATCTTCAAGGAATTTATTTAAATCACCAAATTCTTTCTTTAATTCGTCAAAAAAATTATCTGCAACTGTTTTCTGGAACTTAAAGTATTTATCACCAATCATTGATAAAGTACCTTCAAGGGTTTGCGCTAATGCGTCTGTTGCTCCTGCAAACCTACCATCACCGCTAAATAATTCTTCAAATCTAGCTACTGTTTCCTCTGCAGTGACTTTAGCACCATTTTGGAAACCTAATAAGGCTCTAACACCTCTTTCTCTAAATAGATCAGCAGCACCAATACCACCTGAAAAGGCTCTTTGAATCTGGCTAGATGTGGTTTCAAAATCTAATCCTGTGACCGCAGCGACATTACCTGTAATCTCTAATATTCTATTAAGATCAGTAGCGTCATTAGCAACAACCGCCAAATTACCTGATGCTCTTGATATTTCTTGTAATGAAAATGGAACTTTGGCTGCAAATTTAGTTAAATTATCAAAGGCAATAGCGCCTTCTTCTGCCGATCCAAATAGGAATTTAAACCTAGTTCTTAAACTCTCTACTTCTTTACCTACATTTACAAATGATTTTAATACCGCACCTGCACCTATACCAATAAGTGCATTTCTTAAATTTAATACTGATTGTCTTGTTTTTTGGAGGTTTCCTTGAACACCACTTAATGCCTGTTTGGTTTTATCATTAGCGATAATGTCAATGTTCATTTGTTTGGTCATTATCTTCTTTTACCTTGCATCTTTTGTTTATTCAATGCTTTTTGTTCTTCGTCATTTTTTAGAGAATAATATCCTGCCCATGCGTTATACTCCTCTACTGGCATTTGCATAATCTCGCCAATAGTTTTATGGAGTTTTTCTGCTAAGAAAAAATGAAACCTGTATTCAGGATCAGAATTTAGTTTTTTTTTAGATCAGTTTGAGATGGAGTAGTTCCAAGAATTTGACCTGCAACTTTTCCTATAATGTCAGGATCAACAAACTTCTTCATCTTAATCTTACTCTCTAAATCAAACATTTTCTCACCATCTCTAGTTTCTGCTTTTTTGATGATTACATCAATCAGCACTGTGAGATCATTTTCATTTGATCCTTTAAAGATTTCAGATTTTTCAAGCAGCGTAAATGGTTTAACATAAATGGCATCTTCGCCAGTTAAACCCCACTCCTCAACTTCTATAATTTTAATTTCTTGATGCTTAAAGTGATTTATAGCACCTTCAAGAAAGTCCTTTTTAGGCATCTAAATTATACAGTTGTTGTGCTTACGCCGCCTGAGAATTGCACATTTATTGTTCTGGAAATTACTCCGTCTAAAGATACACTCTGAGATACGCCAGTCACAATTGCTGTACCTGTGTAATATGTATCACCACTATCTGCGCCTTCTGGGTATAAGTTTAAAGTTACTTGTGAACCAACTGCTAATGCACCTTGTCCTGTGCTATCTGTTTCATCCCAGTGACATTCAACAGTACCTGTTGCATCTTTTCTTAATGCTTTATAGGATTTTGCAGTATCAGTTAATGAAGTATCTTCAACTGTATCGTTTGTTTCATCAATAGTAAAACCAGTCACCTCAGCAATTACTACATCACTAGGCGCTGTTCCTACTTTGACTACTCCGCTTGTTCCGACATGGGTTGCCATTCGTTTACTCCTTCGTTAGTTTGTTGTTGTTCATCTACTTCTACATCTTTTTTCTTTGATGATCTAGTAGATTTTTGTTCTTGCTCAAGTTTATATCCTTTAGCCAGAAACTTGTCTATATCATTATCCCAAATTTCCACAGTATCGTTTCCACTTGGCATATAGATTTTAATTCTTTTAGCCATTATGATGTACCTCTAATAAATTCATAGAATACCCTTACCACAATTCTTATTCCGCCCAAAGGATATAATGTACCCTCATCAGATGAAATCTCTACTATTTTTGTTTCTTTGGCATTACCACCTCTAGTCCTGTCAGTATCAAGAGTTTCCTCAATTACTTCTATAAGTTGATTGCGTTTAGTATCTAGGTTGGTATCTGTGCCTTTAACATAGCCCACAAGAACATAATCAATAGTTCCTGATCTTTTACCTGCTGCATAATCTCCTAATGCAAAATCTTCTCTGGTTTCATCTCCAGTAGTTAAATAAATAGCAGGGAACTGAGGATCAGCTAAATCTTCCTGAGGATTAATTGGCTCTCTTGTAATCTTCTTTAATTCAATAGGGGATGTGACCGCATCTAAGGTGCTGATAATATTAGCTGCTATATTTTCTCGTAAACTCATAATTTCAACTCCTTTTCTAGCACAGAAAAGAATATCTTTTCAATCTTTACTTCTTCATCTTTAGAAATACTAAAGAACTCTCTTTTAACCTTTTTTCTACCTGCTCCTGCTTCATCATGGAAAAATGCTTTTCTGTTAGCAAATCCTTGCCTAAAGAATAGTTCACCTTTACTAGCTGATATTTTGCTAGTTAAGGAACTAAACATTTGACCAGTGTCAGTAAGATCAACTACTCCTGATTGTTTAACTGCGGCTCTTTTGTATTTAGGTGAATAGGGAGCAAAAGCATTTCCTCTATAATCAACACCTCTTGTTTGTGTTCTTTTCTTGATAGCACCAATCTCAAATGCAGCAGCGTTAGCCAGTGCTTTTTTAATAGCCTTAGGTACTCTTTGAGAAACTTTAAGTAATTCTTTTCTTACTTCTATAGAATTATCTTTTACCTTAATGGTAGCGACCATTATCTAACTAATCGTAAATGGTGAATAGGCTCTTTTTCGCTCTCTGAGATAGTTCCGCTATCATCCTCATCATAATCTACCCCATCACGCAATACGGCTTGGAACTCCTCATTATATTTTTTTCTGTAATAATCCATTTTGACTTGAAATGTATCTGCACCATCTCCGCCTTGTGGATCTTTCCATTTAGTAAGCATAGGTAAAATATAATCTGCCAGTGCTTTATAAACGACACTTCTAGTCCATTGGGAATTGGTGAGTTTGCCACTATCTAATTCTAAAGATGTGACCTTAGTAATATCTTTATAGCGTACAGTATGGCGGTATCTTTCCCACCATTCTTCTCTAATCTGTCTGATTACATCATTTTCAGCGTGTTGTAATTGTGTATCAAAGTCTGCAATTCCGTATTCAGCTATATCAGGTTGATACTGCTGCACATCTGCTAATGATACTGAAAATTCTGTGGTTGCCATTAATCTTCTTTCTTCTTTCTAGTTCTTTTAGGTTTTTCTTCTGCAGGTTGATCTTCTACTAATTCAAAACCTCTTAATTTCCAATGGATATAATTTTTTTCATAATCAAATTTAGTTCTGGTGATGATTTTATCGCCTTTTTGTAATTTAACTAATTCAGTCATAAATAATCTCCTTAGTAGGTGGGGATTAACCCCACCCACAAGCATATACTACTGGATTGATGAATCAAAGTGCAATTCTACACCATAAGAGTCATGCAATTCGCCTACGCCGTAAACTGCAGTAGCAACAATCTCGTCTGCTCTTAGAGAAGCATCTCTTTGAGTTTCAATTTTGATGTCCTGCATCATAGCTAGGGCTAAAGCATCCTTATGGAATACTGCGCCTTTGTAATCACCTGCAGTACCAGTGTTAGACATATTTGAAGTTTCAAATACGCTAATACCTGCTAACTGACCTACATATCCGCTTCTTAATGCTTCGTTCTGTAAATCACCTGCGTTTGGATTTGCAAATGTGTTTGTTAAGTTTGCTTTTAAGTCATAAGCAATCTTTGGGTGTAGAATACAGAAACACTCCTCAACTGGTAAACCTGCTGCTCTGAGTGTTGATGCTGCATTGAAAATAGAAGATGCTGCAATAGCTGTAGTTCCGTCACCTAAAGTGGTTGAGAAACCATCAAATAATGCAATCAAATCTTGATCCATTTTCTTAGCAATACCTTCACCAAATAATCTACCAATATCAGCAGCTACGTTTCTAGGTGCTGAGTTTCTTGCTAGATCAGTTAGTGTAGTCATTACGCCTACTTCTGATGCAGTAATTGTCACTGATGACGGATTAACTGCAGTGTTTGAAAGATCGGTTGCTTCTGCTACTGCTGCTGCTGCGATAGCTGAGTAAATCGGTACTTCTACGGATTTACCACCACCTGCAATAGTGTAGTTTTTAACCAAGTTCTTCATGATAGATTTCTCTTGGATCACGAACTCAGCTTCAGCAACGATCTCGGTGTACAGTTCACTTAAACCTGTACTTGTTGTTTCGTTTGCCATGTTATAACTCCTTTAGTTATTTGTTTAGTTTAATATGAGTCACTGAATCTCTCTGTCTGCGATAATCCGCATATAACTTACGATCATCAGGATTACTCATGTCTAAGTCCGCAACATTTAAAGTCTTTTGCGTAGGTGACTTTCCCACATTACTTACACTTCCACTCCCTTGAGGAGTTGCGCTTTGAAAGTGTGCGTTCTGCGTCAAAAACTCTTGCACTGCCTCATCAACAGTCAGCAAGTCGCCATCTTTGTTATATCTAGGAGTTCCAGAATTATCAAGCACTTCTACTTTACCTTCTTTATTTAGTTGTACTTGGCTTTTCATCAACTCTTTGATTTGCTCTGGTGAAATCGCTCTATGTTTAGAAGCAGCATTGATTAATTGTTTATCAATTCTTTCACTTTTAAGTTCTTGCTCTAGCTTGGTTAGTTTCTCATTAAATTCTAAGGTTTTCTTCTTCATCACCTCATCAAACTTGCCACGCTCTAGCTGCTTCTGTTCTTCAATCTTATTGCGTTCTTCAATAGCTGCTTTAGCTTCAGATAAATCGTTTACGCCTAAAGATTCTAGTAATTGTTTCTCTTGTCTGTAAAGTCTGTCCTTAACGACCTTATCAATATCAAATTGACTTGGCTTGGGTTGCTCTACTTGTTGTTCTTGTTTAGCTTCTACTGTTTCGTTTATTGTCTGTTCCACCTGTTCCGTTTTATTCTCGTCAGACATAATTATAACTCCTTTGTTAGTTATTTATTTAAGGAATATATTTATTTATCCGTTAATTCAACACTTCTTTGAAACATAGCTTCTGATAACCAACCATATAAAGATTTATCTTCTTTCTGAGTTAATAAATTTCCTATTTCCTCAAATCTATCTAAATCTTTTTTAGTTAATTTTTCTTTTTCAACTATTCTTTCTGCTTCTTTTATTAAATCGCTCATAATACATTCTCCTTAAAAAACTCTATCCATTTCTCATCTACTAAATCTTCCCTATCAATATGATAAAATGCAAAATTTTCAGCAAACCATTCCTTTTGATTAAAGTCGGAATATCTTGATGATCCTCTATATTTTGTATCTAGGTCAAGTAATTTAGCCTCTAATTTTGGTTTAAAATAATCTGATTTTTTACTTATTCCTTTGAAGTTATGAATATGGTGTGCAAACTCATGATAAAAAACATGACGCATCCTATCTAATTTATCCTTATGAAATGACCATCCTAAATTTGGTCTAGCTTCTTCTCCAAAAGGTTGTTGGAAATCTGCTCTTTTCCATTTTGAAAAATCCATTGAAATTTTACTTAATGCCATTTGTTCTGCATCTAATGCGATAACTCCATCACCCATTGATCCTATTGGTCTTTGACCTATTGTTCCTGCCATAGATTTTACACCTCTTAATTTTGGAACATCAAATTTTATAGCTAAATCATCTAATTCTTGAAATATTGCTTCCATAGCAGCCAAATCAATACTGGTAAATTTTTTACTTATTCCTGCTCTGCCATAATCCTCTGTTGATCTTCCTGTATATCTATTACTTATTTTATCACTGTAATATCTCTTATCTTTTTTATTAACTTGAAATTGTTTATTTAATTTTCTCACTAAATATCCGCCAGATATTGGTGTCAAATTTTCTAATTTTATTTTACTACCTATAGAAGATACATTAGTTGCTGCATCTGCACTGGTTTTAATATCTGTTGCCTTAGGTTGAACTTTAGCCTGAACATCATCTAGTGCATCCCATGCAGGATCATAAGGGATTAAACTATGGCGGCATCTATAACCACCTCTATTAACAAAAGGATCTGATCCTGATTTACCTCTCCAGTTGCCAGTAAATATTTCTCTCCATTCTTCCTCTGTTTTTATTTCATTAAGATAGGCTCTACAGAATTGTCTAGTAGTCGTAATATTTGTGCCAGTATATTTGTATGTGTCTATTCCTGCTTCTTGACCTTTGTACTTAGTGAATTGCCCGTCAAACTGCATGATACTATCGTGAGCAATCTGATTAGCGTACTTGCGCATATTCTCACCTCTAATATCGGATGCGTATTTGCTATGCAGGATCTTTCTGGCATTTAAGTATTTACTCTTAGCTATAGGATCATCTGAATATCTATTTTCTTCTATAACTCTAACTAATCTATTGACTGCTTCCTCATTACTTCGTCTATAGACACCATTAATAGATGCCCTGATGTTTTCTACTACCTGAGGAAATGGTTTACCAGTGACGGCGGATGAATATATTTCTGTAGCAATCGTATCAAGAAATCTATTGGCTACATCTTCAAATCCACTAAATGATAATTGTTTTAATTGATTGATTAAGACTAGATCAGGTTTGGTAAGGGTTTTAAATTTAGCGGAAACTGGAGTAGTGCGGATATAGTCCATATATCCTTTAACAACTTCATCATATTCTGAAATAATCTTAGAGCCTTCTTTAAGATAGTTCTGCTCTATTAATCTTTTAAGATTTGGTCTTAGCTGAATAGCTAATTCAGTAGTAAGGGGAACTCCGTCTGTGGCTCTTTGTAATTGAGCAATAATATCTTCTTCAAGATCAAAAAGAACTTTTGATATTCTTTGTTCATGAGAAGCAGCTAGTTTTGATAATATCTCTTGCTTTGTAGCCATCCCATTTTGTATATAACAGGATGGCTAATTAGTAAATACAGGATTATTTACTTAACTCCACATCTCCTCTACATACTTAAAGGCATCCTCTAAGTTCTTGTAGATAGATATATTAAACTGCTTATCAAAGACTGAATATGTCTTGTCATCTCTGATACTAACAACACCATAATTCCCTTTTTTATTAAGAGCATCTTTATGGATATAATACTTAAACCATACCTGATCAGTGACTACGCCACTATGCTCATAGAAATGGTTTTGTTGAATGAATAGAAAATTACCCACTTCTTGGATGAGTTTCTGACCGAATGGTAATTTATATTTGCTCATTTTTATTACCTCCTGAGAAGTGGGCTTATGCCCACTCCTTACATTTTAAATTAAAGAAATTTGCTTTAGTTAAAAAACGATTTTGGATATTTTTCCAATCCTGATCTTTCTCACATACTAGCAAGTCGCCAGTTTTGTAGATGAAACAGAAAATAAATTCTCCGCCACCCCAACCAGTGATTACATCACCGCTTTTGATTTCTTGATTTGCTTCATTTAAAGCAACATTAGAAATACTATCATTAGATAATTTTTGCATTTTTTCACAGTGTGCAATCCACTCTTTGCTTACTTTAGTCATTTTAGTTTCTCCTGTATTTGTGTTCATGGTTATTTTATAACCAATTTATAACTAAATTACAACTATTTATTTTTATAAAGGAAAGTTTTTTTTCCATGCCCTAATTGACCAATAGGCAGGGGATAAGGTCTTTTGACCTCTGACTTGCTTTAAAACACCCCCCATTCTAGCCAAAAATGACCTTTGTCTGGCAGGGATATTCTTTTTTATCTTCATTTTAGGATCGCCAAATCTCACTACTTTTACATTTCCGGTGGATTTATCCTTTACATAAACACCAAATTTCTTGCTTTTATTAGGTGTTCGGAATGGTTTATTAAGTTTGACCTGACGACCTCTATAATTAGCCATTATTTTACCATCTTTGAAATATATAGGTTTTTGACAAAACTAACTGCTTTTCCAAACATATTATCAGCTTTTCTTTTAGCTGATTTATATTTCTTGGTTTTTTTATTAAAGGGTTTGGGTTTGCCTAATGATTTAGGTCTTTTCTTTTCCCAAATTGACTTCTTTTTAGGCATTATTTCTTCTTTTTCTTCTTCTTCATAGAAGGTTTAACTGATTTCTTTGGTGGTCTGCCGACTTTTGAGCCGTATGTTCCTTTTCCGTATGGCATTTTCCTATCCTCTCTTTGTAATGTTTAAAACATAATAGTTCTAACATACCAAATTTGTAATTAAAACCGATACTTGCAAATTCACCGCAAAAACATCTTTTTAGATTATGCTGCTGATGTGACCAGTTATAGAACTCAGTAGTGGATACTGTTTTGCCTTTAGGCGGAATAAGTGACATCCTGTAATAATAATTCAAAACCTGCTGATATAGAACTCGTAGCTGATGATTTTGCTCTTATTTCAATATCGGTCTTGGGTAATATAATTTCTGGAATAAGATAAGTTTTTTCTACAAAACCACCTCTAGTTGTAATAAATGATCTAGTATTCCAAGCATTACCATTGTCAATTCCTTTAATTCTAAAAATAATTTCATTTTCTAAATCTTTAGAACTACCTATATCTAATTGAAGTAAATAACCTCTGTAATTTCTGGGAGTTGTATAAACACTCATTAATGTTTGCCCATAAGTTGGTTGTATTTGTGCTATTGTTGTAGATGAAACTGTTATTGTAATCGTACCCACATTGGCATTACCTGTATTAGCATTTATCATTAATGCTCTAAATATTCTAATAAATGAAGTTGTAGATGCACTTCCACCGATAGTTAATGTTTCTTCTGCTAAATCATAATTACTATCTAATCCAAAAACTTTAACTGTTCCTCCATTATCAGAACTTGTATCTGATGATGTAGCAGTTGCTGTTCCTGCTGATGTGATAAATGTATAATCACCTCCACCATCCCAAACAGTTTCAAATGATGAGCCTACTGAAGAATTATATCCAAATTTTTGAATACCACTAAAATTATCTACTAAACCCATTTGAACAGGTACGCCAAAAGGTAAATCTATATTCTGATCGTCAAACTTCGGCAATTTCTTCTCCTTCTATTGTTGGTGTGCTAAACTGACCAATAGGTGCTGCTTTAGCATCTATCTCACTATCAATCGTATTAATCTTTTCATCATCATCTACTACGGCTCTAGCAATCTGTTTATCTACTTCTTTAGCAAAGGTATCTGAAGGAACACCACTAGCTTTAGCTGCTTGTAGGAATTGTAGATCACTCGCATAGTCGCGCAAATTAAATGAGTCTGGGTAAATTATCTCACCATCAAATGTTTGGTTTTGCCATTCAGCAAATAGTTTCCAGATTTGTTCTTCTGCGTTCTGTAAGTAATCTGCTTTCTCACTTAGTCTAGCATTTAATAATTGAAATTCTGTCTGTAAGGCTATACCGGATTGAACTCTATCCTGAGTGGCTCTGACTGCTCCCATATGTGTAATTCTATTAATGGCTTCTACCTTCATATTGATATTGTTCATAATGCCGTCTAATGACTGGGAACTAGGTTGGATCAGATAAGGTTTTAAGTTGCTATCTAAATCCTCAGGCATTTCAATAATAGATCCTGCACCTGCACTAGCTTCTACATTTGGTGTCTTAACTAAACTTGGATGATTAGATAATCTGATTAGCTGCTCTATCTCAGAGTAATCATTGTAAATAGCTTTCTGCAATTCTGCCACATCATTCAAATCAGATATACCAATACCTCTACGCTGAGATTTCTGGTTATATAAAATTACGGCAGGAACTTTACCTAGCATATTAGGCATCTCATCTAATAGCATAGGCTTAGATGTAGAATACCCTTTGGTGTAATCTTTTACTTTGTAAGTAGTAATATCTTCATTAGTCCATACTCTAATGGTTGCTACATCATCAAATAAATCTTCTAGTAGAACTAATCTGTTTAAAACATACTTACCATTTAAACTACGCTCAAAATTCCAGTTTAAGACATTCTCAGGGGTATAAAGACTGATGTATGGTCTGATGTCTAATTGTATTTCCTCTGCTCTGGTTTGTGTTTGTACGGCAGGTTTATCTAAGATTGCCCAACAAGTACCATAGATAGATGCGTTCACTTGCATCTCTCTAATGACATTGTTAAATGATCTGCCATCTAAATCTGCATCATTAATAAAACTCTCTAGCTGCGGATCACCTTGTAATGATCCATAATCTCTTGTAGGTGGAACTCTAAATAGGAATGAAGTATAAATCTGCACCACATTCTTACAGTGGTTATCTATCGGAGTATTCTCTGCTCGTTTTAAATACTCCTCATCAGTTTCTAAAATATATCTATTAAGTTGATATCCTTCTTGGTAATCCTGACCACCCAGATATGACATTAAATGGAAATGCCAATCCTTAAACTTTTCTTGATAGTGCTTATGTCTGGATGTTAAAAATTCTCTACTGTATAATGCCATTAACTCCACCTCTGGGGTTTGCTAGGTTTAAAATCCCTTCTTACAGGGTATAAATATTCCACTAAATATCCTAATGCGTCATTCATATGATCATAATTGTTATCTTTATCAGGTATGGTCGTGCCTTCCTTATAAATTTGTCTTTCAATGCTTTTTAACACATTTTTACAACTATTAGCAATAAATAAAGTTCTAACTCCATTAGCGTTCTTCAATTTAGTGTTCACTGCATTAATCCTATCTCTAATTAGTGGATGTGTATTTCTAACTCTTAAATTAAATCCTGCATTTTTCAAGATGGCTAAATCCGTCACGCCACCTGCGGATGTCTTTCTTTGCTTGGCAGCAGGATCAGGATAAACATAGATGTGCTTATCTTTGTACCTAGCATTTATCTCTTGTACTAATTCATCAGTATTGGATGAGTAAATCACTATCTCATCATGGATAATAATCTTATTGCCTATAATCTCTGATACTACGGCACTCATAGGATCAATATTAAAGTCCATGCCTATGTGTAGTTCTGCCGTTTGAGGAGTATATTTATCTATGACATTTTCTTTTCTATCAAAGTTGTAATAAATCTGTCCTGCATAATTAACAAATGATGCCTGATATTCTTGTTTGAATGTTCGTTCATCCAGATCAGATTTAGCTTGTTCTATTTCTTGTTTAGATACCTGACCACCTTCTAGTGTAGTGAACTGGAATGATTGCCATTGGTCGTCATCTTTCTCTCTCGTAAATAGATTGTAAGACCAGTTGCCATATCCTCTTGGAGTTCCACAGAATAGAGCCGCACCCATTCTTCCCTTATCAGATAAGGTTGGTCGCAATACTTCTGTATAGGCGTGTTCTTTGATATCCGCAAATTCATCCATGACAAGAAAGTCTAATCCAACACCTCTCAGGCTATTCTCGTTATCTGCACCTCTCAGGGATATCTCACTACCATTTTTTAAGATAATCTTGAGATCACTATGATTAATCTTGCTTACCCATTTATGTTTAACCATTCTATCCACTAGATCATTCCAAACAATGTCTTTAGCCATACGATAAGTTGGCGCTACATACCAAACTTTCTTTTTAGGGTATCTGGCAAACTTAGCTATTTCTTGAATACATAAAAAGGTCTTACCAAATCTTCTTCCAGTAATTAATACTCTAAAACGCTTATCACATTCTAATATCTGCTTTTGGGGTTTAGATAAAGGCATTAATACATTCTTGTATATTTAATATCACCTACATAGTTTTTTTTAAAATAAATACAACCCACTATAAATCCCATTTTAAAACCATGTTGTGAGCCAGTACCCATATTTAATAATTCTTTTATATCACCATAATTTTTAACCATTAAATCATTGGACTTAGATTTAAATAGTTTTGAAAATGGCACAAAAAAAACAATATTATCAGATAGGCTCATAGATTTTTCTAAGAATTGGTCATAAATACTGTATGGAGGATTTGTTATTATCCAATCTACTTTTTTATCATATTCAAAGAAATCTCTACCCAAATCTATTTCGCACCAATCTTTATCACCTTTTAATTGATTATAAAAAGCACCTTCGCCTTTGCATGGCTCTAATATTTTTCCAAATGGTTGGAAATAATCTATAATTAATTTCGCAGTTTTAGGATTTGTCATAACTCTATCTTGTTGAGTTGCATTTCCTGTTTTATTTGGTTTTGTTGGCTTCAATCAACTGACCATGCTAAAGGCTCGTTATCTTCTGCAATCAATCCACCATCAGATTGACCTAATTCATTCTTTCCTAGCCAAATAGCCATAGCTGCATTTCCCTTTTCTGCTATCTGCCATTGGATCTGTCTTAAACGCAATTTCTTTATGCTTCTGCCTTTTGTCAAATATTCGTAAAAACCATTTCTAATAGTTCCTTCACTACAATTAAAATAGTCTGCAATTTCTGTATTAGTGCATCCATATGATGCTAATTTTTGAACTTCCTCCCCTTTAATATCTAGTTTTGGTCTTGCCATGTTTTTACCTCTTTATGAGTAGAGTGTACTCTATTTTAATTTTGTACCGCAATTTGGGCAGGATTTCTCTGTCTTAATCTTGGCTACATCATCCTCTTTAT
>Ga0208161_1000624_pt1 | contig 19992 bp, 39 predicted proteins | sample CB_VirMetaG_3_FD_184538 | JGI IMG/M metagenome (GOLD analysis project Ga0208161, IMG submission 184538) | Freshwater to marine saline gradient viral communities from Chesapeake Bay - CB_1508_1S Viral MetaG (SPAdes) (version 4) | ecosystem: Environmental > Aquatic > Marine > Coastal | place: USA...
AAGAGTGTTGCCGACGTCGAAAGTCACCGACTGGAGGCAGCCGCTATAGGACAGCAGCTCGAAGCCGGTCGTGTTGCCCTGCTTGGCGATCACAGGCGTTGCTTGGTCCGCGTAGGTGACAGAGGGAGCAGCGGTATCAGTCGGTGCGTTATACACACCAGTGAAAGTGAAATCAATAGAAGGGATTTCACCGACTGCCATGTTCAGCGTGAAAGTACCGCGAGCACCGGTCACCTTATGCAGCACGCCATCAATGTTGTAATAGATGGTGCAGCTACCGAAGCTGGAGCTAACAGGCGCATAAGTTGCACTAGTACCAGCAGAAATGGTCTCACTCATGCCGCAAGCAAGCAGAGCCTTGCCATAGCGAGGAGCGGTGCCAGCAGTACCAGAACCAGCAAGCTCAACGCTAAAGGTGCATTCAACGCGAGTGTTGGCCAGGAGCTGCTCAGATGCACCCAGATAAGGGCGCACAAGGTCGCGGCTTACGACATCACTCTGCAGGGGAGTGATGTTCAAATCCCTCACCAGAATGGCGTCGGCGCCGTCTGGAGTCGGATCCGTCCCGTAAGTGCCTTCCGATTCCAGGAGAATCAGGCGTTTCCGAGTTAGAAGGGGCATTGGAAATTACCTCTGGTCGTTCAGGTGGCAGCGTTCGTGAAACAAGAGTGCGAACGCCTGTCTCGGGGTCAAGGATGTACGAGCCACCTTGCCCTTGAAACTCATCAATCACTGTAAATCGGGTGGCTTATCAGACTTTACGTCGCCAAGCTGGCAACAGTTGTTCTGTATTGAACAATATAATCATTGTAAATTACGCCAGCCGGTTGATCGCCGTCCACCATGTTGAACGACACTTCATCCGGTTGAACATCGATCGCAAGACCACCAAGCGTCAGATCAGCGACCATCTTGGCGTGCATGCTTTCAATGATCGGATCCGCAAGCTGATCAGGTACATCGCCGCGAACGATCACGATGATGCGAACACGAAATCGCCAATCCAGCGTTGGCAGGCTTGTGTTCTGCGACGGCGTATCTGAAATAGGCTCAATAATGATTGCAGGTGATTCCGCGCGTTGCATCGCGGTCACCCTGCTGCGATAGATCCTGTTGCCCACCCCAGCAGTTCCGGTTAACGCTGTCGCGATAGCCGCCAGAACCTGCTCACGCTTGGTCGCCATTGAGTCCCCGCTGTAGAAGCTTGCCAAACGGCCCAGGATCCGAGCCGCCGCTTACAATTGATTTTGCTCGATAATAAATGTAACAGTCTGTCTTGCCTGCCTCCTCCAAAGCGTGCATCACCTTGATCCAGTTTTTGAAGGTGTGGCGGTCCATAGCCGTTTAGCCGAATGGTAAGCCGATTTTTATGCTTTGGCTAGGCATAAAAGTCGGGGACACTTCTATGCTTCGCTCAGGGTATCGCCGCCGCGAGATCGCTCATCAGCGTGGACACGCGGGCGTCGAGAGGGGCGAGGTCTAGGGATTCACCGAGCAAGTCGCCGAGCAAGTAGCGAAGGTGACTACGACTGCTCGGCAAGCCTGCAGTAACTGGTGCCTTCGTCGCTGCTGACGATGTACGGGCAGGTGTTGCCCCACTTAGCCAGCACGGCGCGAGCAAAAGTCACCATGCCGTCATCTTCTGCAGGCAGGGAGTCATACAGCTCGATGATCTCCATAACGGTTGGGCTAGACATAGAAGTGGAAGACTGTGCCAAGGGTCGTGCCGGAACCGAACCGACTTTCCGAGTGCGTTGTCCGCCTGTCCTTACCAATGGACTACCGACCCCCAGCCTTTAATAGTAGTGCTCTCTATTAAAGAAAAATCGATTTTCCTTTAACAAGCCAAGCATTTTAGCGGTAATGACTACTTGCCCCAGCGGGGGGAAATTAGTCACGAGGCTACGAGGTCCTGCACGAGTGTATAGATGCGGTCCAAGTTGCCTACCGTAAGGATGCTTTGCAGCTCTGCAATTTGATCTGCAGTAAGCGAAAGTGACTGCATAAGGAGCGTGATACACATCTGCAGCGCATCCTTGTTGGGGCGACCAGACTTCGCATCGGTCATTGCTGCGATAAATTCGGTGCAGCAGGTGTTGACTGCCAAGTCGGTGGTCGCTTGTGCGCGGATGACTTGATAGACGGGTGCAGCGATGAGCGCATCCCAGAAGGCTTGGTAGTCGCAGCGGAGCGGGAGTTGATCAGCGGGAATCTCGGTGATTTGCCACGTCTGCTCCCATTGGCCAGGCACGATCTCGGTGGGTATACCTTCCGTGAGCTGTTGATGGAAATCGTCGTAGGCGGGCTCGGGGGATTTGATGACAGGGCGCCAGCCGTAGGGATGGAGCACCTCGTCGGAGGGGTTACGCGGGAACGAGACGTTCGGGCTTGCCTTGCGTACATCCGCGAAACTGGCAGGATACTTGGCGACAGCGCCTTGAGTGTCGAGAAGGAGGTAGGCCATGGTAATCAGGACAGTCCGTAACGAGTTTTGAGTGCATCGTAGTTTTGTTGGATTTCTGCTGCTGTCAGTGCTTTTCCTCCATAGACGTGGATAACAGGCATTCTGCCATCCCAGTAAAATCCTGCTGGGCTAAGAGTTCTATATCCAATACGAGATCCAGAGAAATTGTGAGTAGCACTGCTACCAGGAGTGGTAGTCCATGATTGCGATGCGTTTAGGTATCCAGTGAGAGTATTACCAGACTTCGTAAGTACAAAATGACCCCATGCACCATTACTCAAGGCACCAAAATACCTGCTACCTGTCTGCGAAGAATAATAAATGATCCGTGGATTTACAGTGCTGCTATCGAATTGAAATGCCTGATCGTTCGGGAGAGACCAAACTGTCCTTGATTGCCCTTGGATATCGGTCCACAGCCAAGTTTCATATGAAAAGTTACCAGTAAATGTTAAATCTGAATTGGTTGGTAGTTGGATATAGTCATTGGTTCCATCAAAAACAATGGCGCCACCATTATCAGAACTATAAGTGGGTCCATTCACAAGAGTTCCATCATTCCCTTCACCACTCAAATCGTACCAAGTCGTACCAGAACCGGGATATGATGTGGGGTCTCCAGCGTCAAGACGCAAAATCAAGTTTGATGTGACAATTTCAACGCCACCGCCAGCAGCGGCCCTAAGGAAATGATTTCTCATGCCACATCTCCAACGTGGGCGCCATACAGCGTGCTGCCAACTTTCCAAAGCTCAATGACGCTATAGCCGGAGGTGGCGAGCGTAGGCGCACTATCACCCACCCAAGTCATCGTCGGCCAAGTCAAGGTGTAGGCGGTGCCATCTGCCACCATGACCATCATGGATTCACCAGCAGCGAAGTTAGTCGCTGTTGCAGTCCGATTAGCACCAAGTGTCCAGGTCTGGATGGGGCCGTTAGCTGGGTCGAGATCAACGCTGGCGCCATCGGTAATGGTATAGACGGTCTCGGTGAGGTCGCCAATCGTCTTGTTGGTGAGCGTTTGTGAAGCACTCGGGGTGACAAGCGGATTGCCGCCAGCAGTAGAGCCGTCGTGAACAACAACAGTGTCCAGTGTGGTATCTACAGTCAGTTCACCTTCAGCGCCAGTAAACGTGCTGTGTTCTGCTGTGGTGCCGCGACGTATCTGGACTTGAGTGGACATCAGCTCAGGCTCCCGTAATCAAAAGTAGTTGCGGCTGCTGTTGTGATCAAACCATAATCCAAGGTGGTGTTTGCGATCACCTGCCACTGGCCTTGAACATAGGTCTCCATCGCGCCAAGTGTGGAGTTATAGCGCTGATGGCCGTTAGCGGGTGTTCCGGGGCGTTGTGCGGTGGTGCCGCTTGGTAGCGCAAAATATCCGGTGGCTGTGTTGTCAATATCTTGGCTGATTGCTTCCAGTGTCCACACTGTGCCACTGGATGACACAACAATGTCACCTTTGTCGCCGTCACTAATCCCGCCTCCACCGCCACCAGCGATCTCCACCATCGTGCCGGCGGAGTTCTTGATGTAGAGCTTGCTGTTGGTTTTATCCCAAGCGGGCTCGGACACCTCAAAATCGCCTGCACTAGGTGCAGACGTGCCAGTACGCAGCAGGATCTTGGCGATACGTGCCATCAGAAAGTGCCGCCGTCTACGGTATCAACTGCAATGGTGACAAAGCCATTGCCCGCATCTTTCGTCCAACTCAAAGAACTATTCAGACGAATCACGCCATCCGTGCCATCAGTGCCGTAGATGTAGCCGGCGGTGCCGCCACTCACCACGGCAACCAATTCGTCGGTGCTGGCTGTGGGGATGTTCAGCGCAGTCTTGAAGGCGTTAAAAGTGATCTTTTTCTCTTTTTGTGCCGATGCCTCGCTGGCATCGTGCATGATCAACAGATCATCAGCACCGCTAACTGCGCTCAGTGTGGTCAGATCGTCAATCGCAGGAACCACCGGCAGCTTGGTGGTGGCATCAGTAGCGACGTGAAGCGTGCCGCGATCTGTGGTCACATGCGGCTCGCCAGCCAGCATCCCGGTAGTTGGAAGGTTGGCCTTAAGACCTCTCCTGAGCTGTAAGCGAGCCATGAGGGCTAGTTAAACGTTCCTCCATCTACTGTAGCCACCCAGTCTGCGTCGTAATTTGCGTTTGTCTGCTTCAGCAGGATGTTCCCTGGGTCTCCACCTGTGGGCAACCCGCTAGATGTAGCTGCTTCCCACCTACTGTTCGCTGCAACCCACGTCAACACGTCGCCATCAGACTTGCCGCCGTTGGCCTCTACATCGTGCAGGTCCATCAGACGGCGGCCTGTGTCGGTGCGCACCATCAAGATGCCGTTCGTGGCCTTGCTAATCACCGCAGCGACTGGCAGCTTCAAGTTTGGTGCTGCCGGCTCAACATTGATCAGCCCGCCGGGTGTAGAGGGATCGCACCAGAGAATGTCGCCTTCCTCAAAATCGCGGGTATCCACTTTCCGCACCTTGCCGAAGGTGGTGACAAAGCCGTCCTCGCCGGGGTCGATTGCCTGCGTGGTGACACCAAAGAACACATAACCTGGCAGGCTGCCGTCAGCGATCATTGGCGCTACTAACAGTCGGCCACTGTTGCCGAGCGTGCCAGCGAAGCGCACAGCGGTGCCGTTGGGAATCTCGCTGGCGGTACTGTTGCGGCAGAGCATCAGCTGCTCGCTGCCAACCTGCAGCACAACGCCATTGGGCTTGCCGAGATCTAGCGTCTGCTCGTCTGCATTCCAGGCAAGCTGGCCTTGTGCAACGTCAACAGCAGCAACAAGATCAAACTGCAGTGCATCAACCTCGGGTGTCGATGTCCACTCCGTGTCGTAGTTAGTGGCGCTGCTTTTGCTTAACAGATCACCGACAACACCGCCGACCGGAACACCAGGGCCAGGCGGACCAGCGGGGCCTGGCGTTGAAATCGTCAGGCTGACTGCAGTTGGTGGTGTAACAACTGTTGTGGTGCCACCGTTATCACTGATGACAACGGAATACTGTGCTTCAGTAACAACAACAGTTGCAATGCTCATGGCGCTGTGTAACCTTCAGACACGTATGCAACGCCTTCTAGGTAATAATTACGCAACCCGGCAGTGTCCTCCAGCAGTACGTCGTAATATGCTTCGTCTGGCAATGTTGCTGTCTGCGCGTCAGTTAGCGCAATTCTGATCTGGCCAGTTGCGCGGTCAATGTAGGTAACTGCAAAGTCGGCGTATTTAGTCGTGCGGCCGCGATCCCACACCTGCGCGTAGGCTGTCCAGCCGGTAAGGTCAATGCAAACGCCAGCAGAGTCTTTGAACTGCAGTTGCAGGTCGTAATCAGCCCGGCGCTGCACCGTGATGTTGTGCTGGCCAGGCTGAACCGACATGGCAGGATTAAACCTACACCCAGTCTAGTGAGTCAGCCCCAAGGCACGCCAGCAGCTTTCGACGGTGCGCGTTGCTCGTCGATTTGAGCTTGGAGGGCAGCCTCGATTTCAGCGACTTTTTCGTCGCCGCCGAGGGCTTCCTTGACCCAGCCGATCACGGTGTCTTCCGTAAGGTCGGCGTAAGGAATCAGGTTGTCGGGGCGCTGAAAACCAACGCTGCCGTAGGCGCCTGCGGAATAGGTGTCGTCTTTGGCATCGACGGTGTAGTGGGCGGTGAACACAAAGCCGTCGTCGGTTTCGCGCTCAAGGGTGTTAATACCCCACGTAAAGGTGGTGGCCATGATGAAGAACCAGACTGGTACAGAGTAATTGGGTTGCAGCCAGTTGGGAAGGGTCGGCTGCCCACCCTTTTAGAGAAGGTGACTACTGGAACTGGCGGCGATAATCTTCAAGCCATTCTTCACCCATCAGTCTAACGAAATCTGCACGAGTAAGGTTGCGGATCTGCTCAAGACAGGCTTTGAAGCGGCGTTCATCTTCGTCCAGTTCTTCGCCAACATCCTCCTGATTGCTCAGGTCGAGGCTAGCTTCGCAGTATTCCTTCCAGGCTTCGGAATTGGTCATAGGTGTTTAGTGAGTAGGACTACGAGGTCTCACCAAGTAGCGATTGCAGTCCGCTTCCATGTATTTGTTGCAGTGCAAACGTAGACGTAATCCGCATCCCAGCAAATTTCTCCGGCGGTTCCAGTATCGGTAGCCGATGCCGGTGTTTTTGCAGTCGCAATTCTAATGCGATTACCGTTCACCTGTAAGAGTGCGCCGCCAGAGTCTGAAGCCGTGCCAACTAAAAGGCGCCGAGACGTATCGACTCGGAAAGCTTCTGTATTGGCAATCTTGAACAACAAGTCAGCAGTTGTTACTTGATTGATCTCTGACGTTTGATCGCTGTTTTGACCGATCTGGAGTCCAGAGTAGAACTGCTTGTTGATTTTGATCTTTGCGGCGGTAGGATCCTCAATCTGCAACTTCTCGCTAGCCGTAGTAGTGCCAATCCCCAATGCCCCGCCAGTGATCCAAGACGCACCCGCAGGGTCAAAGCGTATTGTCTCTACTCCTGATGAATTAAAAGCTCCAAGATTTGCGCGAGTAGTTGTAGGTCCGGCATTTACAATCCGCCAAAACCCAGAAGCAGAACCAAAATAAGCTTGCGTTGCGCCTACACCATTACCGCCATCAACATGCAGCTTATAGCCAGGGCCACTAGTCCCCAGACCTAAGCGTCCGCTGGCATCTAGAAGCAAGCTATTTGGTGGTGCTGAACCATTCAGTTGAACAGCATCTGATATGCCAGCAACGCCACTACCTTTGACGCGGAATGTGCCGATGTTGTCGATGCGGGCGCGTTCTATGGCGTTGGCGGTAAACGCTAGTGAATCATTGGCATTATTGTACGTAATTCTTCCAATGCCATTATTCTCAGAATCTCCAAAATATAAGTTGACGGCATCGTTTGATGGTCCGATGAGTGCAATGACTGGCTTAACAGAAGTATCTTCGACAACAAACTTGTGTGCAGGCGCATTAGTGCCAATCCCTACGCGGCCTGCCGAGGTAATAACCATTGCCGCAGTATTACCCTGACCAAACAGAACTTTCCCTCCTGACGTGCCAACTATACAAAGATCATTTAACGCTGATCCGTTGATAAATCCGTTGGCGGCTGTCGACAAACCAAAAAAAGCTCGGTTTGCAGCGTTGCCTCCAGTAGTATCACTAGAGAGGCGAATTGCTGGAGCGACACTGTGCAAGTGTATTTGTGCAGCCGTAGTGTCTGCGATTGTTAAAGCTTGCGTAGGGCTACTAGTCCCCAGACCTAGTTTCCCGTCCGATGTGATGCGGAGTTTTTCGCTAAAGCCAGCAACACTTGGACCAGTTGTTGTAGCTATTCGTAGAGAACCGCCATCTGGATACACAATAGCTGTGCTGTCCGCAAGGCTACTGCCTCCATACACGCCCCACCAACTTGTCCCATTTGAATTTTCTAGAAATAAACCAGGTACTCCGGTAATAGCTTTTGACTTGATAAAACCATTCCCAAAACCAGTGGCTCCGCCTGCAGCAACGTTGATTCCAACATTCCCATTCGCATCAACAAACAACCTCCCCTGCCCACTAGTCGAGATGGCTAATTGGTCTGCTCCAGGCGAATAGATGCCGGTATTAGGGTCGCCGGTAAAAAAGATGCTGGGCGCAGCAGCGGTACCAGCCTCGACTTCCCCATTGAACGCCACCACATCGGTGGCATCAAGATTGCCGGTGGTCGGATTAAAGACGTACTTGGTTCCCATCGGTCAGCCCTCAGCTCTTGGTGATCGAAGTCAAATTGTCGCTGCCGTCATATGCCAGCGTTAGGGTCGCCACGGTCGTACCACCAGATCCGCCGGTCTTGTAGACCACGCCAGTCAGATTGCCGCCGGTGTAGCTCAAGTCGATGTAGTCGTGAGCGGGGATTTCAAGACCCGTCAGTGTCGGGATCGGGTTGCCGCTGTCGTTCTTGATCTCAACGCCGTCAGCGGTAACGCTCAGGGTTGCACTGCCAATATCAACCTTCAGGGCGCCATCATCAGTGACTTGAGCGGTGTTATCCCGCCCCGTGGCGCTGCGCCCAACTAGGAACCCGCTACTCATTGCTCAAGGGGGTGGCGATGAGCACAGTCTAGTTCGACTAAGGCATAGCGTTTCATTTGTGTTTCAAGCGCTTGTGATACGTCTTCAAGCTGCTCAAGTGTTGGGTAGAACTCAATGCGACAGAAAGGAAGACTGTCAACATCAAGATCAAGTTCAATACGTTTGACAAATTTTAGATCAAGCTTAAGCGCAGCAAGAATTGCAGGGGCGACATGCGCAGAGGAGACAACTTGTTGCATCAATCTTCAATAAAAACAAAGCTATCTGGGATCATATCAGCATCTGTCAAGCTATGAAACGGTTTTTGAGCAATTGCGTCAGGAATAAAGTAAAGCATCATGTTATTATCTTTGAAAGTAACGATAATATGCTCAACATCGTTAATTTTTTGAGTCATGCGTAACAGTAATCGACAATTTATTTTATTTCTAGATAAATAACATATGCGATTAAAGTCATCGGGGCGTAAATGCTCTTGCAAAAACGCGACTAAATCATGTTTCGAGAGTGCTTCAGTCACGTGACACAATTACTAGCAGTGCTAACAGGAATATTAGGGTGTCTTGGGGCTTGAGACAGCTCAACAAAACGCTTAAATTGTTGCAAATCGCGAATATCTCGCAAAATTGCATTAATTGCGTCATTTAGCTCTTTATTTTCTTCTGCTAACTCACTAACAAGAGTCTCTAGTGCGGCAATTCGCTCTTTTTTGCTTGACATGCGACGAAAGAAAAAATTTTTACGAGTTCAGCAGATCGAAAAGATCACCACAACATCCAGCTTGAAGCTCGGAAGACGCGCGCGTAATTAGGTGTTCAGTCTTCATCTGGATAGGTGCTGTAGAATCCGTCGCCCTCATGTTCAACGCCCATCTCAGTACCGCACTTAATACATCTGTAGAACTTTGGCTCAAATTCTTCTTTCGGAAGAGAGGCGGCGGGAATCAAGGTATCGCAATGCGTACAAAAAGGCGCTTCGACGGAAATCAGTCCCAAAAAGCTCACGAGAAACATGCGGATGCAACAAGCTTAACTCATGAGACACGTAAAACACAAGTTGTGCATTAGAAAATACTGAAGAGCCCTTACCGCCTCATGAGGCGCGTGCTCTCGCTCTTCAGCGGGTACTAGAGAGCTTGTGCAGACTATCGCTATGTGCGCAATATGTCAACTCTGCTTATTTTGTAGCTAACTTGCTGCTTTGTAGTACATCAACTCTTTGCTGTGTGTATTCGCGCCCTCGGTTCTTCTTGATGTAACTGAGTTTCTAAAGAATGCAAACGGTAGATAACTCGGTACTGCGTTTGTTTTTGGGCAAACTGCTTCACAGACAATCACTTGCCCTTTTAATTTGCATACAGCATTAGACAGTCGCTCATAGTCAAACTCTGTTTTCATCTTGTATTTGTAATTAAACATATAAACAGGGTCGATGAACCAAGTGATCTCTGAGTCATCCCTGAGCGGCGACTCAAGCAGCTCAAAGCCGTCTGGGTGCAATTCCCAGTGCTTCACGCAGCGCACATCCGTAGAGACCCTTCTGCGCGTGTTCTCGGTCCACTGACCGGGCATATTCCCCCAGGGCGAGATCGTCCAGCAATCACCCACGTTGTTCGTTCTCTGCCAGTTCTTCAAAAGCAACTGCTGTCCCTTGGACATCGGGATCATGCGAATGTCAAGCCCAACAGGAATGTCAGTCGGAATCTCAGACACGGACTCCTGAGTTGCATCTTCTATGAGCCATGCCCAAAGCTCAGAAATATGCGCATCTGTCTCTGCAAGCTTTACATCGCAATAACTGAAGCGAAGGCTGTAACCCGCACCCCCGCCGAATGGCTCAATAATTTTAGATGCGTGCGGAGAGGGGTAGTATCTAGAGTTCTGCCACTTCGACCCAAACCACTTAAACAGCGGCCCTGAACAGCCATATCGCTTCTCTTGAGATGACATGCGACAAAGAAAACTAAATCAAGATTAGCACTGCGGCGCAACATGTCAAGTCAGGTTATTTTGTAAGTATCTAGCTGGAATGCGTTTCTAAAAAAATTTGCCAAGGGCGTTTTGTCAAAAGACGAAGAGGGGTGTTATTTTGTTTTTGCTGCTGGAATAGGGGAAAAAAATTTGGGTGGGGGGATACCGCGACCGCGAAATTAAATATACCTTACCCCCGGTAAATAAGGGGGAAGAAATTAACCTCCCCCGGCTACAAATCAAGCGGCTATTTTGCTTTTAACACTGCGCGATTTGTTAGCACTAGGCAGTTGATTTGTATTTGTTAGCTTAGATTTCCATTCTGCGATCATTTTATTTCCCATTGGCAAATAACGTGTTCCGAAATCATCAATTTCAAGGCCGGGAATTTCTAAATACTCTCCTTTCACAATGACAGGGCGTACCAAATCAAATTGCAATTTCCCTGCTACAGCTGCCGTGCTCCTATTATGCGGATCGACGTAGTAGCCAAGTTGAAACGCTTGCCACAGGCAAGCCAAATCAGCAACGGAAATCTTGCCCTTATTTTGTGCGCACAATGCCACTACTGTGCAACGGAAATAGTAGTTTGCTTTTATTTTTTCAGTAGTGAAATCATCGCCGCTGGATTTTGGCGATTTTGCCTTAAAGAAATCTAGTGCTGGCTTGCCCACTTTATCCGGGTGCGTAACTTCCACCCTGCACTGTTTGTAGGTAAATCCTACAGTAGCGTTAAAAATGTCCTGTGTCTGCTGTTCAAGCTTCAAAAATTCAGCGTTGATTTTCTGTGCTGAATTTGCCGTAACACGTCCGGCAGATTTTGCTTCTTTGATTTCCTTCTGAATTTCGTTGGAAATTTGATCGAAGGCCGAGAAATCAAAAGTGGTCATTTTCCTGAAAAGGTAAGGGTCAGCGAGCACGGTGCTCGCTTGTCTTTGATTGTAACCGACAGGTTGCCGACTTTGTAGGTTCCGACTGATTAGAATACTTTATAGCTATACTTTAACATTTAACTAACTATAAAGTATAAAGTAACGATTCAACGCAAATACAAATAACTAGCATTTGCTGTTAAACAGTATTCCCCAGGAATCCCTGCTAGTTACAAATACTCAGCACATGCAAAGTATTTCTATTTATCAGAAATCGTTGTTAGTTACAAATACATTGCAATCGTTAAACAACATTTAGCACATTGCAGCAAATAATATATTTAACAAATTACTGTGTATTACAAATAACTAGCATTTGCTAAATAACAAATAGCAATCGTTAACTAACAAATAGCAATCGCTAACAAATAAATATATTTAACAAATCACCTGGAATAATAAATCTTTGCAAATTGCAAATAAATCTAAATTGCAAATAAATAAAGTTTTGCACAAATCTAAATAACAAGCAAATGCGAGTAACAAATAAATGTAATTAACAAATACATCTACGCAACAAATAAGTCTAGCACACTAGAGAGAATGTCGCTTAGAATGTAAATCTAGCGTCTGCGCAAATGTATGTAATTTGAATGACATGCGTGAATGAATGTAAGTTATGAATGCTATGAATGAATGCAAATTATGAATGAATGCGATGAATGCAAATTATGAATGCGATAAATGAATGAATGAAATATCAGTTAATCGCCTCAGAAAACAAAGAAACCAAATGCCCCCATTTTTGTCTGCGCCCAACAGAAAACAAATAAGGGTTAATCACATAGTATTTATCACCATTTTGCTCAAGCACAAGAGCAACTAAAAACTCTTGCTTTAATCGCTTAACACTTGCAGAAAAATTAGTAGCTGTAATGTTTAATCTCTTTGCAAGCGTTTTTGCAACAAATCTAACCTTGCCAGTCTTGTAATCACAGCATGACATCATTGCAAATAGAACGGCGACATCACGCAATTCTATTTTTCTGTCGCCTATTTTATGAACAATACTATCTGCTTCATTGATATGAAACATGGCAAAGCACAAATGTTTGTGCGGACTCTCGTAAGGGGAGGTTGTCATGAATGAAACGGTAGAACAAATTTACTGCCCTTGCGGCAGAAGGGATCTGGAGGTCAAAACTATAACACGATTGTTTTCCACAGGCAAATAAATCAGGCGACCACAGGGGTAAATTCGTGACTCTCTTATATCTTTATGTTGGCGCAGGAGCCCAATCGGAATGAATCGCCAGCGGGAAGAAATCACAGGCGCCAAACAACAAATCTTCAGCGCCCAAGTAATTTACAAATCGCAGTTACTCATCAAAATCCGCCTCCTCTAATGCAACAAGTAACTGCTCAACACCTAATGCGCCCGATTGCAAATTCTTGCCCACCTCAGCAATTTTTGCAGCGCTGTTAAGTATCGACGGGATATCACGAATATCAACAGCGCGATTAGAATCTAAATACTCATCAAGTGTTCTTTGCGATAATGCAGCTAGCTTCGCAGCATTCACAGATAAATTTCGCCCAAGATATTCTTGTTGCAAGCGATAATCTTCTAATCGCTTTTTATGTTCAATAGCTCTAGCGTCTTGCTCTAATTTAAGCTTCTCGTGTAAAGTATCTATGTCGTAGTCACTTGTACGAGTCGCCCAATTGTTTTTCTTTGCAAGCGAATGTAGTCTGGTTTCTTGTAAATTAAATATATTTGCTAGATAAGGGATAGATCTACCCGATCCACAATTCAGCCAAAACTTAAAAATTTCAAATTCTTTTTCCGTTTCAGAGTTAGCGCCACCTTCTCTAATAAAATACGATTTAGAATAAGTAGCGCGAGAGTTTAAAATTGCATCGGCGTCAAAATGCGCGAGATTCTCATCAGTAATCGAGGCGTCTAAAGACGCAGATGATTCATCAACAATTAAGTCATCACTTTCATCAAACTGCGACGAATGAATTTCTTGCATAAGAAATACTGCAACGACGAAATAATAGCACGCTGCGAAGAAATAAACAAACAGCCAAATCGAAAGCTCCCCGTAAATGGGTCGCATTCGAGCGCTCACTAACGTGAGCGACACATAAAAGAAATTAAACGAAGATGTAATGAGCGCAAAGAATAAATCTAGGTGACGTAATAAATAAAAGCTCTATGCGCAGATACAAAAAAGCCCCTCGCTACGAATAGCAAAGGGGCGAGTAAATAAAACTAACTTTATCTACAAATTAAAGCTTGCAGTTGGGTTGTAAATTATTTAGTTCAGCAGCAACTAAACACGCCTTGTATTCCAAATACTTTTCAACTTCGATGCGATACAAATCTGATGCACTAGCAACAATTAAGGGGGCGCCAATAATAACTGCCGCGCAAGCAGTTAATTTTGCAAAACGATGCAGCAATGCTGTTCATGATAATTCTCAGTTGAAATTAAATGCTTGAATTGCTTCTTTAATTACAGACTCCTTACTTTTGCTTGGGCCATAAGTGCAAATCTCTTTGTTGTATTGAATAACACTTGCGTAGTAATTTCCTGCTTCATAAAACACGTCGCAGTGAATACCCTCGCTTTCAACAATCGAAAATGCTTTGATGCTTTGCATGATTAAAAATGCGAGTGAACAAAATAAAGCTATCAGGCAACGTACTCAAAATGATACGTCACGGCAATCTTTTCTTCATTTAAGTTATCATCGTAATTCTTTTTATTCATTTGATCACAGAAATCAATCGCCGCAATCAATTCACTGAATTGAACATAAGCAGTGCGTGAAGGAATTTTCCCGAAGTTGTGATGAACAACCTGATAGCAAACAAACATGATCTTAAATTAAATAAACAACAAAGCAAAAGAAAATAGTTTTTCTCTTGCTCATGCTGCTATTATAGCACGTATCACCTTTCCTGTCAAGTACTAATCTATTTAAGTTTATTGCAAATCATCATACGCAACTAATTTTTCATACAAATATCTTCCTTGTCGATTGCGATAAAACAATCTCGGCGCATGATGTAAACTCCCCAGGCAAACAACTACTTTGAAATCAATCTGTTCGTACTTGTTAATTAAGCACATGCACGTCAAACTAAATAATCTGCGCAGCGAACAATAATAATCATCAACATAACTCGTCGTATGATAAAACTTATAATTGCTATTATCAACAAATAGCTCTCGATTGCTTCTTACACATTCTCGCACGTACTCTTCTTTTAATTCAACTGCGCTAACAAAATTGTATTCATCTTCACTATCGTACCCTTGCAAAGAAACAAATGGGAGTGACGCAGGATTCGCAGGGGCGAGAAATAAAACTCTCTGCGTCTTAAATCTTTGCAAATACTCTTTCGCATACTTTAATCTACGTTTGACTTCAATCAAACTAAATTCATCAGTGCGTGCAACTCTGCTCATAGCAAATCTGTTTTGCGTGCAAATCTATTCGACTGAGCGCATGAATCCCCCTCTCGCACAAATGCCCCTGCAAGCCCTCTCAAATCCCCTCCGGCATGAATCCCCCTGAGCGCAAATAAAAACCCCCTTCCAGAGGCTTCTGGAGGGGGCTCACGAATCTTTCTGTGCGCAGAATCAATCTCTTAGCTCAGAAATCTGAATGACCTCCTTGTTTGGGAAATTCTTTTTGAAATAATTCAACGCATCTTCCAGGTTAATACATTCTTCAATAATTGTCCACCCAATAAATCCTCTTGCTTTTATGTCTTCAAATAAAATACGAAACTTTTGTAAGCGCTGCTTGCGATAGCTTGCGGAAAGATTTGCTTTCATAAATCAATCAATAATTTCAGAGAAGGGCAGACGTGAAAGATTCCCGTATTTTGTAATTGATTCTACGACATACTCGCAGAAATCTTGTGCGTAATTTGCACGTGCATAGTCTCGCCCAATCAAATACTGTCGTTCAATTTTGTACTCGGGCTCACGAATGTCCGTGAGTGTTAAAATAATCTCCCACTTAGAAACGCAAGTCCCAAAGAAATCTTCTTCATCGCTTGTGTATTCTTGAACAGCGAATTGAACAAATTGCTTTTCGCCCCCTTCGCTTTCTTCGTCTTCAAAAATACATTGTTCATCAGATTCAATTCTCCCGCCGTTAAATCCACGTGAAAAATCCTCCCAAGTAATTGTCATGACTGAAAAAGAAAAGTGTGCGTGAAATTAAGATCAGAAGCGAATGTAATTTTCTGCAGCAATAAAACGCAGTGTAAAAATCTCCTCACCATCGCAATTAAATTTGTAGCTCGCTTGAAAACCTCCAGACGAAACTACGTCATAATCACGCTTTGCAGAAAACAAAAGATTGATGCACTTATCGCGCATTTCATCAATAGTCGGGAAACGCAATCCATCGTGCATCGCCCATTTCCAATCAATCGCGTGCATCAATTTTTCGATGCGCTCAAAATTAAATTTGTCGAGCAGTTCAAAAATCGCGTCAGTGGTTTTGTCGGTTGAAACAGTCATGAATCTGCGAAAAAAACAGTGAACAAATAAATCAGCGAGAAAAAGAAACTACTCTTTCCCCCGCTGACATTGCTATTATAGCACGTTGCACGTTACGTGTCAAGTACTAATCTGTTCGCCTTTCTTGTAAATACCCTCTTTAATCAAAATCTGCTTAGCAGCAAGAATAACAATGTCGCATAGTGTCTTCTGTGTGAATAAATACTTCTTTCTGTACTTGCTTTTTAAGTAGCATAAAACATTCGCTGAACATGCGGACAAAGAAACGTCAGACAAATTTTCATGATCCTTTGACTTTTTAATGTGCTTGTAACTCATCGACGTGCGAATGATGCGAATAACATCTTCGTCAACAAACTTGCTCAAGTCGTCGCTCATTTTTTAAGACAAATGTACTTTCCACCAACAAGAGCATCTTTCATGAAAATAAGTTGCTCTGCTGGGCAGTTGTAAAAAGCGTGATTACTTAGTTTTTCGTTGATAAATCTAGCACATACGAACCCAATCGTTGTACCTGCAGAAATTGCAACACATGCGTGAATAAACTCTTTGTAGTCGCTGTAAAAGTCTTTCATTTGAGATAGAATCCTCCAGATTCCCAGGAAATTACGGAGTCGGGCGCATTAAAATCCGTCTTGATGCTTGCAAAGTATTCGCCCTCAAGACCACGAACAATGGGCAAATCAACTTCGACTTCATCGCCGAAATGATCTTTCACCCAGTGAATAACTTGAGTTTCTAAATCAAGCAAGTCATCATCTTTGATCTCTCTAAAAAATTCCTCCCCCGATCTACAGTTGTAGACGTACAAATAACATTCGAAAGGGGCAGTTGATGTAAGTTGTTTCATTTTGAAATTAGCGAGCGAAAAGAACTTTGAGATTGTTAGTCCAAGAGCGTCGTGCAAAAGCAAATCTTGCGCCCTTAAAAAACTTGCTGAACGAAACATTAAAATGAATCGGCGGCAACCAGCAATTCATTGCAAAGTTGATCTGCAATCGAACTCGCCCCAGATACAAATAAAATCGGGGCGAAATGCACCACGGCTGCCACGAATCAATCAAGAACAAAAACTGCCATTCTTGATTTGTGAACAAAGAAATGCGACGAAAAATTGAATGATCTTCTTTGTTGAAGATTAAATCAATCATGTACTCGTCTGAATAATTAAGCATCAGTAGAAACGCGAGAGTTCAGACTTAAGTTCACGAGTAATTTTGTCTAGCTCGGAAAGCTTCTGTGCTTTATCTGTAATTTCTTGCACTGTGTAATCTGTACGAAATGAATCGACAGATGAAACTTCTGTCAGCGCCCCTGTATCTTCACTAAATCGTGCAACATAAAAATGTTGCTTAATGTATCGAACACCGCCACCATCAACAGGAAATGTTGTATCTAATTCAGCGTAAACATTTCCATGTCCGAAATTAAATACAATTCTGAACTTATTGTCTTGCAACTGCTGCTGTAAATTGTCAATCTCTTTTTTGATCTGCGCCGTCCATGTTTTGTAAGGCGTGAACTTAACAACTTTTTTCTCAAAGTAATTTGAGAGAAGCGATTGCAAATACGTCGAAACGTAATTTGCTTTTGCGTTAACTTTGTTGCGTGTTGCAACTTGCAAGTCGAGTGTCATCAGTCTGCGAAATAAAAAGAACGGGTGAACAAATAAACAAGCGAAAAAAGAAACTACTTCTCTCGCCTGTTCCTTTGTATTATAGCACGTATCACCTTACGTGTCAAGTACTAATTTACCTCCTTTGTAAAATAACCATCCCACCAAGTTTTTGATTCTTCAATCTGCGCTAACATTTGATCGCAAAAATTCCTGGCATCTTCTTTGTTTTCATAAATGTGCGGGTAGTGATCAAACTCATTGACGCCGTGATAACTAACAAGTGCCAAATAAGCGCTAGCTCGCCTCACAACATCCGTACTAACTAATTCGCTAACAAAATCATCAAAGTCTCGCCCATGAAATTCTGCAACCTGTTCGAGAGATTCACTGAACCATTCAGGATACATCGCATGGTATTTATTTGTACCAACAGAAAGAATTTTTCCTACTGAAGAAACAATGCGATGACATGGCTCTAACGTAATCTCGCTGCGTTTTTTGAAATCTTCATCATACATCAGCATAATTGGATCATAAATGCCACGGCGATCAATGCAAACAAATGCACCGCCGTATTCAAATGGATCAGCATCACCAAGATTTGCGATACAGAAATAAGAAGGCTGGGGAGTCATGAATCAAGCGCCTGAAGAAAGTTTCGTAATTTCAATGTCTTGCTTCGGCAAAGAAAGCAGGGCCTGATCAAGAACAATTTGTGCAAATTCTTCTGTCGCAGGCTCTGCAGAAATAACCTTGCCCTTTTGTGTTGTCTTCTCCATAAAAAAGCCACCGACAAATGTATTGCGATAAAATCGCACAATGACTAATTGTTTTGGATCTCGCCTGTCAAACAAGCGAAACTCCTGCACTTGTTGAACTTTCATAATCAAACTTGTTCGTAGAAATTAACAAATGCGACCGTGCAGCTACCAATCGGGCGCAGTTCAAAATAGTCTCCGTTATCAAATGTTTTGCAACGAACACCAGTCAGCCCGAGTTCTTTTTTTGCCGCAGTAACAATTTGTCGCTGCGTTGCATTTTCTTGTGCAAAAAATGTACCGCGACGCACCCACGAATAATTTGCCTCACCAGCAAATGTATCTGTGTACTCGCATGTCCATTTGAAAACTTTGTTAGTCATTGAAATCTGTTAGAAACAAAAGAAACAAATGCGACGAAAAAGAAAATAGTTCTCTCTCGTCGCATGTCTACATTATAGCACGTATTAGATTACGTGTCAAGTACTAATCAATTCTCAAATTAAAAAGGATTTGCCCAGGAATTTGCTTGGCGATCAGTTATCTCGCCATCTCTATGCAATGTGTCGATAAAATCGACAAATGCTTGTCGTTTTGCAACAACATCATTTTTGTATTCTGGGCAGCGAAACTTAATGTAATGCGCCCATTCATCATTAAACATTGAAATTGCTTGTTTGTTTGTCACGGAAATAAATGCAAATGAACAAAAGTGCGACAAAAACTAACGCTCTCATCGCAGCAAGGGCATTGTAGCAGTTATCACGTTATTTGTCAAGTATTAACCTTCCACTTCTGAGTAAGTAACGCCCGGCATACCGCAAAGAAAGTTGGGTCGATCTAGTTTTTTGTGCACATAACTGACGTATTCTCTGAAAGTATCCGCAGGAGTGTTCCCAAACAAATACATGTGAAGCTTTAACGCTTCTGCTTGTGCGTACAAATTGATTGCACCGCTGTCATAGCAATCTGCGATCTCCTGATTGATTTCTAGTGCGTAATCAAGAATGTCCTGCTTGCACTTGAATTGAGCGCGAAAGTTCATGATGTCAGCTTTTGTGAGTTGCATGATTAAAAATCAAAAAGAGTGTCCGTATTCGTTCATCCAAAGAAACAAACGCATCTCAAGCATTTCAATGTCTTCCGATGCGTAATCGTCTCGCTCAATAAATGTCCAGAAGTAACTACCGTCGCCATCATTTTGTTGAGTAATCCAGCAATCGCCTTCGTACTCAAAAATCTTTTCCGGCGGAGCTTCATCGTACCCGAAAGTATCCGAAGTGCCCGGATGTAATTCTTCAAGGCGTTGCAAAGAAATCTCTTTACGAGTTTCTTGCCAATCACGGAACCTAGACATTTTGCTGAAAAATAAAAATGAAACGATGCGACAAAAGAAAGTAGTTCTCTCTCATCGCATGTGACTATTATAGCACTTATCACCTTGCTTGTCAAGTACTAATCTGATCAATTCTCTAGCAAATATCTTTTGCTCGCAAACATCACACTTAAGAAATCTGTCATTTTTATTCACGCAGTCTGTTTTAACAATCCAGGCGTCCATCGTTGCAAATCGCTCTCTGAACGTATGGCAGCATTGTGAGCAAGCAACAAAGTTACCCCTCGTCAAAACGTATCTCGTTCTCGCATGTTTTTTATTTGTCAAGAACTGCGATGCAAGAATG
>Ga0208161_1000626_pt1 | contig 19972 bp, 23 predicted proteins | sample CB_VirMetaG_3_FD_184538 | JGI IMG/M metagenome (GOLD analysis project Ga0208161, IMG submission 184538) | Freshwater to marine saline gradient viral communities from Chesapeake Bay - CB_1508_1S Viral MetaG (SPAdes) (version 4) | ecosystem: Environmental > Aquatic > Marine > Coastal | place: USA...
AATCAGGTGAACCCTAACCCCTCAGCAGTTGCCCTTGGGGTTGAAGTTGTTGATACTTTGTTTAGTTGTCAGTCTATTGACTGCGAACATCCAAAGATTGCTAAATCCTCTTCCGTCCCTTTAGTCCTGTCACCAGGGTTATCTAACGACGCTAAACCGCCGATGAGTACTTCTTCTCGGTGTTGTGTAAAAAAAGGGGGTTAATCTTTTGAATTAAACTCACCTAAGAAGTTTCCTCATTAATATTTCAAAGAACTGTTTGACAAAGATAAGAAACTTTTTTCTTAATGTCCAAACTTTTTTTAAACTTTTTTTCTGATGTAGTATATAAATATACTGTTATTCCTAAAAAGTCATACAAAGATATAAAAAAATTTACTTATGTCAATAAAAAATCAAACTTTTTTATTTTCCGTACTTAGAAAACTCATTTTTTAGTGTGTCTAAGTTACCCTGAGCAGTTGCAATCTTTTCAATGTATTTATCCATTTCTTCAATTAGGTCAGGGTGTTCACCAATTGCTGTTGGATTTTCAAAATAGTTATCTACGGTGACTTTATATCGGAGTATCTCTGCCTTATATTTCGCCTCTAAGGCTTGGTACATTTCTCTTCTCATTTTTTTCAACTTAATAATATTTATTGTTATGAATGTAACTATAGGAGATAACAGTTTTAAAGTCAAACTTTGTACAACAAAAAAATCCATCAGTAAAGGTATGATGGGTAAAAATTTTAATGAGAGTTTTAATGGTATGTTATTTATGATGCCTGAAAAAACTGAGCAGAGTTTTTGGATGTACAATTGTATTATCCCTTTGGATATTATTATGATTAATGGTGATGAGATTTCCGATATACATCATGATTGTCAACCATGTGATGATGAGTATAACTGTGAATCGTATAAAGGTTATGGTGATAGAGTTTTGGAAATTGTAGGTGGTAGTTGTAAGAATATGGATATAAAAAAAGGAGACCACGTCTCCTTTAATTTATCTTGAGTTTTTACTCTGATTAATTTTTTCTTTTAACAGTTCCACAAATCTTTTTTGTATCATTTTGGTAAACTTAACGTATGGTGAGTCATCTTCACTTTCACCATATCTTTTATTACCCGAAGGAGGTCTATTACTTCTACCGAAATAATTTAACGCAGATATATTAGTAATGCATTTATGTCCTCCAGAATTTGCTTGTATCATTTCCCAAGCCGGTACACCTAACTTATCAAGTATCTCCCATTCAGTGTTTGTTAGTTCATTATATGGTTTATCCATTATATTCATAAGTCTTTCCATATACTCCTCACCACCTTCCATTGTACTAATTTTATCACCATAAAAAGCTTTTAAATCTGAATTAGTAAATCCTACTGATTTTTCATCAAAATCTTTTGACGATTCAGAAATCCATTTTATAGTTGAAAGTGGAATTATTTTTTCTTTGAGTTGTCCTTCCCATTTAGATAAGACTTCTTGAGCTATTTCACCCAAGTTAACTCCTTTCAATTCTCTTTCACCTTTAAATGGATTACAACTCGCCTGCACCAATCCCATCGGCCATGCAATAACTAAGAAGTCAGCATCCGGATAATTCTTAAATGGTGTGTATCTATCATATGAACCTGGTTTAAACATCGAACCACCACCATACTGTACTATAATCCCATCATCATAAAAAACTTTATCACTTTCTTTTTGTTTTTGTATGTAGTCTTTTTGGTTTGCATCCATTTCTTCAGGTGAAGCGTATGGTTTCTTTTCAGGTCTTCCCCATTGATTAAACGCTTTTCCTTGAGCAACTCTCTCATCAAACTTTAAGTTTTCTCTTTCAGCAATTCTATTAATATTTTGAAAGATATTCATCAAAGATGGTCGTGAAGTCATTACCAACTCTTCCAAAAATCCTGGCCTGTTTTTAAAAGCCAACAATAATTTATTTGTTGCTAAACCTAAAGCCATTTTGTTTCTTTGTAGTCCCTTATCTTTTTGTAACTTAAATACAAAGTTCATAATATCTTCAGGTTGTAAACCAAATCTTGCAAAATCCGCAGAGTCTACAGTAGATATCAATGTAACATCTTCATTTGGAAATATATCTGTTGGAGACATAACTTGAGACAATGTTGCAACATTTGAACGAGATGGTCTAAACGAAGTTGATGTGTCTTTTTCAACTCCACTTTGTGAATCGTGGTGGTCAGTGTGGACAACGAACATTGGTTTTCCGTGAGCGAAGTCAACTAATACAGGCATTGTGTCACCCTTTGCATCCATTTTTTTAACCGCAAACTCTTTATCCCCATATTGAATTATTTCAGCGTCTACAACTTCGATTCCATTATTTTCCAAATAGTTTTTCATTGCTAATGCAGTAGTCACACCATCTAAATCTTGGTGGAAATATATCTTAGCCTTCTTGTATCTGTCCGCAAGTGCTTTGATATTTCTTAAACCCGATTCTTTAATTACTTTTTTCATTAATCCAATGGTTTATAAACAATTACTCCATTCTCACCAGCTTGTGCAATATAACCTTCATTGTCACCGAGAATATTAAAATACAACATTGCATCCATATTAGGAAATTTTATTACGTCATCTTTAGTAAATTGTTTTCCTTTTAGGTCTGTAACACCCGCAACACTAATACCTTCATCTGCAACATTTATATTGAATTTTTCTGCAGTTTTTACTTTATCTGAAAATCTACCAATTTCAGCATCGTTTATTGTACCTTGTTTTTGTTCACTTAAATATTGTCTTTTGGTTGCAGACTCGTGGAGATTCAAAATTCTTTCTTTCTCAGATTTATCAATTCTAAAATGTCTCATATTAATGTTTTTATTATAAATACTTTATAAACCTATTTTAAATAATGAACCATAGGTTTCAGGTCCAACAATACCATCAACTTTAAGATTGTTGTCTTTTTGATATTTTTTTACCGCATTTTTTGTATCTGGACCAAATTTACCATCAATACCATGTATACCTAAATCATAACCTAAATCATCTAATACACTTTGCACAAACTCAACGTCTTTACCTCTAGAACCTATACCAATAACTCTAAAGTCTATGTCTTTTATTTCGGGTTGATTAATGTCAATATTTTTTAAAGTTACTATTGGAATTGTATAATTTATAGGTGTCATAACCCTTTTATCCATTACCTCAATTCCTTTTTCATACGATATATGAAAGTGACCTCCTGTCCAATTTTTTGATTTGTTAATATATTCATTTATATATTTAAAACCAGGATTTTTAACTTTAAAATCTTTTAATATATCATCAATAATTGAGTTATATTTCGTAGGTTTGACTGTAAAATCTAATGCCATTCCCTTTGGATGGAGACTACCTGAATTATTACTGTGATACCTATCATTACCCGCAGTTACTTTAATTTTAACTTCTGGTATGTTTCTCCTAATAATACTAAATAACTCAATCACCTTATTAGATAACTCATCAGTTATTTCACCATTGCTAGATATTTCATTACCTTTTTCTTGATATCCTAGACCATCCAACGCATCTCTTAAATCCTCTGCAGATTCTTTTAAGTACTGTCTTTTAGTTGCAGATTCATGAAGATTTAAAATTCTTTTTCTCTCTGAATCTTCTATTATAAATTCTTTCATATTAAAATGGTTTTATTATAAATATTTTAGATATAAAAAAACCCCTTAATAAAAGGAGTTTTTTATCATGGTAAAAAATTTACTTTGTCTTATCTCATCAGGTTTTTCAAAAATATCCATTATCTCGTATTTACCAACTCTTTTTGGTATCATCAAAAGATTGTATTCAATAAACCTATCATCATAATCTCGGTCTATAATTCCATTAATAATTTCACGAGTTTGTGATAATGAAAATCTTTTATAATTTTTATCAAAACCTGTATTTACCAACCATACTCTAACGGTTGGAGACTTTGTTAACTTTTCTCTAAATAAGTCACTATAATCTGATACTTTTCTTGGTAGAAATGGATTACCAAAACATGGCGAAAATACTGTGGTAGGTTCTGTGACACCCACTTCGGTACCCGCAACTTTTGATGTATAACCTAATTCAAAGTATTTGACCGCTAGTTTTGTATTTAATAAAGATATTGGAGGTAATACACCAAAAGCATCAAAAGATAAAAAGAAAATGTTCTCAACATTAGTACCACGACCTGTCATAATAACTTTATAATCATTAGAAATTTGGTCTAATGGATATGATACTCTAATATTTTCAGTGATAGAACTATCTGTAAAGTCGGGATTGCCTTCTTCATCTACAACAATATTTTCCAACAAAGATGTATTTTGTTTTGTATTTTTACTGTGTATTGCTTGCCATATGATAGGTTCTTTTTCCTCTTCCAAATTAATTAACTTTGCATAACATCCTCCTTCAAAATTAAATACTTCATTCCCATCCCACCCATGCTCATCATCACCTATAAAATATTTTAAAGGGTCTGAAGATAAGGTAGTCTTTCCTGTACCTGATAAACCAAAAAATAAATTAACACCTTTACCACCTTTTGTATTTGCATTTGCGGAACAATGCATTGGTAATACGTTTCTATCAACCAATATTGTATTCATAACTGTAAAAATACTTTTCTTTATTTCACCAGTATAACTTGTCCCTGCGATAAGGATTTTCTTATCATCAAAGTCTATGATAACAAAATTATCATTTTTAACATCCTTTGGTTTATTTTTACTTATAAAATTTGGTGCATGTAATACTTCCCATTCAGTGAATGAGTTTGAGAAAACCGTAACAAAAGATTTTGGGTCAATCAACATATTATTAAAGAATATAATCGCCCAAGGTTCTGTTGTTGTTATATTAAACGTTACCAAATGTTTATACGTATACCCCGAAACTCTGCGACTTCTCAATGTTTCATGATTATCAAAATATTCTTTCATTTCATCTCTTAATGAGATATAACTTTCTTTGTTCAATTTTTGATTTATGTCTCTATTAAAATCTATTTTTTTATTGACATAATCACCATCTGAAAAATATCTATCTTTAGGTGAACGACCAGTAAATTTACCAGTATTAAAATATAATAAACCATCTTTAGTGGTTTTAATACCCTCATTTTTCGCAAGATTCATTAATTGCTCAGTAGTTTCGTAATAAACCATAATTATATTATTTTGTAATCTCATCAACACTTATTTTAAGTTGTTGTTGTTCCAACTGATAATCCTTGATTCTTTGTCTCGCAACCTCGCAATAGTTTTCAGAAATATCCAAACCAATCCATTTTCTACCTAACATCTCCGCAGCCAAACATGTTGTGCCCGAACCATTAAACGGGTCTAAAACTACGTCTTCTTTATATGACAATATCTTAATTGCACGATAAGGAATATCCAAAGAGAATGTCGCTTTAGTCATCTGTCTGGTATCTGCAAAGTAATTCCATTGTCCAAATACCAAAGACATAAAGTCTTTCTTATCTTTCTCATCATAAACTAATTTACGTCTCTCTCCACCATTTTTTTTATCTTCAACCATCTGGTATTCACCTTCCCATTGTGGTGTCCCTTTGATTTGTTTTTTATGTAGAGTCTTGTAAGCCAAAATCACACACTCTTTTGGGTTATATATATATGGTGATGATGGACTCATCCAACTACCCCAAGCAGTTGTCTTACTTCTATGTGGTGAACTTTCCTCCAAATCAACAATACCAAAGAATCCGAATCCTATTTCTTTCATTATCATCCACATTTCAGCAGAGAAAAAAATTCTACCCCCTTTATCTTGTCTATTAATCTCATAAGGAATATTAAGAGCGATTCTACCATCATCTTTCAATACGCGATACGCCTCACTCAACCAATTTTTTGCAAATACTTTATATTCATCAAAATACTTGTCATCATCCCAACTGTCATAATCAATACCAACACCGTAGGGTGGTGATGTAACAATTAAATCAATAACCGCTGTCTCCATCTCCTCCATTTTCTTGGTAGAGTCTCCTGTATAAATCGTGTTTGTTTTCATCTTCATTTACGTTTTCTATTGTTTCTATTCTTCTATTTAAATACCATAATGCCTTTTTAAGGTCTTGTAAAGGTGGATTGTCATCTTTTTTTCCACTACGTCCAATATACTTTAATACATTGAACAAATATGCGTCTCGGTCAATTCCCCACGCTTCCGCAACTTTAACCACTTCGTATGGATTTTGCTCACCACCATAATGTTCAGGATGATTAACTTGTTCTTTCATTATCTAATTTTTTTATTATTTCTTTTTTCGGGATGTTATCATAATACATATTGTAAAACTCCATGGACCAATCGTCTTCAAAAATTAATGCGTCAGAAGAAAATAATGTGTCCAAATGCTCTTCTTCGGTCAATAAAATTATGTCTTTAGTTATAAATCTTTTGTGGAAACCCATTTATAATCTGAATTTAATCTAACTGAAATTATGTATTTTTCATTCCATTCATCGGGAGCAATAAGAGATAGAAATTTTTTATTATCTTTGTTTTCGTATAAATGATAAGTTTCCCCTATTATTGGTTCAAATGAATATTTTGAATTATAGATGAGGTTATTTAATTCTACCTCTTCTACTAAATTATAATACTTTTGTACCAACTCTTCAAGTTCTGAGTTAAATATTTTTTCTATCTTACTTACCCCTTTGTTCTTAAAACCATCTACATTGTCTATTTTTATCACAGGTGCAGATATGTTTGAACCATATGGTAACAAAAATGCGTTGAATGTTTCGGTTTCCTCGTCCCAAACAATGTGGTCAGGGTATCTACTTTTTTTCTTCACTTTGTTTGGTCTCCTTTAACTCGTCTAACTTTATTGTTTGCGATATATAACTAATAAGTTTTCTTTTTAAAACAGATAGTAAACATCCCTCCAACGGAAACTCATCGTCAAAAGTTCCAACAAAAACAATATAGTTTTCAAGTTTATCGGTGTAATCAATGTCAACACCTTTTTTTATTAGTTTAAAAGTACATTTTTTTTCATCAAACTTGGGTACTATTTTTTTAATTGAGTAACTGTAAAGGTATTTTTCGTCTGAATACTCAAAATACAAATAACCTTTTTTATAAGATTTTTCAGTTATTTTAAGTTTTTTGTTTTCCTGTCTAATGGATACAGAATCAAAAACTATGGACCATATAGATTTGGCAATTAGAAAGAAATCTCTTAATCTTTTATTTGCATCCTTAGCAATCTTAACTATTTCTTTTAAATCCTCGTTGGAAAATCCTATAAGGTTATGGTATTTTATGTTCTCAAGAAGTATCTCATCATCAATTTCTTCAGGATATTTTTTTAAATCCAACCTTTTTAGATTATCTGAAATAGATTTTAGATTTGCTAAGTGTAATGATAATTCTTGAAAGGTTGGATATAATTTAAATTCTTCCAACTCTTTATCTATCTTTGATATATAGTCTAATAGAACATACTCCTTATGCTCCATATCAATCGGCTCCTGTAAAATCCAATCAAGGGGTAGTTTCATTTTATTCTTTTTCTAAAGAATATAAAAAACTTTTCAATAATCAATTAATCCATTCTAAATACATGGTAATCTACACCATCTATTCTAATCTCATAATCTATACCATCATAATGTGATATGTTGTGTCCAATACCATCTATATCTACCGCATCTTCAATTACTGATTCTTTGTCTATAAAATTTTCTAGGTCTAAGTCGTATTCATTAATATAATGCTGCGGATTTCTACGGACATTGTATAAATAGTCATTTACCTTTTCTTCTATCATTTCCTCTGTTGGTTCTCCCTCAGGGTTTTCTACTATCTCATCTCTTTCCTCTTCTAACTCTTCTATTTTGTCATATATCTCACCCCTTTCGTCACTACTATAAGGTAAAGAATCAGTATCTCTAGTTTTTTTATAAAGTTCTTCTATCTCTTGTTCTAACTCCTCATGTCTTTTCTTTTGTTCTTTTGATAAAGGTAAATCGTCCGAATCAAAAATACTTTCCCAATCATCTCTTACATATTCATCATACCAAGATTCAAAATAATTAACAAGTTCATCAACATCTAAATGATTCATTAAGAAGTCGTCGTTGAATGCCTCTCTTATTCCCACATCATCCACCATCTCCTCAAGTCTTGTTTTGGCGAGACTATAAACATCATCCCATTCACCTACAATATATTCACTATCGGTTTCGTTTTCTCCCATCCACTTAAACGCCATTATTTCACCAGGATAAAAACTCTCTGTTTCAGGTATTAAATTATATATGTCTTCATCTTCACCTATTTCACCTACTAACCACTCATTCCTTAAACCACTCATAACCGCGTTAGCCTTTCTTCCTATATCGTCTAACTCGTTGGTTTCAGGATTCCATGCATCCCTTTCTCTTATATCATCCATCTGTCTTAATAACCTCTCTCTTCTTATTCTTTCATCTCTTCTTACTCTTCTATCCATCTCTTGTTTTGCCCTAATCTCATCTTTGAAGATTTCTATGTCCTCAGCATATTCAGTTTCCATATACCTCTGTATCACATCATTAATCTTTTCAAATTCAGGTGTACCCAAAATCCATCCAGAATTAAATGATTTGTCAGGTGCGTCAAAGAAGGTTTGTCTTCCGTCATATTTTTGTAACATTGCGACTTTATAAAATCTACTACCTGATTTTTCTTTTTTGTCTAAAAAGTAAAACAATTTACCATCTCTATTATAAGACATAAAGTGAGCATCACTACTCTTAGCTGCGGTACACCATTTACTACCAGCACCATAATAACAACTAGCCTCATATGTCTTTGGTGATACTACAGTAAATCTATCGTCTTCGTATACGACATCCGCACCGTCAATTTCTTTTACATCCCTTCTTACTTTATTCTCATGTTTTGATATTGCATCTGATATGTCTTTTAACGAATCGTATTGATTAATGTCTTTTACTTCTAAGTTATTTTGGTATTTAATAAACTTCTCAATCGCAATCTTAGCCTTCATCATATCGTCATTGACTGATTCAGGTGAAATTACTTTACCAAGAAAGTTTAAAAATTTTTGATTTGACGATAGGTCTCTTGATAATAAGAATATTTTTTTTATATCCTCAGGTTTAAATTTTTCTCTATATTTTGATAGAAATTCGTCCTTTCTACCTTCCAATAAAACTTGACTAAGATTCATTATATTATACTTTTAATATAAATATACTAACAAAGACTATTTATTGTTAAATAAACTTTCTAAAATTTTTCATCATGGGATGTGGTTGCAAAAACAAACCAAAACAACAGGTTCAACAAACTCAACAACAAAGTAACACACAGTCTATACAAGAGACTATTAAAAAAACTGTTGAGAAGTATTACAAAAAGTAATATTTTTTTATCTTTTTTAAAAGGAGTCTACGGACTCCTTTTCTATTCACTGTTATTTTTATTTTACTTAATTTTAATAAAAAATCACATGATTAATACAAAATTATACGGGAAAAATCTTTGCAATTTATTATCAATTATAATTATAAAAGAGTTCAATAAAATAGATGATAAACATCTCAGTGAAATTCATGTTGTTGATGTTGGTAATTTCATTATAGTAAAAGGTAATACCACAATTAAAAAACAAACAAATTACTCACAATTATTTTTAAACTATTTTAATGATTTTTTATCAGATAGTAGACCGTTTAACGTTATTGATTTAATCACTTATAATCAAAAACCATCAGTGAATTTAATCAATCTCGAACTTGAGTATAACTCAACTGATTTTAATTATGAACTACCTAATGATTTAAATAATTCAGGGACGTTTAATGTGTTTGATAACCATAATTTGATAATACATAACAACCATAACCTGTTTAATGAATTAACTCAACTTCCTGAATACTCAAACTATAATGGTGAATTTATCTACGATAACACTATATACACGTCAGATAAAATTTATGGTATGAACTTGATGTCTGAGAAAATATACCACTTCTTTTTAAAGAATATTGCATATCATATCTTTACTAAGGGTTTATCTAAAACCCTTGAAATTAAATTATTTTATCATGGTGAATTGACCGACATAAATCATGAAAATATAGATTTTTTTATTGATGGTGAAGGTATGATAGTACAAAAAGAATGGTTAAATTCATTAATTCTTGACGTATTTGACTTCAACATAGACGCAATAAAAAAACACCTATCATTAGATAATTATGATTTCGAAAATGAAATTTTATCTAATGATAGATGTTGGAAACGTTTAAGTAAAATATCTGAAATGATTATATTATAATAAGAATTTCTTTACCTTATCAACTGCTTCATTTAAATCCTGAAACCCGTCATCGGGTGTTAAAAATTCATACTTAGGGTCATCAACATCATCTAAGTTAAGTAGAGTAAACGCAGGTAGAAAATCATTATTGGTCACCTTAACGAACTGTTTATACTCATCACTATAATCATTTATGTTTCGTTCATCATAATTAATATTCTCCTCGTTTAACATTTTTTTAATATTAGCACAGTGAGGACATCCGTCCATTGTGTATAATATAACTATTTTTTTCATAATACTTGTTTAACTAATTCCATTAGTTGAGATTCATTAATTAACCCAACTTTATTTATTACATTTTCACCACCGTTAAATCCTTTAAGTGCAGGTATTGACCTAACACCCAATTTTTCAGCCATTTCTCTATTTTCTTCGATATTTAACTTATATAGATTAACTTCATGACCTTCTTCACGTAATTTATTATTAACCTTTTCAAGGATAGGACTCATCATTCTACAAGGTCCACACCAATCAGCATACATATCTACTATAAATTTTTCCCCTGAATTGATTTTTTCTTGGAGTTCTTTTGATGTTATTTTCATGATATTGTTTTAAATTTTTTAAGTTGATTTAGATAAAATATTATACTATCCGTAGATTCTTCTTTAGACAGACAATAAAATTTATATGTTGTTTCATTTTCTCTTTTTATAAAGTAAAATAGTATTTCACTTTCTTTAAACTCTATTAGACCGTTATTATAAATAGTGATAAACCCATTAAAATGTTTGTTAGCCCATATTATTTTATTTTTGGATAACATCGACCTTAACGCATCTATGGTATAATAGTCTGTCTCTATTATGGAAGGAAAAAAACCGAGTATACCCTCACAGTAACTCAATACTCTTTCAGGTATTTTCTCGGTTTTTAAAATTTTTTTTTCTTTTTCCATTACACTATAACAAAGTCACCCTCTATTTCCAATTTTTCTCCAACGTTTTCAGCGAAGTTAATACTTTCACCAATAACTTTAGTTACTTTGTATGGGTCTGCATTTGATGCTGGTCTTCTATCTTCTAAATATCCTTTCCAAGTTTTACTTGTTTCTAAAGGAATTCTGATAGATGCACCTCTATCTGAAACTCCCCAACTAAACTTATTTATACTTTGGGTCTCGTGCCTTCCTGTGAGTCTTAGTTCGTTACTTGAGCCATAATTTTTAATATGCTCAATATGTCTTTCTTTGAATGATTCAAAGATATAATTATAATATTCTTTATCACCGTCTTCTCTCATTCTCTTGTTTGAAAAATTACAGTGTAATCCTGACCCGTTCCAGTCACCCACAACAGGTTTTGGGTGAAACTCAATATTATAACCATAATCTTCTGACATTTGATGTAAAATATATCTGGATACCCACAAGTCATCACCCGCTTTAAGTTTACCTTTACTAAATACCTGATATTCCCATTGTCCTAACATAACCTCAGCATTTGTTCCTGTAATATCTAATCCAGCCATAATGCAGTTTTCCATATGTTTTTCCACAAACTCTCTACCATTAACTTGTGATTTACCTACACCACAATAGTATCTACCTTGTGGTTCAGGAAATCCGTCTTTAGGAAAACCAACAGGTTTACCGTCTTTCATTAGTGTATATTCCTGTTCAAAACCAAACCACAAATCAGTGTCTTCGTCTCCAATTTTATTTCTTGTATTACTTTCGTGTGGTGTACCATCGGGGTTCATGACCTCACATAATACTAAATAACTATCAAATACACCTTTATTTAAAGGATTTGGGTATAATGATACTGGTTTTAAAACACAGTCTGAGAAATTTCCTTCAGCTTGTTGTGTGGATGAACCATCGAATGACCATTCGGGACAATCATTTAATCCAACACCATGAACAGTTTTACCATTTACTTCATGTGTTGGTGGGTTAATAACTTTAACCTTACTTCTAAGATTTGGTTCTGGTTTATACCCATCCAACCAAATGTATTCTAATTTAATTTTCATGTAGTTTTTTTTTAAAATATAAAAAAAGGGATTCAAAAAATGAACCCCTTTTGTCTATTATTTTTTCTATTTGATTAGAAAGTGTACTTCAAAGAAGCGTTCCATGTTCTACCAAATCCGAACCAAACGAAGTTGGTCTTATCGATTCCATTCCAAAGTTCTTCCGGAGTGGCATCCTCAGAAGCGTGGATGTTTGTGTTCGATTCCGCAATATAAACAGTATCAAATAAGTTATTTACATTAACTCTGAAAGTTGCGTTATTACCCAACAAACCAAATCGTGCGGTCAAACCTAAATCTGCCAAACCATATGATGGTAGTTTTAATGCGCCTGCATTATCAGGGTTTAAGAAATCACCGTTAATAGAATAATCGGCATATAAACCATCAACAAAACGGTACCCTGCATCGATATTCAATCCTTTTGCAATTCGGTAATCAACACCCAAATTAGCAGTTACTTGAGCAGCGTCACCGACTTTAGCACCTTCAGTATAAAGAGTTGCTGTACCCAATTCGTTTTGATTATCATCGAAAATAGTGGCGTCAAAGTTCTTAGTATATCTCCAATCACCCAAAGAAACCATACCATTAACTCTTAGATTAGATGTTGGTCTATATGTCGCCTCAACTTCAACACCTTTATGTATAACATCAACATCACGGAATTGTGCAATACCTTCAACCATAGTTGTGTCATTTATTGCCACATCAACTGATTGAGTTACAAATCTATTACCCCAATTGGTATTATATGCATTTACATTCAATGTGAGGTCTTCACCTAAGAAACCATAACCCACTTCAAGAGATGTAATGTTTTCATTTTGAAGGTCATCATTAACCAAATTAGCGAAATTAGGGAATACTGCATCAAAGTTAGGTTGTCTTGAAATCATACCAGTATTAAAGAATACGTTAGACTTTTCATCGATGTTGTAGTTAACACCACCTTTAACATACCCACCAGTAATAGAAGCAACATCTGAAATTGGTAAATTAGGTTGGTCAAAGTAATCTTCTCTTTGATAAGATTGATTTGAAACACCAGCTTGAACGACTGCGGTCAATTGGTCTCCGTCATTGTATTCCAATAATCCGTTAAGTCCTGCCCATCTTACGATACCGACATTATAATAATCAATTTTAGGTGAATTTAATCCAGTATTTCTAAATGGATTCGCTTCAATTGTTGTGTTAACAATCTGACCCATACTGTTTTGATTACCTGTCGAATAGTAACCGTCAAGACCCATCAAATCGTTTAATGACCTATAGTGGTAACCTTTGTAGTTACGAAGGTCAACACCCAAAGACGCCGTCCATCTTTCTTTGTTGTATTCCAAATTAGAAATGGCACCAACCCAATCGTGTGAATTCATAGATGCTCTACGAACTTCAACCGCTCTGTTTACGTCATTGTCTCGATAACCATTAGAACCAATTAATTGACCATAAAACGCACTTGAAGTTAATGAATCAGTTGTACCATATCCATTGGTTGTTGCAATGTTTTCAGCAACCACAACGTCAAAGTCAATAAACCCATTCTCATCACGAGTACCAAGACTGTCGATAAGATAGTGCTGAGTAAGGTCTTTATTATATGGATGGTTATCCATTGCACTGTTACGGAAGTTTTGACCACGAGGACCCGTTCCACCACCACGACCTGCTGAACCATAAACAGATGTGTTAAGAGTCAAGTTTTCATTGATGTCCCAATCCCAGTTAAATGTTGCAAGTGGTTTATTATAGAAATTACGACGCATATTATATTCTTGACGGTCACCGTCGATGGTCATAAAACCGGCATCCGTATTCCAACGTCTATCAATACCTTCTTCACCAAAGTTTTCGTAATCACGGATAGAAACCCATGCGTCTCTTTGGTGGTGCCATTGTCCCGCACCCAACAAAGCCAAATTAAGAGAATGGTCAGAACCTTCAGGTTCGTATCCAACAGCACCAAAGTATGTCCATCCCTCACCTTGTGTTCCATAGACATAACCGTCACCTGACCACTTACTCAACAAGAAAGATGATGCCCATCCGTTATCATTCGTACCCGTGTTATAAGTTACAGATGTTTTAACAAAACCATCATTACCAATAGTTTCAGCAACTGAACCACCTTGCTCTTTCTCGGCAGCTTTGGTTGAGATAGAAACCGTACCACCGACGGATGGTACCGCTAATCGTGATGCACCCAATCCTCTTTGAATTTGAATACCTGATGCAACATCAGTAAGACCTTGCCAGTTTGACCAATATACCCACCCATTTTCCATATCATTAACAGGTTGTCCGTTAATCAAGAAAGATGTGTTCCGTTGGTCAAAACCTCTCAAAGAGATGCGAGAGTCACCATAACCACCCCCTTGTTTTGTAGCATAGACACCTGGTGTTCTATTCATTACTTCGGGGAACTCCATATTACCGACCTTCAAAGCAATCTCTGATGGTCCGATAGTTGATACCGCCACAGGAGTCTCTCTATTTTGTGCAAAATCAACTACGTTTGCAATTACAGACGCTTCGTCCAATCCTAACGCAGTTGATGATAGAGTAATAGTTCCCATATCAGTTTTAGCAGGTAAAGTCAAAGTTTCATACCCGATAAAACTCACAACCAAGTTACCTGAAGGTTCAGAATTTAAACTAAACTCTCCTGAGACATTGGTTGATGTTCCTCGTGTGTTACCCTCAATATAGACATTCGCTCCAATGAGCTCATTACCTGTTTTTGAGTCAACCACTTTACCTGTAATTTGCGCGAAGATGTTTAAACTTGAAAACATCATCACGGTTAAAATAAACAATCGATTAATTAATTTCATTCGTTTTTTTTTTAAGGTTTATTTATTGTTTATATAATAAAAAACTACCCCCACTTTGAGGGTAGTTCAGTATTCTTTTTTATTTTCCAATTAAAATCATATTATGTAAAACTCAGTAAATTTAATAGGATACTAATATAAGGAAAGCCTTAACGACCCTGTCCTTTATAAGATTTCTTATAATTCTTTGAGTTTTTGTTTTTAGAAGTTTTAGTTTTGGAGTGTACTCCTGGACGGCTTACCTTCTTTTTTTCTTGATAAGTACTCGTGGACGATTTTACTTTTGCCATTGTTTTTTAGTTTTAAAATGTTTTACGTCAACAAATATATAAAACTATTTTTTAAAAGTCAAAAGGGTAACTCTAAAAATCCTTCAATATTTATAATATCTTCACCTTCCCACTCAGGTATATTACTAAAGTAGTCATCTTCTTCATTAAAGACTGCTCTTTTTTCTATTACCCTTCCGTTTGAGTATTCTTTTACCATTACAGGTAATTTGAACTCTTTTGTCTTATATGATAACTCCATTCGGTTATCTAATATCTCTAAAGGTATATCCCACATCTTACCAACCTCATAGTTAAACCTACCTCTTGTCTGTATTCTCTCCAATCTATTTTTTGTTATAAGGTATTCTACAGTAATTCTATTGTGACTACTAGTATTACCCTCCCTTAAAGAAATAATAATAGATTGTGCTTTATCAATATATGTTCTAACACAGTTGGATTGCACTTGAGACTCGTCATTATATTGTGCCGATGTGGTTAATAAAACAGGGTAATAATCAATCATAAGACCCATTATGGGTTCTTCTATACTGTCTTTAAAATTATCACCATATACCCTTGTAGTGACTCCTTCTTTATACGTTGAAAGTAACTCAGACAATTCATAGTGCTCGTTATTAAAACTATCCCTATCAGTAAACTTCATCTTAAAATGATGGTTATACTTCTTTAACCCTTCAATCATTGTTAGGTGGTTCTTTATGAGTTCCCAACTTACATCAGAGTCATCATTTATAAGGTCAACAATTCTTTTCTTATCAGTTAAGAATATATCATACTTATTATAATTTGTTTTAATCTCGCCTAAATTAAACCAAGCATTATATGTGCTTTTATGTGACTTTGAAAAGAATGACTCTCTTACTTTATTGAAATAGTCAACTCCTAAGTTATGATATATCTCCACCATACTTCTAAAGTTAATGTCCGTACCTTGATTGAGTATCTTTCTCACATGTCTACCCTTTAATTCATTAAAATCAATAAAGGTCTGAACAACGTTTTTGTCTTTTAAAAGTATCTTTTTAGGAAAAGATATGACAACATATTGCGATACAGAGTCAGGATATGCAACCCCGTTGTCCTCCAAATAAAGTTTAAATAACTCCCCCTCTAAAAAGTTGGAGTCGTAGTTAAACATAATCTTGTTATGTTTAAATATTGCATAGGCAAAACTTTTTAATGTCGTCATACATATCTCATCACCTATTGTAGGATGTTCAGAGTTTATGGAAATCAAATCTTTCCAATCTGATGTCTTGGTTTTGAAATGGTTAAAGGTTCTTCTTATAGATAATTTTAATTCAGTTAAAAATGGAACACTAAAAACGTTACATCTAATTTTTTTACCAACTAACTTTTTGTTTTTTTTACGAATACTACCGTAATAAAAATTTTTGGTTTTTAGGTTATACGTTACAAATCTATAGTCCCTTTCTATTTTAAAATATGTTGCACCTACTCTTCTGATTCGGGTAGTATAACTAAACCTTATACTTACTTTGTCTCCTTCCATAACAACACTAACCTCACTTTGGATAATGGTTAGTCGTTTTGTCTTGTCACCATAATATTTCTTAACATCATCTTCACTTATGTTCTCTTCATTTAATGGAATGAACTTACCATATTTTGATGTATGTAATGGTTTTGACCCTTTTATTGGACATGTATTTTTGAAGTGTTCAAGTATATTTATCTTACCTTTCTCTTCATATAATATAATCTTACCCATACTTTTTTATTTAATGTATAAAAAACAAGGTTAACTATAAAGTCAGTTCAGATATATTTTTCCGAATCTGTGTTCAATATATGGAACAAGAACTTCTATCTTAATCGGATGGTTATAGACTTTATTTAAATCAACTATCAGGTCAATCATCTGTTTATTAGTTAATTGTACATCCTCACCATTTTCTAAGTTCTTAGTTGCAAGTTTTTCAACCCCATCAAAAAAATCTTCGGGATTTGCCTTACCTAACAGATTGACAAACTCGTCAGGGTTTTGTTCAAAAAATGTTTTTATCTGTGAAAGATATATTTGTACATTTACATTTTCCATTACCAATTGTTTTAAAACAAAAATAACCACTTTCGTGGTTATTTTCAAGTTTTTATCTAAATACGTGGAGACCTTCCTTGTTTTCAATCTCATCAGGAACCTTAACGTTTGGACTTTGCTTAAGGTTTACAATCTGAAGATTGGGTAGGTTAGCAATTTCTTTTGGTAACTCTGTCAAGTTAGGGTTGTTAGGTAGTGACAAGAATACCAAATCTTTAAGTTCTCCAACTTCTTTTGGAATTCTGTCAATGATACCTTCCAAGTGTAACGCATTTAATTTCTTAAATCTACCGATAGTCTTAGGTAGTTCCACCGCAAATGGTTTTTCATCTTTTTGATTTCCATAACCTGAATTTGATTTAACGAAGTCTAATCTTTCCAACCCATCGGGTAGACTTTCAAAGAATTCATCAAAACCATACAAAGCAATGAACTTGGATGCCGAGTCTCTTGGGTATTCAACTGAAACAGATGTACCATCAGTACCACTCAAACCTTTCATGAACTCGGGCTTAAATATTTCCTTAAGTTCAGGATTTTCATTTAAGAATGCAATCAAATCAATCTGACGGTCGTCTGGGTCCATATATTGATTTGAGGGGAAATGGAATTGATATCTTCTTGCGGGTAGTCCGCTCTTCTCACCTGTTTCAACACCTCCGTCACGGAAAGCCTCCGGTTTATTAGGGATTATAACATAAAGAGGTCCTTGTTTAATGTATGTATTAAAGTAGTTCAAGCCAGGTGCAGAAGTACACCAGTTACTTTCTCCCTTACCTGACTTTAATTGATTACCACCATAGAAACATGCCGCGTCTTTACCAAGTTGTCCTTGGTCTTCAATTTTAACTACAGTCCATTGACCTCCTCTGAAGATTACTTCTCCACCTGGATGTTCGTATGTTTTTGACGCCTCAGCTTTTTCTTCTTTGGATGCTTTTGTCTTTTCCAAACTAAAATTTTCAACAGCCCTCTCAAGACTATCAATAGTGTGTGAATTAATATCCCTCTGAGAAGTGTCTAATTGACCTTTAAACCTGTCAAACTTTTGTAAGTCTTGAGTAGTCTTAAACAAATCTTCAAAGAATAACCTTTGTAGTTCTTTCATTTCTCTTTCAAAATATGACGTACCAGGTTCTGCATCAGGTTTTAAATCAAGGTATTGCTTAATTAACCAGTTAGTGTATGAACCCGCCTTCTTAATTGTTTCACCATCTCTACGTGTCGTAGGGTCACCCAAAACAATTTTATCTAAGTCTTCGACTTTCATCGCCGCAGGTTTCTTAGTATCTCCTTTACCCTTTGGTTCGGTATACGTTTTCTTCAGAATCTCATAACGACCCTGTTCCATAATCATGTCTTTGATGATATTATTAAACTTCATATTTTTCTTTTTCATATAAATATATCGTTAATTAAAAAGATTACAAATTGTAGTTCATAATTAAGAGTTCCGTACCTTTATTTTGTGTTTTACCTTTAGAAGCTGCTGCAGCTTTGACGAAGTCTTTTTGTTCCCAAATATAATCATTTTTTGGAAACCATTCACTTAAAAGTTCAAAATCATAGTACGATAACGAAAACTTTCCTTTAATATTGTTCAACACTTTAGCTAACCTTTCGTGGTCATTCCTATCAAAATCATGATTTGAGTAGTAGTTTTCTGTTTTCCAATACGGTGGGTCTAAATAAAAGTATGTATTTTCTCCATCGTATTTATTAATTACATCTTGAAAATCCATATTCTCAATGTGGTTTATTTTTGAGAACATCTTTAACCATTTTTCATTCTTTAGTTTGTCCCTAAAAGTAAGATACTTAGATTTGTATTTACCATTTAAATCAATGTAACTAGATGTCTCAGGTTTACTACCGCTAAAAACCTGAGTTAAAATATATGCATACTTCGCAGCAACATCATAATCAGGATAGTTAATATTAAAACCATCGGCAAAAATTTCACTCTGAAACGATTTAAACAAATCTTTATATTCCTGTGGTGTGTTCTCTACACCTTTTTGTTGGCAGGGTATACTCTCAACCGATTTCAATAATTCATCAGGATTTTGAATACACAAAAACAAATTGTAATTCAGTGGATTAAAATCATTGTACACGATATTCTTCAAGTTTGGGTATTGTTCCAAATCCATATTATAGTAACACCAAAACATTCCTCCGAATGTCTCGACATATGTCTCCATATCTTTAGGATAATACGGAACTATCCACTTACCTATCTTACTTTTACCTCCTATATAACTAAGCATACTTTACTAATTTACATTAAATATAGTAAAGAATTTTCAAAAAGCAAATTAAAATGAATATTTCATGTTAAATGATAAACCAACACCAGTTCTAAAGTTATTTGTTATTACTTTTCCAATATCAGAATCTTGTTCTAAAACATAT